>Ga0207831_100297_pt1 | contig 20505 bp, 20 predicted proteins | sample TtanPargueraPR_7_FD_187741 | JGI IMG/M metagenome (GOLD analysis project Ga0207831, IMG submission 187741) | Aerobic enrichment media microbial communities from Bioluminiscent Bay, La Parguera, Puerto Rico - Tt and M1 (2) (SPAdes) | ecosystem: Environmental > Aquatic > Marine > Unclassified ... | reverse complement strand
CTGAAAAAAAGAGTAGAAAGGTCTGGTCGGTCCCATCAACCGTGCTCGTGCGGGATGTCTCCTTCTGCATGTACGTGCATATGTGTGTGCGGCTTTAACTGGCCAGGGCGGATTACGCCATTGCGCATGGCGAGAATGGAATCAGTGGTATGGGAAAGAAAATCCGCATCATGGGAGACAACAAGGCGAGGAGTGTCAAGGTCATTGATTATGGTCATGAGTCGTTTGCGAGCCTCGGGAGAAAGGCCTGTAGTAGGCTCGTCCAGAATCAGTACCTTAGGTTCCATCGCCAGTATGGTGGCAAGAGCTACAAGTTTTTTTTCACCGCCAGAAAGACGATACGGAACCCGGGGTTCAAAGCTTTCCAAGCCGAGCGTTTGCAGTGTTGTCCTAGCTCGTTCCAAAGCTTGTTCGCGGGACAGACCCTGATTCAGTGGACCGAATGCCACATCATCCAAAACCGTTGGACTAAAGAGTTGGTCGTCCGAATTTTGAAAAAGAAAACCGATCTGTAGTCGTGCTTTTCTGAGTTCTTCGGGAGTATTGGGTTTTATACCGAATAGCTCTACAGTTCCTTGTGTCGGTTTCAGCAGCCCCATAAGCACGTGTAAAAAGGTGGTTTTGCCTGCTCCGTTCGGTCCCATCAGACCCAGGCTATCCCCTCCGGCCAAACAAAAGTTGACGCCGTTAAGTACGGGCGCTTCGTGCGGATAGGCATAGTAGACATCATGCAGGTTGATGAGGTTCCCGTGAGTCATATAATTCCTTTAATATGCAGATCGATAAATACAAATATCGATCCTAATAGTACGCCTGCAGAAATAAGGATCATATCGGAAAATTTAAAGCGATGCCGTGAAAGCGTGTATAATTTCCCAGAAAAACCACGGCAAAGCATGGCGCTGTTAACTCGTTCAGCACGATCCCAGCTTCGGACCAGAAGCATCCCAACCAGCCATGCGTAGCTCCTGTACGTATGTATGTTGTTGGCAGGAGCGAACCCTCTGGCCTGCATGGCGCGTATCATTACTTCGTATTCCTGACGTATCACAAAGATGTAACGGTAAGTGAACAGTAGCAGGTGGCAGAGTTTGGGAGGTACACCCATGGCTTGCATGGCTGGCCCCATATCCTGCATGCGAATTGTGCCGAGAAGTGTCATAAGCGTGATGACTACTGCATTGGATTTGAGTGTCAGGAGAAGTGCTAACTGGAATCCCTGTTTGGTTGCCGTCAGTGAGCCTATTGAGAAGATGGGGATACCCGGCGAAGAGAACGGGAGAAAGAACCAAAGAAAGACTATGAAGAGGTTCACCACAAGTAGACGTCGAAAAATTTCAATTGGGTCCAACAGGGCCAGAACCGTAAGCACGAGAGAGAAAACCAGAGCGGTCCAGGCTGTCAGTTGTGTATCTACCAGCGCCATGGGGACCGTCAGCAGAACAGCACAAGCAATTCTTGCTCTCGGGTCTGAGCGATGAATAAAGGAATTTCCCGTTGCAAACGGTTCTGCCAATGAGGTCATGTGGATTATTGGGTCAATCCCACGTTGGGGGCTATTTCGGTAATGGCGTTGATGGCCAGTTGTAAGAAGTCGCCCAGCTCAATATTCAGCTTGGAACATTCACGGATAGCGTCGCGGTTTACACTGGCCGCAAAGGCTTTGTCCTTCATTTTCTTTTTCAGGCTTTTGGGTTTCATACCTTCCATTTTTGTGGGGCGAACCAAAGCCGCCGTATGTACCAGGCCTGTGATGGTTTCCCCGCAGCGAAGAGCAAAGTCCATTCGTGTTTGCGGTTCTTCTGTGTTGTTCATTTCATAAGCATGGCGTTGAATGGCATTCAGTGCTTCTTGCGGTAGCTTGCCTGCAAGCAGTTCAGCACTATCCAGTCCGTGTCGTTCGGTATTGTTTTTGGTGGTTCCGTAGTCCAGATCGTGCAATAAACCAGTTATGCCCCAAAGCTCTTCGTTCTCATTCAGATGGCTGGCCAAAGCTCGCATAACGGCTTCTGATTCAAGTGCATGTTTGATTTGGGCAGGATCGTTATTATGCTTTTGCAATAATTGAAAAGCTTGCTCTCTATTCATTGTATACATATTCCTTTATTGCTGGTTTGAATGGTGGAGGATGCGAGTGATGAAAACGATATCAGGAGAGCCAGCAGGAAACAAGTTCGCTTGTTCCGTTCTTTTTCAGTGGCGGCAATTGCACACAGCACTTGGCTATTGCCTCAGGGCAGCGAGGGTGGAAAGGACATCCCTGCGGTGGGGCTGTCGGGCTGGGAAGATCCCCTTTCAGGGGAATGCGTTCACTTTTTTTGTGTGGATTTGGAGGAAGGACTGCGGATAGTAACGCTTTGGTATAAGGATGTTGGGGGGAGGTGAATAAACTGTCTGTTGCTGCAAGCTCCACGATTCGGCCAAGATACATGACAGCAACACGATCACTGATGTGGTCGACCACAGAGAGGTCGTGTGAAATGAATATGTATGTAAGCTCAAGACTTTTTTGAAGAGTTTCCAATAGGCCAAGAACTTGCGCCTGCACTGATACGTCCAAGGCTGAAACAGGTTCATCGCAAACGACGAGTTCCGGGTCGAGAGCCAGGGCTCTGGCTACAGCGATTCGTTGTCGCTGGCCTCCGGAAAACTCATGAGGATAACGGTCCGCATGTTCGGGGCTGAGTCCCACGAGATCAAGCAATTCACAAACTTTTTGATTTTTTTGTTTTCGTGTTCCGAGGTTGTGAATATCAAGCATTTCCCGAATGGCTTTCCCCACTCGTTGGCGAGGGTTGAGGGAGGAGTACGGGTCTTGAAAAATAAGTTGCATATTGCGGCGTAACGACTTTGAATTCCATTGTTCCAGTAATTTGCCTTTAAAAATTATACTGCCGGAAGATGGTTTTTCAAGTCCCATGATGCACTTGGCAAGCGTTGTTTTTCCACAACCGGATTCTCCGACCAAGCCGAGCGTTTCACCTTTGTTAAGAGTCAGGTTAACATCCGTTAGAGCGTGCACTGCTCCTGTTCTTATGCCCAACAATCCACCGGAAGTGCGGTATCGTTTGCTGAGGTTTTTGACATGCAATAGTGGAGTCATCTCGTTGCCTCGCGAAAATCGTTTTGTTCTTTCGCGTGCAGCCAACATCGGACCATTCGGCCATCTTGAGAGACCATGAGTTCTGGTTCTTCTTTGGCACAGCGGTCGAACGCTTCCGGACAGCGAGGGTGGAAGCTGCATCCTTGCGGACGGTTGAAGATGGACGGGACGCTGCCGGGAATGGACTGCAAAGGCTTGTGATTTCCAACAATCGGAACCGATTGGAGTAGCCCCTGAGTATAAGGATGCAGGGGAGTGTCGAATAGTGGCCCGACTTGAGATAGTTCCATTATTTTGCCGGAATACATAACTGCGACACGTTTCGCCATGCGGGCAACCACTCCAAGGTCATGCGTTATGAGCATGAGGGAACCTTGAATACGCCTTTTCTGTTCCTCCATAAGGTCAAGGATTTGTGCCTGTATGGTTACGTCCAAAGCTGTTGTCGGTTCGTCGGCAATGAGCAATTCCGGTTGACAAGAAAGAGCCATGGCAATCATTGCCCGTTGCCGCATGCCACCTGAAAGTTCATGTGGGAATGAACGGGCAATTCGTTTCGGATTGGGGATTCCTACATTCTTCAGCATGGTTTCAGCCTTGGCCAAGGCTTGTTTGCCATTTGTCGATTCATGTAATTTTATTGCTTCTGCTATCTGGTCTCCAATTCGAAAAACCGGGTTTAATGCTGTCATTGGGTCCTGAAAAATCATGGAGATTTGTTTGCCCCGGATAGCGCGTAGTTCGTTATTCGACATATCCAGCAAGTCTTTGCCATGATAAAGAATCCGTCCGTGAGTGATGCGCCCCGGAGGATCTGGAACGAGACCGAGTATCGATTGAGCCAGCACCGTCTTGCCACATCCCGATTCCCCCACCACAGCGAGTGTTTCACCTTGCATAAAGGACAGGCTGACGGTATCCACCGCCTTGGCAATTCCTCTATTTGAAGCAAAACAGGTGGTCAGTTCCTGGATATCGAGTAGTGGGGATGTCATTGTTTTCCTTGTAAGTGCGTTTTGTACCATATACGAAATTATACAACTGTTCACAACGATAACCGGGAGCAAGCATTGAATAAGGTTGCTGTAATCGGCGGAGGGCTGGCTGGCTGTGAATGTGCATGGGCTCTTGCCTGTCGAGGCGTGGCCGTGACGTTGTTTGAAATGAAGCCTCATGTCTATTCCGAGGCCCATAGCAAAGAGGGATTGGCTGAGTTGATCTGTTCCAATTCCTTTCGGTCCAATGAACCGGAAACAGGTATTGGACTTCTGAAGGAAGAAATGCAGGTATTGGGTAGCCTGATTATGGATGTTGCCTTGAAAACGCAAGTCCCAGCAGGCAAGGCTCTGGCCGTTGATCGTGAACAGTTTTCTGCACAGGTGACCCAGACCATCAGTCAACATGAAGATATTACGCTCGTTCGTTGTGAAATAACAGCCCTGGATGCCCCGGAGCTTGAAGGGCATGATGCTGTTGTCATTGCTGCTGGGCCTTTGGCCAGTGTCGCTCTCACCGAGAAGTTGTTGGACGCCATCGGTGGAGATAGCCTTTATTTTTATGATGCCATTGCTCCGATTGTAAGTCGGGATTCCATTAACATGGATGTGGCTTTTTGGGGCAGCCGTTACCGCCCGGAGGACGACGATTATTTGAATTGTCCTATGAACGAAGAACAGTACAAGGCGTTTGTGCAAGCGTTGCTTGAAGGAGAAAAAGTCGTTCCTCGTGAGTTCGAAAAGGAAATTCATTTTGAGGGTTGTTTGCCTGTAGAGGCTATGGCCGAACGAGGTGAGAAAACTTTGGCGTTTGGTCCGCTCAAGCCTGTTGGCTTGGAAGATCCCAAAACGGGCGAAATCGCCCATGCGGTCGTGCAATTGAGAGCTGAGAACCGGGATAAGACCGCATTCAACCTTGTCGGTTTTCAGACAAAGTTGAAGTATCCTGAACAAAAACGAATATTTCGTATGATCCCGGGGTTGGAAAATGTTGAGTTTTTGCGTTTAGGATCCATCCATCGCAACACATATGTCAATGCGCCAAAAGTGTTGGAAAATATGGAACTCAAAGCTCGGCCTGGGGTATTCATGGCTGGTCAAATAACCGGCGTGGAAGGGTATTTGGAATCTGCCGCCAGTGGGTTGTGGCTTGGTGTAATGTTGGCTGCACGGTTGAATGGTCAGTCCATCGAAGAACCTCCTCAGGAAACTGCATTGGGAGCTCTTTTGGGGCATTTGCGTTCAGAAGCAAAAAAGTATCAACCTTCCAATGTCAATTTTGGTCTGATGCCAGGCTTGCAAAAGAGGATGCCCAAGAAGATGCGCAAGGGGGCGTATGCCCAGAGGGCAAAAGAGGCTTTTGCCGCTTGGAGGAAAAAATCCGGTATATGACCTGCCGAAGCTTGCCAACACCGCCTGTTTTGCGCACCATATTCCCAAATGGATTTAACTAGGGGAGAGAATATGACTAATCGTTGGCAGGGATTGCAGACCAAGGCGCTGCATGCAGGGCATACCCCGGATTCAGACACGGGCTCAAGGGCCGTACCCATACATATGACCACCAGCTACGTGTTTAAGGATACGGAGCACGCGGCAGATCTTTTTGCTCTCAAGCAGCCTGGGTACATTTATACACGGCTCATGAATCCCACTACGGATGTTTTGGAAAAAAGACTTGCCGAAATGCACGGCGGGGCGGGTGCTCTTGCGGTTGCTTCGGGCATGTCTGCTGTTTTTTACGCCGTTGCCGCAATTGTTTCTGCTGGGCAAAACATAGTTACTGGGTCGAATCTTTATGACGGTTCCAGTACTTTGTTTCGACAGACTTTTGCTCGTTTTGGTATCGAAGCCCGTTTCGTGGATTCCTCGGAGCCTGACAATTTTGAGGCTGCGATTGATGAGAATACCCGCCTCGTCTATACGGAAGCCATCGGCAATCCTCGTTGCAATGTGGATGATTTACCTGCCATAGCAAATATTGCCCATTCCCATGGTGTGCCATTCGTGCTGGATTGTACGTCTGCTCCGCCGCCTATGGGAGATCCTTTTGGATTTGGAGCGGATATCGCCGTATACTCGTTGACCAAAATTGCCGGAGGGCATGGTACTGCCATGGGTGGGGCCATCGTGGAGAAAGGCGATTTCGACTGGTTGGCTAGCGGGCGTTTCCCGGAAATTTGCGCTCCTGACCCTTCGTATAACGGTATGAGTTTTTGGGATGCGTTGGATTGTGGTTCTGGTAAGGCCCGTCCTGTATTTTGCAGCAAAGTTCGAGCTGGTATGTTGCGTGATACCGGGGCAACTATTTCTCCAATGAACAGCTTCTTAATTATGCAGGGGCTGGAAACATTGCCCATGCGTGCGGAACGGCATTGTTCCAATGCCAGAATTGTTGCTGATTTCCTTGCTGGTCATGACAGGGTAGAATGGGTCAATTATGCTGGACTTGCAGACCACTCTGATAATGAGCGGGCCCAAAGGCTTTTCCCTCTTGGGCCAGGGGCTGTTTTTGGCTTTGGCGTCAAAGGTGGGTTGGATGCAGGAAGGCGGTTTATAGAAAACGTTAAACTGTGTTCACATCTGGCAAATATTCTGGACGCCAGAACTTTAGTCATCCATCCGGCCAGTACTACTCATTCTCAGTCCACACCGGAAAAACAGCGTGCGGCTGGCGTGACGCCGGATATGGTACGTATTTCAGTAGGACTTGAGGACATTGATGATATCCTTGCCGATCTGGACCAAGCGTTAAATAAAAGTTGAAAATCTACCTCATTGATTTCTGTAAAGCCCCTTTGAAGGGGCTTTTTTGTTGTTTGTTGTGTTTATTAATATCTATTGACTGTTTAAAGTTGGTATGTATAAGTGAATTGGTTAATTGTAAACAATTACTCGGCGTTTTCATTGCCTTTTTTTGGGGGAGTTCGTGCCAGTTCGCTTTTCTGCCTTGTTAGTTGTCTGTTGCCTTCTCTGTTCATGTACTTGGTCTGCTTCAATGGGGTTAGTTTCTGATGAGGAAACGACTCCGCTTTTTGAGATGACCAAATTGTTGAAGCAAGGCAAAATTGAAGAGGCCGTCTCGTTTTATCAAGAGAATGAAAAGTGGTTCAATGCGCATACTGAAGATGCTGAGGTGCGACATGGTGTAAAAATATTGGTTTCCAAATTATTTGTTCCCTATGAAAGACATGTTGAATATATTGTAAAAGAAGTGCGATCCTGTACAATATCCACACAGGATCATACCCATTGGTTGGCAACGCGTGATATTTTGAAAACGGCAAAGACGTTGTATGCTGATCTGGCATCCAAACCTTTTTTCGGAGATGATCAGTATTCCCCCGCGCCTATCAAAGCGCTTACGGTATTGGTAAAAAGAATTGAAGACCAATATCGGAAGGCAGCTTTTATTGCTTTTATGAATTATGCATTTTGCCAAGATTTCTCATTTTTTTCCTGTTACCCTGTGTCTCTTGAGCCAAATCTTTTTTTCAAAAAATATCAGGCAAAGATTTCAAAGTGGGTTAATACCTTTACCTTTTCAGATTTACAGTTATTCCAAAATCGTTATGGGCAGTGGTTGCCGGATGCCTGTATACAAGCATTGGCCGATCACTTGTTTTTATTGGATAAAAATTTGACGGTCCGGCCAGGTTTGCAAGGGTGGATGCATTCTTTTGCTTTGGCTCAAGATTTGAATCTTTCTGAAAATATCACTTCACATTTAAATATCGCTTTCATTCATGCCACAGCTCCTCTTGTGTTTAAGCGGAAGCTCGTGTCTTTTCCTGTGGCGATCTGTAAGGATCTGAACGTTCTTACCAAAGTTGCTGATAAGGATTTTTCGTATTCTGGGAAAAAGGTTCGTGAGGCCGATGTTGTTGTTGCTGTTTCTGTCATCGCAAGTCGCTGCAAGCGGTTTGTTGAAAATTGCGACGAGCGTGAATACGTAAACGGTATTCAGGTTCGCAAAATTACTTCTGCTGATTTTAACGCCGTTACACGGGAAGTGAAAGGCGATTTGGAAGCTGTAGAAGGGGAAGACGATGACGATGATAAAGATTTGGTAGACATTGCGGAAGAATGGCTTTTGGGAGGGGCCGAAAGGGGGGCTTCTTCTAAAAGACAAGCTGAAAGTCTTTGGTTTCGAGTTTGCGACGTGCAGTGCGAAAAAACCGCAACGGTTCGATATTGTATTTTTGACCGCGCAAGCAGCAGAATGTTTGTAGATTTTGTCGATATCCGCAGCTTGTCGGGCTTTCAGGTCGCCCGAAGTAAGAATCTGAAAATTGTTTCTGGAATTTCGTTTGTTCCTAGTGGGACGGTTGAGCAGAAAGTCGTCGTGGATTTTGAAAAGGAGCCTATTGAAATTCCATTGTCGTCGATTTTCGCTGATGCCGTTTCCGATATGAGCAAATGGCGAACTGCAACAATTGCCGACATAAAGCACATTATGAATAAGCCTATCCCAAGTGATACTGTTCCACAAAGAAAATTTTCTGTTGTCTTGCCTTCCGATAAACGATTTGCATCTGTTGTCTCTGTCGAGGCCGGGCATCACAAAGGGGCAGGATTTTATGTTGATGAGAATCTGGTGCTGACATCTCTGCAAGCGCTTGGGAATAGGGATTTGGCAACAATTTGCCTTTGGGATGGCCGCACGGTTCAAGGAACGGTGATTGCCCGTGATATTCGCTTGGGACTGGGGCTTGTTCTTGTGCAAGAACGAGGAAAGCCTGTTCAATTGTATAAGGGCCAGACTCTTCATGCAGGTTCGGATGTCGTGGCCTTGGGATTTGGTGAGAAAAGTGGACCAACAGCTTTACCCGGCGTGGTTGGGGCTGTCCGTAAATATTGCGTGGGCGAAAAAGGCGGAGGTGGCAGCCTCGTTGTGCAGACGGATTGCCCCGCGAACAACTCCGTTGTTGGAGGGCCTTTGTTTTTGGGTAATATGGTGATCGGAGCCAACTGCGGAAAGCAACAGGAAGCCGAGGACGGCCTGAGTTTGGCTGTTCATTATTCAGAATTGTTTGATTTTATTCGCCATGCGGGCTTTGATTGCTTCACAGGAGAGGAATGATGAAACGTATTTGGGTCTTTTTATTGTGTTTGCTGTTTGTTTCCGGTTGCGTAAAGCCTCGCTATGGCATGGTCACTGATTCCGAGAGCAACTTGATGTATGGCTCTTGCATGACGAATGACTTCATTGTTGATTCTTCTTTATACGGAAATAAAAAATTGAAGGTCCGTATACGGAATACATCCGGAGACGATGCTTTTGATTTAACGGGATTTCGGGACGTACTGGAGGGCGCGTATGCCGAGTCCGGGTATAGTGTAACTCGCTCCGGGGTGTTTGGGGTATATTTGGATATTAATGTCAAATACTCCGGTCAGATTCAGGATGATTATTCGCATGAAGGAAAGCGCGTGGGAGGTATCGCCGGGACTTTGGCCGGCGCATATCCCGGATTTGAAGCTGGCAATGGGGGAGATATGATAATGGGCGGAGCCGTCGGATCTGTTGTTGGCGCAACGCTTGGGACGGTGGCTGGAGCCTTTGTAACCGATGATACGTATATTATCATGGCTGATTTGGCGTTGGGGACGACAGCTCCAAAAGAAAAAGACGATGCCACTACCTTATTGTTTGGTGTTGACCATAGAAAGAAACGCACCAGAAATAATTTTCGTAGCTTTCGGAGCTTGAGAAAAGTTCGTCTCTACGTTTACGCGGGAGGTCGGATGGTAGGGCAAAAGCAGATTGCAGAGGGTGTTCGCAGACGTTTTGTAAGTATTTTAAAAGATATAATATAAAAGGCGCATCAAAGTGCGCCTTTGGGAATCGTCGTTAGAAGATGATTTTTTCGGGAGGCCGTCGCTCTGGAACAACCTGCCTTTCGATACTGCCCTCGTTCCATTCCTTGGAGACGTACAGACCACAAAAGCAGGCGCCGAACTCTTCCACATCCTCTTTACGGTATACGCAGGGACAGAGGATGTCTTTATCATTTTCATAGTCGCCATTAGCCAACCTGCAGGGGCATGCCATGTAGCCATAGCGTTCTTTGTTTTCCAGCAGGCTCTCCATGAGCGCCATGGTCATCTTCATGTCTTCGTTGAAATAATATCCTTTGGATTCCTGAAATTTTTTCAATTGTTCATAGAGTTGTCTGGCATCCATGGCTATTCATCCAGCGCCTTGTTTATTTTGTCCTTGTTAAAGCCCACCACCACATCACTTCCTATGACAATCGTTGGAAAAGACACTGCCGGATTGTGTTTTTTTACAGCTTCAATTGTCTTTTTGCGGTCATCGCCTTCCAGTTTGTCGACAAATATGCAGTTGTATTTAATTCCGCATTCGTCGAGGTATTCTTTTGCGTTTCTGCAATGGATACAAGTACTCAGGGCGTAGATGCAAACATCCTTGCTCATGGATAGGACTCCTTGGGAATTGATTAGCTATTCAAAGTTATACTTTTGTATGCCAAAGATCGGTTGTTTGGAAATACTATTTTCTGGAAAAAGCCAGTTCCATTCGGCGCAGGATGAGTGAGCACAGAAAGGTCAGCAGGAAATACATGCACAAGACGGTTATCCACGTCTCAAAGGTTCTGTAGGTTGTTGTCATGAGCTGTAGCCCTTGGAATGTCAGCTCTTGAATAGAGATAACGGCCACAATGGCCGAGTCTTTAATCGTGGATATAAATTGCCCGGCCAGAGCCGGAATCATGCGTTGCAGGGCTTGTGGAAGAATGACATAGCGTAATTGTTGGGAGCGATTAAACCCCAGAGAACAGGACGCCTCCCATTGTCCTGTCTCAACGGATTCAACTCCTGCTCGAACAATTTCTGCGATATAAGCTCCTTCAAAAAGTCCAATAGTGATTATTGCCGATAGGATTTGCGGCAATTGTTCCATCGGCCCAAAAAGAATGTAAAAAAAAGGATGCCCGTTTTTCGCCAGAAAATTGGCCAATGAGTCTACGGAAAGGGCGCTCATGATCTGGTCACCGATAAAGAAATAAAAGATAAAAACGATGACAAGAGGAGGTGTGTTGCGGACTATGCCTACATAGGTTCCGGCGATCAGTCTCCAGTAAAGATGACGACTGATTTTAAAGAGGCCGAAAGCTAAGCCGAAGACCAGAGCCAACAAGCTGCCCCAGAGGCTGAGCCTGAGCGTCATAAACAGCCCGAGCAAAAGAGTACCTGCATGCAAGACGCCTGTTGCGGGATCCTTTCTGATTATGAACTGGGGGATGACCCCCCAGTTCCAGTGATATTCCAGTTCATTCGCGGCTTGATGTACCAGAAAGGCAACGAAACCAGATAGTATCAGAAGGACAATTGCATCCAGCAATGTTACGCCTTGGTGGCGCGAATTCGTGTTATTTGTTTTCAAGATTGTATGTGTCGGCTATTGAATCTGAGATTCCCATTTCTTGGCGTTAAACCAGTAGTTATATCTGTTTTGGAGCCAGCCGGATGCAAAGTTAACCCGAATCCAGTTATTCAGGAAATTGAGGAAATCCGTGTCGCTTTTGCGGATGGCAAAACCAATGGGTTCTTTGGTGAAGTCTTTCGCAAGTGGTAGGTAGAGCTTTCCTGCGTATTCCTTGGCGAGGTTTTTGGGCAGAGGATTGGAGGCCACCAGTGCGTAAACTCGGCCATTGAGGAGTTCCTGAATGGTTTGTGACTCTTCGCTGAAAACTTTGAGAGTTGCATTGGGGAAGAAGTTCTTGGCGGCCACGTGAGCCGTGGTGCCGAGACGAACAGCAATGCTGACTTCCGGTTTGTTGAAGTCTGCCAACGAGGAAAAGCCCGCTGCCTTTTTGTTGCTGGCAACAATATTCATCCCGGAGAATTCATATGGGATGGTGAAATTGACTTTGAGATTGCGTTTTGGGGTGATTCCCATGCCACCGATAATGACGTCGAATTTACCAGTCTGGAGTGCTGGGATGATACCGGCCCATTGCGTGGGGACAAGCTGAAGAGTGACGTCTATGTCTTCAGCAAGTTTGCGGGCGACGTCAATTTCAAATCCTATGAATTCTCCTTGTTTGTCCTTCATGGCCCACGGTTTGAATGTATCGAAACCGACTCGTATTGCTCCACGTTGCAAAATTGTTTCCAGCGTACTCTCACTGGCAAGGCCTTGGCGTACTTCGCTGGAGCCTGCAAAGGAAATATGGGAAACTCCCAATATGACGACAAGAGCAACTATGCCGGTTGTAAGTGTTCTCCAGATGGTCATTACAGTTCTCCTCGGTTAATGGATATTGTTGTTTATACGTGTCCTTTTTTCCAGAAACACTACGGCTTGTGAAAGGGTTAATGTGACGGCTAGGTATATTGCCGCAACAGTAAACCATATTTCAAATGTAAGGAATGTCTCGGCAACGATGGCTTGTCCCTGCATGGTCAGGTCGAAGATGGCTATGGTGCTGACCAGCGCCGAGTCCTTTACCAAGGAAATGGCTTGCCCTGTCAAAGGTGGCAAGACTCTCCGAATAGCCTGAGGCAGGATAACATAGCGGTAAGTGGAAAAAGAACTCATTCCCAGACTTCTGGCCGCTTCAAATTGCCCCTTGTCTAAGGATGTAATTCCTGCTCGCAGAATTTCGGAGACATATGCACCTTCAAAGAGGCTCAATGCCCATACGGCAGCCCAAAAAGCTTGCAAGTCCAAAAGGGGAGCAATGACAAAGTATATGAAAAAAAGTTGGATCAGAAGAGGGGAGTTCCGGGTGATCTCCATATAGGTGCGTGCCACCAGTCGTGCGGCGAAAGATCGGCTCATGCGCCCCAGTGCTGTTAGTAACCCTACCGCAAACGCCAGCAACAAACTTGCCCCAGTAATCTTGAAAGTGACCCAAAGCCCTTGGATCAGCAACCCCGGTCCGATGCCATCCTGCCATGTAAACAGGTATTTTGGGACTTGGTACCACTGCCAGTTGTATCCCAGTTTTTGTGATCCTTCAGCCAGGAACCAGGCAAGACCTGCCATGGTCAGAGTGTAAGCAGCAATGTGACCGATGGCACGGCGTCCCTTGAGGGCCGTGGTGTATGCGAATGTACAGCCATCGCCAGCCATACTTTTCTCCCATGAAAAAAGGTGTTGTTCCAAGAGGAAATCAACACCCATTCTAGCATATGACGGTTGAAAAAAAAGGAAAAATTCTGAAAGCGTTTTGCTTGCAAGAATCCTTGTATAGAATCAGCTTTCGTAAGATTCTAAAAGATGTATGATGTTGTCATGCACTTCATCAGGAGAGCCAGAAGCATCGGCGACCTTGATTCGATCTCGGTTCAGTGCTGCCCAGGTAAGGTAACCTTCACGGATTCGGGAATGAAAGGAAAGGTGTTCCTGCTCAAATCGGCCTTCTTCCTGTGTTTTGCCATCTCGCATGTTACGTGTCACGGCCCGTTTCAAACCAACTTCCACATCAAGGTCGAGGAGAATCGTCAGGTCCGGCCAAAGACCATCGACAGCAACTTCGTTGAGGGTGTGCAGCAATTTGGGGTCAAGACCTCGCCCATAGCCCTGGTAAACTACTGTAGAATCGGCGAAACGGTCGGATATTACAATTTTCCCGGCTTCCAGTTGAGGGCGTATGACCTGTGCCACATGCTGGGCTCGATCCGCAAGGTAGAGAAAGAGTTCTGCTATAGGTGTGATGTCTTTGTTGTCCACATGCAACAGCATCTTGCGGAGTTCTTTGCCCATGCGGCTTCCGCCTGGCTCCATCGTAAGAAAAATTTCACGCCCCTGTTTGTCGAAGTAATCGCAAACCCTGCTTATTTGGGTTGTTTTGCCCGTTCCTTCTATACCTTCAAAGGTAATAAACATTGGTTCTCCGTTTTGTTTCGGTTTTTGCGGGTCGCGTCAGGCGTCATTTCCGGTTTGAAAATATTACGTTCCATGAAACGAAGATACGGAGACCAGTTGGTCCCGGTTTGGTCCATTTCTTTGTAGGCCGCTTCGATCATATTCATTTTGGCGTCCAGATTGTCAGCATGATGCAGAACGAACGCTTCCGGTGTTTTGGGCCTCACAGGAGAGCCGAACTCATGCTCTCCATGATGACTTGTTATGAGGTGGTTAAGGTGTAATTTAAGCTCGGAGTCAAGGTCTTTTGCCTTAGCGAGAAACGGTTGCAATTTTTCTTGTCCAATTTGGATATGGCCGAGCAGACGGCCTTCATCCGTATAGTCGTTGGTCAACCCGCCGGAGAGTTCCCATGCCTTGCCTAGGTCGTGGAAGATTGCGCCTGCCAGCAGGGTTTGCCTATCCAAATCGGGATAGTTGTCGCAAATGGACATGCAAAGCTTGGCAACTGAAAGCGTATGTTCGAGCAGGCCGCCTACGTATGCATGATGCACTGTCTTTGCCCCGGGAGCCGTGAGCATGCGTTGACGGACAGTTTCGTTTCTAAGGACTTTTCTGCAAAGTTTTTTCCACGGTTTATGGACCATGTGTTCCGTGATCAAATCTTCGAGAGCCTCAAAAAGATCTTCAGGCGGTATTTTGCTCGCGGGCAGGAATTCTGCGAGATTTATTTCATTATAGTTTGAAAGAAATTCCAGATGGTCAACCTTGAGCTGCAAGGCATTTCTGTAACTTTCGACAACGGCATGCACGCTGACAATTGTTCCGGCTTCAAGTGTCGGATATTCCGTACTTTTAGGGCTCCATATTTTGCCGTTGATTGAGCCTGTTCTGTCCTGGAAAGAAACATTCCAGTAAGGCCCATTTCTGGACTGTCCCATGTTGGCTGCGGATAGAATGAATATATCGTTGACCGGAGTCCCGGGGGTCAACTCCCGAATATATTGTGTTTTTTGTGTCACGCTGCTTGATCTTGTCCAAATGTTGGATTATCTCGCCCGTTATCTGTATATGCACTGTAGCCGGAGCGATTTGCCTAGAGTTTATCGTTTACGGTTTATGAACCTGATTTCACACGTGTTGTCAAATCCAAGAGGGGGCCAACGTGAATATTTTATTGACCAACGATGACGGAATTCAGGCTGTCGGGCTGCGCGCTTTGTACCGAGCTCTCGTGAAAGCAGAGCATAATGTGCAAGTCTTTGCCCCGGTAACCGAACAGTCAGCCGTTGGACACGCCGTGACATTGTTTATGCCCATCAAGGTCAGGACCTTTAAGGAGAATGGTTTTGTGGGGCAAGGGGTCTACGGTACCCCCGTGGATTGTGTAAAGTTAGGGCTTTCCACCATGCAGGAGAAAATGCCGGATCTTGTTCTTTCCGGGATCAATAGCGGGGCTAATGTTGGGGTAGATATTTTGTATTCCGGGACCGTCTCTGCTGCCACGGAAGGCGCGCTCATGAATATTCCATCCATGGCCGTATCGCTGGACAATTTCAATCCGACGGAATTGGATGGACAAGCTCAATATTGTGTGGATATCATCCCGCGCATTCCTTGGGGGCATTTGCCCGAAAAATGCGTACTTAATCTGAATTTTCCGGATTGTCCGGTGTCAGAAGCTCAGGCGTTACGGATTTGTGAACATACCAGAGCCTCCTATACGGATTGGTATGACATTCGCGAAGATCCCCGTGGGAGAAAGTACTACTGGCTCATGGGGGAAATCCCTGCAGGAAATATCAGTCCGGACAAGGACAGAGCTCTCCTGACGGACAAGCACATTACGCTGACGCCCTTGCATTTTGATTTTACAGACAGGGAAGCCATATCTCTTTTACAAAACGAAGAACTGTTTTGACGGGGTGGCTTTTCGAAAAAGACTTGCTCTGATGATGAATTTGCGTTTTATAGTTATGAAAGAATACCAATTCAAGGAGAGTGCACATGGCCATTAAACTCGGCATCAACGGTTTTGGACGGATCGGACGTTATCTCACCCGCCTTTTGGCAGAGGAGGACGGTTTTGAGCTAGTTGCCGTGAATGCGCGAGCTTCCAATGAGGATTTGGCCCATCTTTTGAAATATGATTCCGTGCACGGCAGGTTTGTGGATGTAAGACCTACGGACAAGGGATTCAATATGGCGGGCAAGGACGTTATTGTCACACGTAACGCGCCTGGTGAATGGAATTGGGGCGAACTGGGGTGTGACATGGTGGTGGAAACCACAGGTAAGTTCACAGACCGGGAAAGTTGTGAAAAACACATGGCTTGTGGTGCCAAGAAAGTCATTATTTCTGCCCCCAGCAAGGATGCCGATTATACAGTTGTCATGGGTGTTAACGACACGAATCTGACAGCCGATCATGATATCGTGTCAAATGCGTCCTGCACCACCAACTGTCTGGCCCCTGTTGCCAAAGTTATTAATGACAACTTTGGCATCAAGCATGGCATCATGACTACGGTACACTCCTATACAATGAGCCAGCGTGTGTTGGACGGTTCTCACAAGGATATTCGTCGTGCTCGTGCATGCGCAATGAATATGGTTCCCACCACCACAGGAGCTGCCCGGGCTGTTGGACTTGTTCTTCCTGAATTGGCTGGCAAATTGGACGGCATGTCTATTCGTGTTCCTACGGCCAACGTATCTTTGGTTGATTTGGTGTGTGAATTGGACAAGTCTGCGACCGTGGAATCCGTTAATGCCGCTTTGAAGACTGCAGCGAACGAGAGTATGGGGTTCTCTGAAGAGCCGTTGGTTTCCGTTGATTACATGGGATCAACCTTTGGCGGTGTCGTGGATGCCGCTTTGACTAGGGTTATGGATAATACTCAGCTTAAGCTCATCATTTGGTATGACAATGAAGCAGGCTTTACCAACCAGCTTTTACGTTTGATGAGGTTGGTCGGGACCATGATGTAGTTATATTTGCATAGTTGAATAAAAAAACGGGTCCGGCATCATGATGCCGGACCCGTTTTTTTATTATTTGTTTTTTTGGTCGTCAGCTTTCTGAAAATTTCAACTTTAGGCCAGCCTTCATGAATATCGTTTCACACCTCAACATGGATTGCATTTTGGAAGGGGCGTCCTGTCCTGTGCAATGTCCCGGAACGAGTTGTTCTACATTGAACAATCGGCAAGCTTCAACCGTTTCTTCCAATGCCTTGTTGTCAGCATTATAGAGGTGCAAGCCTCCTATAACTGCATGTACGTTTTTAATCCCCATACGTTCTTTCATGCAAAGGAGACTATTCATTAAGCCGCTGTGACAGCAACCTAGCAAAACTACGGTGCCTCGGGGGGTGTCTAAAACAAGAAAAGCATCATCATTGACCGGATCGGGGTTCTCTCCTTGCTGGTCAAAGAAAAAGCCGCTGGTAGCTTCAAAATTACCAGGTAATCTTGGTATTTGACTGAGCATTGTAATGGATTTTGTGAGTGCATACGTCTGTTGCACCGGAGTAAAATTGGGAGGCTCACAAGCTATACCGATGGCCGCGGCCGGGGTCTTCTCTGTACTGAAGCGTTCCTTGCAAAAGTCGGGATGTGCAAAGATCGGACCTTCATATCCGGCTTCAAACAGTGCGGAAAGTCCTCCGGTGTGATCGTAGTGCCCATGGCTGAGAGCCAGGCCCGAGGCCTCTTGCGGGGCGATGCCTAAAAGAGCGGCATTTGCAAGGAATGCCGCGGATTGTCCCGTATCCCATAGCCAGAGAGTGTTATCCTGTTGAACTGCTACAGAATAGCCCCATTCTGAAGCAAGTCCCGGAGCTGCGGAGTTGTCCATGAGGATGGTCAATGTGGTTGGTGTTTTCATTTTTATGCCTTTCCGGCGGCGCGCATATCGTCCCGGAAGAGTTTATAGTTGATGGAGTCTACGACGGCTTGCCAACTTGCTTCGATAATGTTGTGGGAGACGCCCACCGTGGTCCAGCGTTCAAATCCGTCTCCGGATTCGATGAGAACGCGGACGAATGAGGCCGTGCCTCCTGTGTCACGAACAGCTCCAGACATGACGCGTACCTTGAAGTCCAGCAGGCGTACCTGGCCCAGTGAAGGGTAGAATCGTTCCAAAGCCTTTCGCAGAGCGCGGTCAAGCGCGTTGACTGGCCCCATGCCGGTCGCCGCGGTGTGTTCGATTTGATCACCTACTTCAACCATGACAGTTGCTTCGGATGTGGGTTCCGCGTCTTCTTCCCGTTTTGCGTCCGCAACAAAGAAGTTGAGGAATTTGAAATATTCGAGATGTTTTCCCGAAACAATTTCGTGGAACATGAGCTCAAAGGATGCTTCGGCTACAGAATATTCAAATCCCATGCTTTCCCGGATCTTCAGTTCCTTCATCAGTTTGTCAAGTTTTGGATCGTCCTTTTCCAGAGGGTGCCCGAACTGTTCCGCCTTGGTCAGCATGTTGCTACGTCCTGCAAGATCGGAGAGCAGAATACGTTGTCTATTACCTACCAGCTTGGGTTCAATATGTTCATAGGTTCTGGAATCTTTGCGTACCGCGCTGACATGCACTCCACCTTTGTGTGCAAAGGCGGAAAGACCTACAAACGGCTGGCGTAGGAATGGACGCAAGTTCGCAGTCTCACTGACAAAGTGTGAAATGCTCATGAGCTTCTGCAGGTGGTCGGCACCAATGCAGGAGTATCCCATTTTGAGTTGCAGGTTAGGAATTATGGAGCATAAGTTGGCGTTGCCACACCGTTCTCCATAGCCGTTAAGTGTACCTTGAACGTGGCGTGCTCCTTGCTTAACTGCTTCCAAGGTGTTGGCAACGGCAAGTTCCCCGTCATTATGGGCGTGAATACCAAGTAATGCTGCAGGCAGGCGTTTGCGTACGGCTAGGACAGCTTCGGCTATTTCGTGAGGAAGGGAGCCTCCGTTGGTGTCGCATAGCACAAGTATGTCTGCGCCAGCTTCATGAGCCGCTGCAAGGCAGTTCAATGTGAACTCAGGGTTGTGACGGAAGCCATCAAAGAAGTGTTCCGCATCAAAGAAGAGTTCTTCAACATGTGGTTTGAGATAGGCGACACTATCTCTGATCAGTTCCACATTTTTTTGTTCGTCAATGCCTAGCGCCAATGTAGCATGAAGATCCCAAGTCTTGCCAAAGATAGTCAGAACCTTGGCCTTGCTTTGAATCAACGATTGAAAGATCGGGTCGGTTTCAGGACCTGCTTTGGGATTGAAGGTACTACCAAAGGCGGCAATCTTGGAGTTTTTAAATGTATACTTTTGTATTTTTTGAAAAAAATGATGGTCAGTAGGGTTGGATCCTGGCCAGCCCCCCTCAATGTACTGGACGCCCAGCTCGTCCAGTTTGAGGGCAATGTTGACTTTGTCCTGGGTTGTGAGATTGAGTTCTTCCGCCTGAGTTCCGTCACGAAGAGTTGTGTCGTATATTTTTACTGTGCTCATGTTGTTTCCGGTGTTAATCCGCCTTCTTCCAACTTGAAGGTCTTGTGCAAGGTTCTAACTGCGAGCTCCGTATATTTATCCTCAATGAGACAGGTGACTTTGATTTCAGAGGTGCTGATCATAAGGATGTTGATACCTTCATCGCTCAGGGCCTGAAATGCTTTTGATGCCACGCCGGAATGATTTCTCATTCCGACGCCGATAATCGAGACCTTGCTGACATTTTCGGCGGATAGTAGCTCTTCGTAGTTGATTTCGTACTTGAGAGATTCAAGTATCTTAAGCGTTTGTTCGAGATCTCCTCGAGGTACTGTGAAGGTCATGTCCGTGGTGCCGTTTTTGCTTGGGTTTTGGACGATCATGTCCACGAGGATTTTTTGTTCGGCCAGCGGCGCGAAGATTGCTGCGGATATTCCCGGTTCGTCGTGGACATGGACGAGAGTTACGCGGGCCTGGTCCTTGTCATAGGCAATTCCAGAAACAAGAACGGATTCCATGTCTTTATCCTCCTGAGTCACGAGAGTACCCCTTTCGTCTGTGAACGTGGTTCGGACGTGCACGTTTACATTATATTTTTTTGCAAATTCAACGGAGCGAATCTGGAGCACCTTGGCTCCCATGCTGGCCATTTCCAACATTTCCTCATAGGAAATGCGGTCCAGTTTTTGCGCATCGTTGCATATGTTTGGATCTGTAGTGAATACGCCGGGAACGTCTGTATAGATTTCACAGACTTCGGCATCGAGTGCTGCGGCAAGGGCCACGGCAGATGTGTCGGAGCCTCCCCGGCCAAGAGTGGTAATTCGTCTGCACTCGTCGCATCCTTGAAAACCGGCTACAACAAGTACATCGTATGTCTCAAGCATGGCTTTGAGTTCGTTGGTATCAATGTCAACGATACGGGCTTTGCCATAGCTACAGTCTGTCTTGATGGGGGCTTGGAATCCCAAAACGGACCTGGCTTGAACGCCTTGCTGCTTTAAAAGCATAGTAAACAGGGCACACGAAACCTGTTCGCCGGTGGAAACCAGGGAGTCCACTTCGGCTGCATCCGGATTGTCGCTCCATTC
>Ga0207831_100296_pt1 | contig 20543 bp, 19 predicted proteins | sample TtanPargueraPR_7_FD_187741 | JGI IMG/M metagenome (GOLD analysis project Ga0207831, IMG submission 187741) | Aerobic enrichment media microbial communities from Bioluminiscent Bay, La Parguera, Puerto Rico - Tt and M1 (2) (SPAdes) | ecosystem: Environmental > Aquatic > Marine > Unclassified ... | reverse complement strand
ACTCGACCCGCCACAGCCCCCATTCATCGCCGGTTTTCGGATTCCAGATGATAAGCTGACCATCCCTACCCGCCGCAGGCACGGCATGGGCAGGCACCGGGATGAACACTTTGGCTTCCTTGATCACCGTGGCCCGACGGTTTTCACGGTCCACTTCGGTATACCTGCCGGAAAAATAGACCGGTACATGCGGGATTTTCGTGTCCACCTCATACACCGGCATGGTGTATTTCGCGACATTGGATCCGAACAGGCCGGTCATGGACTGCACAAAAACATCGCTATGCCTGTCGTACGCCGGATTCGGACCTATGCGCAAATTCCACGGACTAACATTGTTGTAGGGTCGCTGTCCGGCCAGACTTGCCGCAGCGAAACACAAAACGGCCAGCGAAATCAGCAAGCTGTATTTCTTAGTCATGGAGCGAAACACCTCCTTTGAGAATCAGGCGAACCGCATCCCCGATCCCGCGCACCCGGTCCCATTCGGGGCCACTGCGCTTCAGGAGCGCGATAATTATGCGGTCCAAGGCGTATCCGAACACAGCCCAGCTGAAAAATATCGAACTCCACCACCCTTTGTATCTGTATTCCCGGAAAAAAAGATATCGGCCCATGATGAACTTGCGACCCCAGGTTCGCAGATCCGGACGCATCACAGTCGACTCCAGGTGATCCAACCGGGCCAGCTGGGAGAGCATGAGCGTATATCGCCGGGAAACGCGATAGGAAAAGTCCTTGTCTTCACCTAATCCGTATTTGCGATAACGGTCCGTAAAGCTTAAATCCTCAAAAACTTCACGACGGTAGGAGCAGGCTCCGCCGTCCAAGAACTCTACTTCTGTCACGCCGGACAGGGGAAAGGGCGTGGTTCCGAAGTCCGTACAAAAGCCTGAGGGCAACACACGCCCCTCGCGCCAGCCGGAAACCAGAAAAGGAATATTGACCACGCGCCGAATTTTTTGAAGTACGCCCAGCGGCTTTTTATTGGTTATGCCCCCGCCCACGCCGCCAACGCGCCCGGTTTCGTCAAGTTCATAGACCTTGAGAATCTCGGCCACGTATTCCGGCTCCAACACAACGTCATCGTCCAAAAAGAAAATGATCTCCTGCGTGGCCAACGAAACGCCCATATTACGAGATTCGGTCAGTCCCGGTTCTTCCTTTTGCGTGTATACGCAGTGAATAGCTGCGGCCTTGCACTCGGCTTCCAGCGGAAACCCGGGCAAGTCGCCGTCGTCCACCACAATAATTTCTTCCGGCAGACGGGTCTGGGCCAGCAGGGAGACCATGCAATCGTGCAATTCTTCAGGCCTGTTGTAGGTCGGTATAATGATGGTTGAGGTCAACATGGATGCTCCTTTTGAGAAACCTTAAAATCCCGACAACACATCGTGACAAAACGCGGCATACCCGGAATCAATGTCCGGCAAACAGACGCGCATCAATGGTATCCCCCCACCTTCCAGACATTGCGCCAAAACAGGCTCCACTCCTGCTCCCCCCGAACCGTATACCGCGTGCAACTGGCGGAGCGCCACGTAATCGGCATGAGCCATGTCGTGCACAGCCTTAACGGCACGCGCACCATCCTCCACCGCATTGCACGCATACTGCGCCCCGGCCAGCAGTAACACCCATCGGGCAATGGGTGCGTCCGGCACAAAAAGCCGTTCCGGGGCAACTTCTTTCAGGTCCAGCCGCACATAAGGATCGCACAGATTCCGCACCTTCCCACTGACCTGCAACATTGAGGGCAACACCGGCACTACCCGCGCCAGGCCACGCCGCCATGCAGCCAGCCTGCGCTTTCGGTTCAAGACAAAATATTCTGAAAACCGTTCCAAATGATAGTGGTGCACCACTATATGACGCCGAAAAGCCAAAGCCCGCCCCGCATGCAGGATAAACGTGTTGTCGCTCAAATAATCCCAGCCATCGTGCAACATGCGAAGCATGACACTGGTTTTGCCCGCGCCCGAAAGCCCGGCCAGCACCATGGCCTGCTCCCCTCGCACCAAAACGGCCCCTTTGCAGAGCATAGTTCCACGCCGAACCAGAACGTGTTCCACAAGGGCGAGCAGTGCATTCATCACATTTCCGGCGTGTGCCGGACGGGCGGAACAATACAAAACCGGCGGCCCGTCCAAAGTCGCCACTGCACTGGTCACTCCCAAGCGGGTCAACACCGCGTGTACGCATCCGCCCGCCTCGTCCGCATACCAGCAGCCCGCAGCAGTCTTGATGCGCCGAAACAGTCCCGGTGGCAGAGGGGCGTTTTCCAAAGAACGCACTACCAGCTCCGGTAGCTCCTCACGCGAATCCACATCGGAGACTTTGAACCAGCCATAATCCGCATTCAACCGCGCAACCAAATGTCGGGGCAGGTCAACGCACCGGACACGCAACAGGCTGTGCAGATCAAACCATAACTCCTGTCGCATCATGCCTCCTTCCTGCCGCCCAAAAGCGTTCGAACAGTCAACCCGGCAAGCTCCGGATGCGTGCGTATTCCGCGCCTGATGACAATGGTCATGACCGCCAGATACACCAATCCGCCGCCAATATTCATGCCCCATGTCTGCCATGCCCGCCCAGCAATGGCTCGAAACCCGACCAGATAAACAATCATGACGAAGCTGGGGCATAGCACGGCCCGCAACACCCGCGGCCACTGGTCATAGCCGGTTCCCACGCGCACACGGATCAGGGTCAGCAAGCCCACAAACAGCAGGGCAAAAGAAATGGCCGAGGCCAGTCCAACGCCCTCAATTCCCCAGCCCACACGCACCAGCCCGATGCTCCCTGCCAAATTCACGGCAAAAACAGCTCCGGCCACAAGAAGAGCCTGATACTGCCATCCTCTCGCCACCAAAATACCGCGCAGCACATAGCACAGGCCTAAAAAGAAACTGCCTACCACCAATATCTGAGTAGCCGGAACGCCAGCAGCGTACCGCGGCAGGAGTAGAGGCAAAAAAAGCGGTGCGGCAAAAAAAGCCCCGCCCACCAGAACAGGCAGCAGATACAGGGTATGCAGCAGCGGCACGAACAAAAAACGGTCTAAATTCTCCCGCTCCCCCTGCTGGGCAAGAGACTGCATAAGCATGGGTTCCATGATTTCCCGACTTACGGTGGGTAGATTCATGAGAAAATTGAAGGCCATAACCGCAATGGCATAAAAGCCAAGCTGCTCTGTGCCGAGCATGCCGGAAATCACAAACCGGTCCGTGGTGCGGATGGCCAAAATGCCCAGCCCGATGCACATGACAGGAAATCCCTCGCGCATCATGCGCACATATTCTCGCCAGTCGAATCGCGGCAAAGCCGGCAAGGGATACAGGGCACGGAGCATGGCCGAAACAACGGCTACGTTTAACACCATGGCTGCAATCAGGCCGTATATCCCGAAAAAATAAAGGAGAGGCAACGAGCCGCAGGCCATAAGCGCCGCAATATAATTGGCCCGGCTCACCAGATCAAACCGCTGGTGCGCCTTGAGCAGCGTTATCTGGTAGTCGAAGTACCAGTTGATCAAAATGAACAGGCCGAAAGCGGCCACCCCCACGCGGTGCACTGTTGTAACTGCTTCGGGCAGGGCCACGCAGAAGAATATGACAATGAAAAGCAGATTGGCCCAGAAGGTACCGAAATAAAGAGCACTCTCCATGGCGAGCACACGATCTTCCCGCTTCTCGGCTTGAAACCTCGGTATGGAAAATCGCGCGGCCTGCCGGGCGCCCAACGGGACGAAAGCACCATAGCCGGGAATTACCTTGAGCAGACTATACAACCCGTAATGCTCCGGGGAGAGTAACTTTGGGCGCAGCACGGCCACCACCACGCCAAGCATCTGCCTGAACGCGATGCTGGAAAAATAGGCGGCTATCCGCTGCGCCGTTGTTTTCGTCTGTGTCATATTACCGCCGGAAACAATACGGATTTCAACCCATACACTACCCCGGAACCGTGGCCGGAGCAAGCTCCGGCTCTTGATTTCTTGACTCCTGATTCCCCGATTATGCGTTTTTTCTTCCCTCCCCAACGGTTGCGGCCTCTGGTTCAGGCAGCTCTACCGGTTTTCGCGTGTAGGGGTGATAAGTCTCGCGGTTTGTGGCGTAGGCCGCAGTCAAGGGGGGTAGTCAGACTCCTTATCCCTTTTGAGTCATTATTGAAGCGACGGACTTCACTGAGGATGTATACATGCCCTATGCCTTACGGGGTAATCACGAGAGCTTTTCCGCCAGTTCCCCTGTTGGTGACCGACCACGACAGAAGGCTGAAACAGACCTGTGCTGCCCAAATATCAAGTACGGGGCATCCGAAAAAAATGATAAGGATATCAAGCCTGTTTCTAGAAATTTTTCGCAACCATCGCCTAGCGACAAACGATGCCCGGTCGAAAAGCTTTTTTCAAAGCCGACGGATTAATTTTTATTTTTTGTTGACAACGCAGTAGCAGCTGTCTATTCCACCAAAAAAGAACAGTGTTCATTTATGCAAACCAAAAAAGATACCATACACCAAAACGTACTCGCCGTGGCACGCGAGGAGTTTTTTGAAAAAGGTTATAAAGATACCAACATGCGTACCATTGCCCGGAAGGCCGGCGTGGGACTTGGTAATATCTATAATTATTTCAAGAACAAAGATGAACTCTTCAACCATGTATTGGAACCGGCAATAACAACCCTGCTAAAACTCACAGAGGATCACAATAGCAACGCGAACCTCAATATAGCCATATTTGAATCACAGGAATATATTACCAAAAAAAACAATGAATTTCTCAAAGTTCTGTTGGAATTCAGAGAAGAAATGCGGATATTGTTTTTTAAAGCACATGGATCTTCGCTCGAAAATTTCAAAGAGCAATATATTGAAAAGAATACGGAAACAAGCCTGGAGTTCTTACGGCTGCTGAAAGAAAGGAACCCGGATATCAACATTGATATATCGTATTTTTTCGTTCACGCAGTAAGCTCCTGGTGGGTCAGCGTTATGGGAGAATTAGTCATGCACGATCTGAAAAGAAGTGAACTGGAATGTTTCATATCTGAATACATCGAATACATAACAGCGGGATGGAAAAAAATTATGCGCGTCGAATAATTTTTTTCGCCTTAAAATGAACGACGTTCACTTTTAAGAAAGGATTATGAAATGCAGATTATATCGAAACTTAGAGAGTACATACCAGAGAAAAAAGGCTTGTTGACCGGCGCATTATTCCTGTCGGCAACGAGTTCTCTTCTCGGAATACTGCCGTTTGTTTTCATATGGCTACTTGTCCGGGAACTGCTCAACACGCAAACGCCCCCATCGCAAGCTCTTGTAAGCACCTATGCGTGGTGGGCATCGGGTACGGCGTTGGGAGGCGTTTTACTATACTTTCTGGCGCTCACGCTTTCACACTTGGCTGCTTTTCGGTTGGAGAACAACATACGCAGGCAGGCCATGCAAAAAATAGTACATTTCCCTCTCGGTTTTTTCGACAATAATCCCAGTGGCCGTATCCGCAAGATCATAGACGACAACGCCGGGATTACTCATATGTTCCTGGCCCATCAATTACCGGATCTGGCTGGCAGCATTTTGATGCCCCTTATCTCGTTGGTTCTTTTGTTCGTATTCGATTGGAGACTCGGACTTGCCTGCCTTATTCCCATAGTAACGGCCTTAACCATAACGCGCTTCATGATAGGCGAACAGGGCCGACGCATCATGAGGGAATACATGACTTCCCTTGAAGACATGAACGCAGAAGCGGTTGAGTATGTTCGTGGAATCCCTGTTGTAAAAGTATTTCAACAAACGGTTTTTTCATTCAAAAACTTTTACGACAGCATCATCAGATATCGGGACATGGTCCACAGTTTTGCCGTGACGAGGGAAAAATCTCTGGCATCGTACGTGACTACGATTCATGCTTTTGCCTACATTCTTATTCCCCTTTCCATTCTGTTGATAGGAAATAGCGAAGACTACTCCTCCATCTTGCTTGATTTGATCTTTTACATCTTGATTACGCCGGTCTTTGCCCAATGCATCATGAAGAACATGTACATGAACCAGGCCGTTGGACAGGCAGTGGAAGCAATAAGGCGCATAGAGGAGTTAACCGACGTAAAACAGCTGGATGTGACGGACGATCCGCAGCCCATTACGAATCATGAGATCGCTTTCAAGGAGGTCTCTTTCACCTATCCGGGCAACAACTCCAAAGCCGTGGAAGACATAAAGTTCACCATCCCCCAAGGGAAAACATATGCGTTGGTCGGCCCCTCGGGAGGCGGTAAAACAACAATTGCCCGTTTTATCCCCCGCTTTTGGGATGCAGACACAGGACAGGTCTCCATCGGTGGAGTCGATGTCAGGGACGTTGCGCCAAAAGAACTCATGCGCCATGTTTCATTTGTTTTTCAAAATACGAAATTGTTCAAAACAAGCCTGATCGACAATCTCCGGTATGGCAACGCGCACGCTTCCGAAGAAGCGGTTAACCGGGCGCTGGATTGGGCTCAGTGCCGTGAAATAATCGACAGGCTTCCAAACGGCTTGAATACGGTCATAGGCTCTGAGGGGACATACCTTTCCGGTGGGGAACAGCAAAGAATAGCCCTCGCAAGAGCCATACTGAAAGACGCTCCTGTTGTCGTTCTGGATGAAGCCACGGCTTTCAGCGACCCTGAAAATGAACATCTGATCCAACGGGCCCTCAACAAGCTTACCCAAGGTAAAACCGTTCTTACCATCGCCCACAGGTTAAATAATGTGGTGGACGTGGATTCCATTCTGGTGATCGACAAGGGAGCAGTTGTGGAACAGGGTAAGCACGAAGAATTGTTACGAAAAGAAGGGACTTACGCAGGCATGTGGAATGAATTCCAAAAGTCGCTTCAGTGGACGGTAGGTAAGGAGGTTTGCAATGATTAATTTCCTCAAAAGACGTTTTGCCCTGTCAACCAAAGGCGCACAAAACTTCGTCAAGGCCGTTTTTCTGACAACCGCGCTTAACCTTGCGCTCATGTTGCCTGCCGTATTTATTTTCTTGTTCCTTGATGACTATCTGCGAGAGCTACTGGCTCCTACCGGCAACGGGCACATCAGCATTTGGTATTACATGACAATTGGAATACTCTTCATAGTCATCACATGGCTGTTGGCGCGCTCCCAGTACCACGGCACTTTCACGCCAGTCTATGAAGAAAGCGCGAACAGACGTATCTCTCTGGCAGAAAAATTGCGTAAACTTCCTTTGGCGTTTTTTGGCGAAAAGGATCTTTCCGATCTCACGTCCACGATCATGACGGACAACACGGAACTGGAGCACACTTTTGCGCACGCCGTTCCCCAGCTTTTTGCTTCCATTATAAGCCTTTCCTTCATTGCTGCTGGTATGTTCCATTTTAATTGGCAGTTATCCCTGGCTTTATTCTGGGTAGTGCCTGTAGCGGCAATAGTGATTCTTGCATCCAAGCAATGGCAGAGAAAAAACAACAAGATAATATATGACGCAAAAAGAGATGTCTCAGAGCGTATTCAGGAAGGATTGGAGACAATACAGGAAATCAAATCATACGGTAATGAAGAATTGTATCTTGCCGATCTGGATAGCAAACTCAACTCGTATGAAAAGGAATTGATCCGCGGCGAACTCTTGAGTGGGGCTTTGGTGAACAGCGCCCACAGCCTGCTCAAACTCGGAATTGCCAGCGTCATCATCGTCGGGGCACACCTTTTGGCCACCGAGGCGATTGATCTGTTTACATACTTCATGTTTTTAATCGTCGCATCAAGGATTTACGATCCCATCGGCGATGTATTCAACAATCTGGCTGCACTGTTTTATCTCGACATCCGGATCAACCGCATGAACGAAATGACACTACTTCCTGCTCAGTCAGGGGAGACGGAGTTCAATCCGCCCAATTTCGATATCGTTTTTGATAAGGTCGGTTTCGCATACGAATCCGGAAAACAGGTCCTGAAAAACGTTTCCTTCACTGCCAAACAGGGTGAAATAACAGCTCTGGTCGGCCCTTCCGGTGGGGGAAAAAGCACTTCGGCCCAACTGGCTGCACGCTTCTGGGATGTGGATTCCGGCGCCATTACGTTGGGAGGCCAAGACATAAAAACCATAGACCCGGAAACCCTGTTGCAATACTTCTCCGTGGTCTTTCAGAATGTTGCGCTTTTCAACACCACGGTCATGGAAAACATCCGCGTAGGAAAACGCAACGCCACGGACGAAGAGGTTCTGCGTGTGGCAAAGTTGGCCCAGTGCGATGAATTCATCCGCAACATGCCGAAGGGGTATCAGACACTCGTTGGCGAAAATGGCGAACGGCTTTCCGGCGGTGAAAGACAACGCATTTCCATTGCACGCGCCCTGCTCAAAGACGCCCCCGTGGTCCTTTTGGACGAAGCAACGGCATCGCTTGATGTAGAAAATGAATCCAAAGTTCAGGCAGGCATTTCAGAGCTTATACGCAATAAAACGGTACTCATCATAGCTCATAGAATGCGCACTGTGGCCAATGCACATAAAATCGTTGTTCTTGAAAACGGAACCATCGTGGAAAGCGGTGAGCCAAAGGATCTCCGCAATAAACAGGAAAGCGTTTTCGCTTCCATGGTTGATAGACAAATGACAACCACAAACGCATCGCCAGCTTCGAACATCTGATCGTTATACAGCGCTCCGCCTGGGGGTTGATAATAAACAGCAACGAGGCCGCACCGGAGACTTTCGTATGTCCTCTGGTGCGGCCCTTTAAAAACTTACGTACGACTTCCGACCTTCTCCCAGTGAGACCAACCAGCCTTCCGGCAACCTGTCCTGTCTTGCAGATCACCTATTCGAAATGAGACGATTTCGAATCCCGAAGCACCGCAATTCCAAGGATCAGCTTCTTCCGTAGCCATTGGTCGGCTCCCTCCAAAAGATTCCCTCCTCAGCCTCATTCACAAAAACATTCGATCAAGCGATTGACAGAGTAAGTTCACCCGTATAAAGTTTGGTTAAACAAACAAGCGTAGGCTTGGTTGAAAAAGCCTGACTTGAATGTGCTCATGCTGCCCCTCTTGCCACAGCAAGAAGTCACAGGCACGTTGCAATCACATATAACGACTCTCCCGGAAGGTAACCGTTGATGTACCGAATGGAACCAGGAAACCCGCCCAGGATCATCCCGGATGATCAGGCTTCGCTCCCCAAACGCAAATCCCGGCACTGGCCGGTCCGAGAACTGATCGTCATCGGAATATTCGCTGCGGTCGTCAAAGTTGCCAGCCTGGTCATAGCCCTGATCGGAGGCGGCATGAACCCGCTGACGTTGCTGGCTAAAAACGCTGTCTTCACCAGCCTGCTGGTGGTATTGCTGCACAAGGTTCCACGACTCGGAACGTTGACGCTGTTCATCGGAGTTTCGGCCATTGTTTCTCTTTTGCTGATGGGAAGCGGAGCCATACTTCTTCCGGTTTCTCTTGTTGCAGCCCTGCTTTCCGAACTGGTCATCCTGCTTGCCGGAGGCTACCGCCGCACAATTGGAATCATGATGGGCGTTGCCGTGTACGATTTATCCAGCAAAGGACTTTCTCTCGGCCTTTCATGGCTTGTGATGCGCGAGCAATCAGCCCTGCTGATAACCATCAGCATTATGGTGGCCATAGGCTACATCGGGGCATTGATAGGACTCGGAAGCGGACACCTCTTTGTCAAGGAATTGCGGCATGCAGGCATCGTTCATCAGTAATACAAACCCTCCGGGCAGTTTCCCGGCCACACTGGATGTACGTACCAAACTTTTTCTGTGCGTGCTGTCTTCCCTCTCGGCCATCATATTGAGTTCACCTCTGGCGCTGGCGCCGCTCCTGGCCGTAAGCGCGCTCTATGCCCTGTCTTCAAAAAACATAAAAAAAATCCTCATTGCCTATGTGGTAATTTTTCTCATGCTCGGCGTATCGACGATCTTCATCGTGCTCCTGCGCCTTGTTTGCCCGGAACTTGCGGCAATGGAATTCAGAAACTTCCTTACACCGTTTCTCCGTATCATCCTCATGCTCAACGTGGTTCTTGGGCTGGCCCTGAGTTCACGTGTCCAATCATTGCTGATGGCGTTGAAATCCCTTCGATTGCCCAGCCTTATTTATATTCCGACCTCAGTCATGATCCGGTTCATTCCGACCTTCCTCAACGATGCGAAGCAAGTCCTGCAAGCCCTGAAAATTCGTGGTTACCCACTGACTCCGCGAACAATGTTCATGCACCCGTTGCACAGCTTGCGCGTCCTTTTCGTGCCACTGGTTTTCCGCGCCCTTCGCTCATCGGATGACCTTGCCATGGCTGCCGAGCTCAAGGGTGTCGGGCTTTCGAATTCCATTGTCCCATATCGACAACAGACACTCCAATCCCGGGATCTGGCTGTATCTGCCTTCGCCGTACTGCTGGCGACAGCAAGCTTCACCATACAGGCCTATCACGGCGGATTTTCAATGGGCATGCACTAGGCCGCTCGCCAAAGGACTCTTCATCATGATTCGATTGCAAGATGCATCATTCTCCTACCCGTTTCATTCCGAGCCGGCGGTAAAGGGAGCCAACCTCACAGTGGCCCCCGGAGAAATCGTTCTGCTTACAGGGCCTAGCGGGTGCGGCAAATCCACTATGGTTCGCATGATCAACGGATTGGGCCTGCACCATTTCCGGGGAAATCTGTCCGGACAGGTAACCGTTGGCGGCCGTCAGGTGAGCGAGCTGGAAGCAGCAGACATTTCAACGTTGGTGGGAACACTGTTTCAGGACCCGGAATCCCAATTCTTTGCTCTGGACGTATGTGATGAAATCGCCATGGGCCACGAGTGGCGGCAGACCCCTCCCCGGGAAACGGAACGACGCATCCAACACGTCGCAGATGAGTTCGGCCTGAATCCCATTCTGGACAGATCCATTCTCACTCTTTCGGAAGGGCAAAAGCAGAAAGTGGCCCTCGCTTCCATCATGTCCCTTGGTCCCCGTGCGTTGATTCTTGACGAACCCACGGCCAATCTGGATCCGGAGTCAACGGAGGCGTTGGCAAAAACCCTTTCCGCACTCAAAGCCAAAGGGGTTGCCATTCTGATAGTGGATCACCGACTCTACTGGTTGCGGGGTCTTGCGGACAAGGTCGCAGTCATGGACAAAGGGCAAATCGTCGCCCAAGGACCTTTTGAACTGGTTGATGACGCTTCCCTGCGCAGAAGATACGGACTTCGCAAAAGCCATGTAGTTGACCCGCGCCCGGAGCTGCTGCCTCCGGAGCTTACCAACGGTCACACCATCAGTCTTTGCAACCTGACGTATGCCCACGGCCGTCAGGAACCCATTTTTTCGAATGTCAGCATGGACCTTCCCATGGGTCAAGTTATCGGCCTGTTAGGCGCCAATGGCGTGGGAAAGACCACATTGGCCATGCTGCTGACCGGATTGAACAAGGCCGAGAAAGGATATCTGGTTATTGACGGGCAGAAACGCAAACCTTCGGAGTTGCTCAACAGGGCCAGTGTCATTCTTCAAAACACGGACCACCAGCTCCACATGAAAACCGTTCTGGACGAAATCATCGCATCCTTGCCCCGCGAAAAAAAGCCGGATCAAAAAAGACATGCCCTGACCCTGCTCGCCAAATACAACATCGCCCATCTCGCACAACGGCACCCCCAATCCCTGTCCGGCGGAGAAAAACAACGTCTGGTCATCGCATGCGGCGAAGCCAAAGATCCGGATGTACTTATTTTGGACGAACCCAGCAGCGGTCTGGATGGAGCCAACATGCAGCTCATTGCCGACTGCGCCCGGGAATTCGCCCAGCGCGGCGCCTGCGTTCTGCTCATCAGCCATGATCTTGAGCTTCTGGGTACCGCATGCTGGTGCGCGCTCACGCTTCCCCTGAAAACAACAACCCACAAGGAGTTTCCACATGACAACAAAACCGCCGCGGAATATCATCCGCGAAAGGATAGCCGAAAATCCCAGCACCATGACCGATGCCCTGGCTCGTGAGCTGGGCTTAAGTGAAGCCGAAGTCATTCGCGCCCTCCCAAATGAAATGCGGGTTGAAGCTCCGACCAGCGACTTTGAGACCATATGGCAGGACATGACGAACTGGGAAAAAGTCACGTTCATCGTCCGCAATGCGGGAGCCGTGGTAGAAATATCAGGAACATTGCCGGGTGGCAGTTTTGCACACGGCATGTTCAACCTCATGGACCGCAGCAATCCTCTGCGGGGACATTTGATGACGGACAGGCTCGGCTCGATCTTTCTGGTCTCCAAGCCCTTCTTCAAGTTGGAAAGTCACAGCGTGCAGTTCTTCGACACTGAAGGAGAACCCATGTTTGCCGTTTATGCCGGGCGGGATGAAAAACGCACCCTGCTGACTTCTGTAGTGGAAGGATTCACAGCCATGCGTTCCCGATATGAACAACAGGAGGGATGCTAATGTCTCTGCTCGTGGTCTATTCCAGCCGCACCGGCAATACACGCAAAATAGCTGAAGCCGCTCAGGAGGTTCTTCCGGACGACGTCGTTCTGGTTCCGGTGGCAGAAGCCCCCGCGCCCAATGGACATGACGCCGTGGCCGTAGGCTATTGGGTGGACCGAGGCCGGCCCGACCCCAAGGCCCTGAAGTACATGGAGAGCCTGAACGGAGCAAAAGTCGCCGCGTTCGGCACGTTGGGGGCCGACCCGAACTCCCCACATGCAGAGGATGTGTTGAAGCACACGGAAGAATTGCTCCAGAACAATGAATTATTGGGCCAGTTTCTGTGTCAGGGCAAAGTTGATCCCGCCGTGGTTGAAACCATGAAACGCTCGGGGCGCCACCCAATGACTCCTGAAAGAATGGATAACCTCAGGGAAGCGTCGAAACATCCCGATAATACTGACCTGAAAAATGCGCGTGACTTTTTCAGGGACGTGTTCGAAAAGATTTCCGGGGGAAAATAAAATGAGAGCCATGACACAGGAAGAAATGGAGCGGCTTGTCGGCCTGTCGGAATGGGCAACCATCTGCGTATCTGGGCCGGACGGAACCCCTTACGCTATCGAGGCCACCCCGTTTCGGCTGGAAGAAGACATCTGTTTCATGATCAACCCTCGCGGCGGCGTATATCGTTGCATCCAATCCAACCCCAAGGTGCTGGTCAAATTCACCAAAACCCAGTCAGGACTGGGCCATTGGGCTGGCGTTTCCTGCCATGGGCAGGGCCGGTTTGACCCCAATATCGAGGCTTTGCGACGAGGGTGGAAAAAATTAGGCAAAATCATGAACGAGGATTATTCAAAGGTGGCCTCGGTCCTCAACAAACCGACTCGTTCCCCACTGTTCCGGGTGCGCGTGGAGTCCGTTACGGGACGATGCAGTGCGGTCTCAGGAGAACCCTGCACCCTGATAGGAGCTTCCGCACCCATTACCGGGAAATAGCGCTTTACCGAACTGCCGAAAAACTACAATAATACCGTAAACAAAAGCGGCCTTCCATAACCTTGCCGGCATACGCCAATGCAACGTCATGGAGGACCGCTTTTCCAGCAAAGCCGTACATACCGCAATTCGTATCCAGCCGGAAAGGGCCGGTTTATCGCTTTTTTTGCTCCCGCTTGGAGCCGAGTACTTCGACAATGGTGGAGCGGGTATGGCTTTTCTTCAGTAAATTTTCCTGTTCGTACACTTCCAGCCAATCCGACCAGAACTCGGGGCAGCTTTTAAGAAACAGAATAAATTCCCCAAGCCGCTTGACGATATCATCGGAAACAACATGTTCAAGAGCACAGGCAGTAGTGTCCGCTGTTTCCGGGTCCAGACACAAAACCTTTTCCAGAAACGCCAAAAAGACAAAATGACGGTGGGCAATGGTCCGGCCGACATCCCTGCCCTTTTCGGTCAGGTAGATGAGGCTATAGGGAGAGTATTCCACATAGCCCATGTTCTTTAAAGCCTTCAACGCTCCGGTGACCGTTGAACGGGAAACCTGGGCGGCTTCGGCGATGGAACTCGCCCGCGCGGCACCATCGCGAGTCTCAAGACGAAAAATGGTCTCAAGATAATTTTCCTGCACGGGAGTAAGCTGCTGCTCTTCTTTCTGCTCTGGCATATGACACTCCTTTCAAACAATATTCGTCTAGCCGTACTTTATACAAACTTATCGCTCATGCCAATGATAATATTAAATAATATTCTTAAAAAAGATAATGTTGGCAGCAATGTTAAATATGAAACATCAGGCATTTCTTCGCTTGACACGAAAGTTTCGATTCAATACAACTTCACAGAGTTTGGGTGATAAAACTTTATACGTTGTTAAAAACTTTGATTGTGAAACCAAACAAAGAGTACATGCAAATGGACCATCCGACATCTCTCCAGACCTATTCGGGCACCAAGAAAACGGCCGGCCATGAGCAGAAAATGCCCGTGGGCCATCCGCACGAATCAATTGAATTCGCCATGGAACATCATATGAGGTCCGAATCAAACGGCATGCCGCATCACAAGGCGAGTGGCAGCATGTTCACCCCCGGAAAGGGCATTATGCCGCATAAGGTTGAGGCAAATGATCCTGAACGCTTTTTTGCCAAAGAAAATGATGATCCGCTAGGCAAGGCATTCGAGGGTAAAATTGCCGTTCATCCGGGCATGGGTGGCATCCCCATTATGCCGAACGAAAAAGAAGTCCAGCTGGAAAAACTGGCCGAAACAGCGTGCAACGGCAGGAAACTGGCATACATTCATGTTCCTTTTTGTGAAACACATTGCCTTTATTGCAGCTTTTACCAGAACGCATACCGCAATGAAGCGGGAACGGCATACACGGACATTCTCATCAAGGAACTTGCATTATGGAAAGACAAGGCCGCACAAAACGGTGATCCGATCCACGCCGTCTATTTGGGTGGAGGGACTCCTTCAGCCCTGACACCCAAAGATCTTGGCCGACTGTTGCAGGCAGTCAGAACATACCTGCCGCTTGCAAACGATTGTGAAATCACCCTGGAGGGCAGGACGGCCAATCTTACCCCGGAACGCATTGAAGTGGTACTGGAAAACGGCGTAAACAGATTCTCCCTGGGTGTGCAAAGCTTTGATACGAGTATCCGTCGCACCATGGGGCGTACCCTTGACAGCGAAGGGCTCTTCGAAAAAATCAAATTGCTGCAATCATACAAACAGGCAAGCGTTGTTATCGACCTCATCTACGGACTTCCGGACCAGTCAATGGATGTATGGCAGGAAGACCTCCGGGCTGCGCGTACGCTCGGGCTGGACGGTCTGGATTGCTATCAGTTGGGAGTCCACAAAGGCTCTCCGCTGGACAAGGCCATCGCCAAGGGAAAAATATCTCCCGCAGCCGACGCCCCGCAAATGGGCAGAATGTTCGCATCTTCGGTTCAGACTCTGGAGTCCGCCTTTTACCGCCGGTTGTCGATCAACCACTGGGGACGCACTCCGAGAGAACGCAACATATACAACCATTATACCCGCGGCAATTCATCCTGTCTGGGATTTGGTCCGGGTGCAGGTGGCAACCTGAACGGTTATATGACTTACAATTTCCGAGATTACCAACGGTGGAGCGAAGTCGTGGGGTCGGGAGCAAAGCCTGTCGGGATGTTGCTCGCACCTCCTCCACGCGCGGCTCTGAGAAATGCGCTCACTGAAAGCCTTGAACAGGGCTACCTGGATATTCCTTCGCTTGAAGCTGTTTGCAAACGGCAGGAATATGATGGACTGGAGGAAAAGGGCAAGCTGCAAACGCTGGTTTCACCGCTTCTTGGGCAATGGTGGAAATGCGGACTTCTGGAACCAAGTGACGAATCTTTTGTTCTTACCGTTGCCGGTCAGTACTGGTACGTGAACCTGACCCAGCTGCTGATTGAATACATCGACGAGCGCCTGGCATAGGGAAATCGTTTGACTATGCACATCCCCTTGCTTGACAGAAGTGGGTCCAGAAAACTGGCTCACAGTTTAAGGTGGACGTATGAAAGCCAAAAATCAAAAGAGCCAACAAAGCGATGAAGCGCACATCAAGGAGCTTCACGCCAAGATCGGACAGCTCACAATCGAGAAGGTTTTTTTGCAACAAGCCTTCGCCAAAATCTGAGCTGTGGACGAAGGCGTGAAGTCGTCGACAAAGAGCATCCACAACTCAGCGTCCGGCAACAATGCAGAATCCTCAAGCTGCAACGCTCGACATATTACTATCAGCCAATCGGCGAGTCTCCGTACAACTTGGAGCTGGTGAAACGCATCGACGAGTTGTTCATGGAACTACCGTTCTTCGGCTCACGTCAGATGCGCAACATCCTGCGAGATGAAGGGCATTGGGTTGGTCGTGGCCGTGTGCGTCGACTTGTGCGCAAAATGGGCTTGATGGCTATTTATCAAAAGTCGAGCACAAGCTATCCCCACCCGCAGCGCAAGACGTATCCGTATTTGTTGCGAAACATGAAAATTACAAAGCCGAATCAAGTCTGGTGTACCGGCATCCCGTTCATTCTAATGAAACGAGGCTTCTTGTATCTCGTGGCGATCATGGATTGGCATAGCCGTGCGGTCTTATCATGGCGTTTATCGAATACGATGGATGCCGATTTTTGCGTTTCGGCTTTGGAAGATGCAATCAGCCGCTATGGAGTACCTGAGAGATTCAATACGGATCAAGGTAGTCAGTTTACCAGCGATGAGTCCACAAAGACTCTACGGGATGCGGACATCCGTATTTCAATGGATGGTCGAGTACGCTGGATGGATAACGTCATGATCGAACGGCTCTGGAAGTCGTTGAAATATGAATGTGTTTACTTGAGAGAATTAGAGACAGGAAGTCAGTTGCGGAGTGCTTTGGCCTGGTGGTTTAACTTCTACAACAATCGGTGTCCTCATAAGACCTTTGACGGATGCAAGCCGATGGAGATATCTCAAGCGAGACCCAACCCAGAGGGAGTACCCCCTCTGGGTTGGCCCCGCCAAGCAGCGTAGCCCGTAAAACTGTCTACCTTAAAAAACGCTGCTCAGTGGTCCAACAAAGTGGCCCCCACTTCTCTGTCCTCAAAGACGGTTTCAATACTCTGGTTGCTGATCTCGGTCTGGCCGACTTTTTCCAGTGCATCGGCTACCCCTGCCGCACCATCGTGACCTTCGACGGCCAGGGGAAGTACCACGACCTCGACATGAAATCCTTCATGCAGCAGGAGTTACTGCGTGAGGGTATCCTCTGGACCGCCTATCATGCCCTGTCCTGGTCCCATAAGCGTGAAGACATCGATTTTACTCTCAACGCCTACGAAGTCGCCCTGAAAAAATTCAAGGCCGTCCATGAGAAGGGACTGGACCTTCGCTCACAGATTGAAGGAACGCCTGTTCGTCCGGTCTTCCGCAAGGTCGCGGACTTCAATTCCTACTCCCGCAAGAAGTAGTCACCATGAAGGCACTCTTTCTCGGACTCGGCGGTGTCGGCCAGCGCCATCTACGCAACCTGCTTCAAATTATGCCTGACGTGGAGCTTGGCGCCGTGCGCCACTCTGACCGGGCATTTGAAATCGGCTATGATCTCCAGCCCAACCATGATGTGGATATCATGGAGAAGTACGGCATCGCCCGCCTTGCCAATATGGACGAAGCCATAGCCTGGCAGCCGGATTTTGCGATTATAGCATCTCCCACCAGCGCCCACATGGAGCAGACTTCAGCATTGGTGAAGGCCAGTGTGCCGGTATTTCTGGAAAAGCCTATTTCAGCGGATTCCGAAGGGCTGGATGAGTTGCTGGCCCTGTCCGAAGAAAAAAAAGTGCCGGTTATGGTCGGTTACATGTTCCGCTTTCACCCCGGAGTGCAACGATTCATGCAACTGGTGGCGGAACAGGCCACAGGCCGCCCCCACACCATGCACATCCAGCTCAACTCATACATGCCCTCATGGCATAGCTACGAAAAATATAATGAGTTCTACGCTGGCCGCAAAAGTCTCGGCGGTGGAGCCGTACTGTCGGAAATACACGAATTGGACTTGCTCACCGCCATGCTTGGCGCCCCGGAATTCGTGCATAGTGCTGGTGGCAAGCTTTCCTCTCTTGATCTCGACGTAGAAGACACGGCCTGCTCCCTGATCCAGTTCGATTTGGATGGTCGCCCGTTCCCTGTGACGATGCAGATGTCCTTTATTCAACGCCCCCCTACTCGCAGTATCACTTTATACGGCGAACTTGGCACCATCAATTGGGAGGGCATGACTTCCATCGTTACTATCAATCACGTTGATAACGGAAAAATCCAGGAAGACTTCTCTTACTTTGAACGAAACCAAATGTTTATTGATGAATTGACCCATTTCATAAATTGTCTGGAACATAAAACTGCACCTCTTTCCAACATCAAAAGTGTCATGAAAGGGCATAGATTAGCCCTGACTATCCGTGAATTGATAGACGGGTGACACTCTGCCCCTCAAAGGATTGATGGTATTCTTTATTAATATGACTAGAATAGTCCATTAGCCGCCAAGTTGGCCTTGTTCAAAAAAAATTAAATTCATTACGGACAGCCGTTCATAAAGCTTATTCTCAATAACAATACTCGGAGGCACAAAATTTTTGTGCCTCTTTTTTTCCCTTCTATCCTTCCCAAGAGCAACGCTATGTTTGTTGCTCTTGATGCACTCCATTTTATTCTTGTAACGTTTCCTCAAGAATTGGCCTCAAAAAAGGCTGCTTTCGGATTTCATTCACACCCCAAAAGCAGCCTATCGTCATCAGTTGATTAATCTTTTGGCACACAAAAAACATCACATCTTAAAATGTGATGCGTAATGGTGATGTCAACCGTCAATTCTTGTAGGCAAGCACAAATCCGGAAACATGACTTTCGCTGTCATCCTGAACTTTCTTGGAATCTGATCCTCCACGAAGTTTTGTATAACCGCTTGCTATGACTTTATTATTATGGTTTTCAATAGATAACGAAGATGTGACCGATCTCAAATGGCGAGAATCATCTTTAAAAGTTCCCTTGAAACCTGAGATAAAAGGTTCATAACTGACACCATCTTCAATTTTTATTTCCTTATTTGAATTTTGCAAGGACTCACATGAAAAGACCTGAAGGCTATCCTTTGGAAAACCGCAGTCAACAATTAAGCCTCCATCAACGGTAGGATCTTTTGCCTTTTTACTGCCATTATCACACATTTCCGCATAACCAATAACAGACACACTCTTGTTGGAAAAATTTGATCCAACATTGGCCAAGCAGGTTTTTAAATGATGATCTGCATTCCCATAAGAAAGATCAAAACCAGTCAACGCTGCCTGAATAATTTTTGGAGCGTTGCATGAAATCGGAATATTCCCTTCCTGTGTACCTGATGGAATATTCCCGACATTTTCTAAATACAATTTTTCTTCGTCGGCTCCTGTCAAAGCGATTACAGAGACAGTGACATAAGATGAAGAATCTGCATTGTGACCACTGGTATCTTTAAGAATAATATGAGGTGTGATTGTTATAATTTTTCCCGCCTGATTTGAAATCAAACGGAGAGACATCGTCTCGACGTGATGCTGTTTTTTGGAAAAAGAAATTTCAAACTCCTTGAATCCAATCATTTTTGATACGATATCTTCCTTAAATTCGAACGATTTCGTTTTGTTGATCTCGATTTTGTGACAAACGACTTCAATTGACATACCTTGCTCCTTTATCTGTTTATAAATATTACATTTTATCTGTCGAAGACATCTTTGTACGGTGACAACGACAAAAAAACAATTAGCACTTATAGAGCAAGTAGTATTCACTATATTAGAAATTATACCCTTCTTAACCTTTCTGGCAGCCTCAACCCTCCAGCTTTTGAGATGAGGTTCCTCCAATTTAATCACAGCCTCCAAGCGAGATCTCAACTTCCTAAATCTGCGGGCTAAAACCGATAAAAATTTGTTTAATCTTAAGCGTTTACAATTCCTCCATTTTCCCACAACAAAAAAATAAAGCCACGTCGGATATTCAACCGAAGTGGCTTTATCGTATGGAGAAGAAGGTTGTAATTACACGAATCGACGGCGCAGCACCCCGCAAAGATAATCAATCAACGTGACTGACGCGATGACCATGATCATCATGGTACACACTTCGCGGTACAGATACCCGTTGATCTTGTCGAACATGAGAAAACCGATTCCTCCTGCCCCGACAAAACCGAGAATAGTGGCAGAACGAACGTTGGATTCGAAACGAAGCAACGTATAGCTGACGATCAACGGCATTACCTGAGGGATGACCGAAAAGGCCATGATCTGAGCCGGTCCGGCTCCAGAGGCCGTAACAGCCTCCACCTGTCCGGGTTCGATCTGTTCAATGGCTTCGGAAAAAACCTTGCCCAAAATGCCGAACGTATGAATGGCCAACGCCAGCACCCCGGCAAACGGGCCCAAGCCGATGACAGCCACGAAAATCAGTGCCATGACAAACTCATTGAAACCGCGGCAGAAATCAAGCAGCCGC
>Ga0207831_100290_pt1 | contig 20878 bp, 23 predicted proteins | sample TtanPargueraPR_7_FD_187741 | JGI IMG/M metagenome (GOLD analysis project Ga0207831, IMG submission 187741) | Aerobic enrichment media microbial communities from Bioluminiscent Bay, La Parguera, Puerto Rico - Tt and M1 (2) (SPAdes) | ecosystem: Environmental > Aquatic > Marine > Unclassified ... | reverse complement strand
AATACTGTTCTTTTCACTTATTACTGAAACATTGTGTTGAAGAAATATCTGATAGCTTGCTTGCGGATGGCGATAAAATATTTGAATTTGGGTGAGACCGTGTTGTTCAGATTCAAATTCAAGCAACATGTTGTGAAATGGCTGCTCACCTGGTTTGATGTTCAGGGTGGTTGCCTGCCCTATGGCGCCAGGAATAAGCCATGGCCAATAGCCGAATGTGGTTTCCGACTGAAGGTGTTTGTTGATCTGGGCAACACAGGCACTTACGCGAATGAATGCCGCTTGGGGCTCTGGCATATCTTCCAGGCGAGCAACGAATGTATGGAAGCGTTCATCAGGGCTGTTCTGAGTACATTCTTTCCATATGGATGTAGAGACTTCCTCGAATTGTGTTCTTAGGGTGTTAAAGTTTTTGAGAAGAGAGAAAGGCTTTTGGCCTTGCTTTGTAGAATTTCCCGAGATTTCTTGAAGCACGATCTCGGGGGAAAGTTTTTGTATACGAAAAGAAAGAAGAGCCCCAGGAGAAGGACGAGATGAAAGCGAAGCCAGCAAAGGCTGGTTATCTATGCTTACCCAACCAAGACCTGGCTGCTCCCAACGCAGCAGACGTCCATGCACGATCTGGCCGACAGAATGTGTACGTCTAAAAGTCTGTGCCCGATTTTTATGAGACGCATTGTGTCCGCCATATCCTCTTTCTTTTCGAATTTTCACAGATTGCCCTTGCTTTGCCCGATAATGAGATCGACTTCTTCAAGGCTGAGTCCGGCCTTACGCGCAAGCTGTGCAGGGGATTTTCCTGCTTTATAGCCATCCAAAACCAATTGGCGAAGGAATTGTGGAGATCGGGTATACTCGTCAGCCTGTTTTACCAGTTTTTTGAGTTGGCGAATTTTATTTTCAAGTTCTTCATTGAGTATGGCCAATTCGCCTTGACGTTGTTCAAACGTCGCGACCATTTCATTTTCCAGTTGGGCATTAAAATGTAATCGGTTGATAAATTCTTCCTGTTTGCCCTGTATTCGGGAGAGTAATGCTTCTGATTTTTTGAGGCGGACAAAAAAGATGATAACGATACAAAGTAAGGCTATTTCAGTAACAGAAAAGAAAACGAGCAAGAGAGTGGACATATTTTCAGCCTGTTGGGGTTGTTGTATAAACGAAAGTAATATTCAACCTGAAAGAATTTTATTAGATTTTGACGTTCACGATGTTGCCGGCCCAAGGGGAAGCATTGGAGGTGATGGTTTCCTGTTCTTCCTGTTTCTCCTCATTTTGTTTTGCATGCTGCTGAGAAGTTTGGTTTTGGCCTTTGCCGTCCCGGTCTACCACATCAGTTTTTTCCTTTGGCTCAACACCTTGGACCTGTTCTTTGTCCTTTTTGCGTAGATGTTCTGCAATTATAGGCGCGAACAATTGTTTTTGTAATTCCGGCTTCGTTTGTTCCGCGTGGGCAAACTTCTGCACATAGTGCAGTTGGGAGATGAGGACTGGAAGGTCCAGCGGTGAAGAGCTCATAGCTCACCTCACAAGATATTGTTCAAACAACAAGGACTCAAAACGGCCATATGCCATATACTGGTTAATGACGGCCAAAAGTTCTTTTTTGAGTTTCTCTACATTTGTCTTATCGGACAAAAATTCAAGATCCTTATTCTTCAAATAATAATAAACCGCATTACGGACTGTAAAGGTTTCCTGTTTGAACTGTTGGGTAAGTTCCTGACTTGTCGTGTTTAATACAATGCGGATTTCCAGAAACCTAATAGTCCCCTCTGAATCTTTTTGCTCAATGAGAAAAGGATCGAGGCGAAGGAGGATTTCATTGGGCTTTACGGGGGCAGGCTCGACAACAGGTTCTGGTTCATTTTTTTGCGGTTCAGGAGGCGGCGGGGGAGGTGCTGTTGGTCTATTGAAAAGAAGAAATCCAATAACTATCAGCAAAAGGGCTATAATAAGCCCCATGTAAAATAACTTGTTTCGGAAGATAGGAGGGAGCCCTTTTTTCTTCTCGGATTTTTCTTCTTCAAAATCCTGTTCTTCAGGCTCTTCGAGTTCGATTTCCTCCTCTTCTTCATCTTCCAGAAATGGAGCGTCATCAAGATCAAGGTCTACTTTTTGTGTTGCCTTGCTTGCTTCGCTATCATCCAGTTGGGCCTTCGGTTGCCCGGACGATTCTGTAGTTGTTTCAACAGGAGGTGCTGCGACCTCTTCTGAATCGTCCGGGACAAGCAAGACCATGGGGTTGCCTTAAGCGCGGTAAATCCGCAGCCTATTGGAAAATCTTTTCGATCTTCTGGCTCAGGGTTTCCGGAGTAAACGGTTTAACAATATAGTTCGAAACTTTTGCTTGAACCGCTTCAATGATGTTTTCCTGCTGAGCTTCTGCAGTGACCATCAAAAAAGGAATATCGGCATATTCTTCACTGTCCCGAACCTTGCGGAGCAATTCAATTCCGGACATTTTGGGCATGTTCCAGTCGGACACGATGAAATCAATATTATCTTTGTTCAAGGTATCCCAGGCCGTGGTTCCATCGTCTGCTTCCACGATGTTTGTGAAGCCAAGCTGACGAAGAATGTTCTTGACGATTTTTCGCATGGTGGAAAAATCGTCCACCACAAGAATACGCATGCTAGTATCGGCGGCCATCTAGGGTCTCCTTTGAGGTTTATTCATTTTCATACCGGGATTTAAAGTTTTTTCTCAGTTTGATCAAGGCTTGGGAGTGCAACTGGGAAACCCGGCCTTCAGTAATGTCCATTACCTCTGCGGTTTCCTTCATGTTCAATTCCTCACCATAGTATAATGATATTACCAGTTTTTCCCTTGGGGTCAATTCATCAATGAGATGGGCAACCTTGTCAACAAGTTCCTGAAAGACGGCGGATTCGAACGGTTCATCATTTTGTCTGTCACCTTTTGACAAAATGTTTTCGTGAAACGCGTCAATGCTGATGCACATTTGATTTTGAAGAGCTTCAAGACCCTGTTGAACCTCTTTTTCAGATAGTCCTGTATGTTGCTCTATTTGTCTTGGAGTTGCTGGAGCACCTGTTTCATGTTCGATTTGGCGCATGGCATCTTCAAGTGTTTTTACTTTTTGACGTAATCCTCTGGAAAACCAATCCATTCGCCGCAATTCGTCAAGCATTGCGCCTTTGATGCGGTTCTCGGAATAGGTCTGAAATTTGATACCCAGTTCCGGCTTGAATTTTCCCAAAGCATCAAGCAACCCCAAGCTTCCCGCACTAATAAGCTCATTGAGCTCCACAGAGTGGGGGAGTTTGGCTTTCATTCGCAGAGCGAGGATACGGATCTTGGGAGCGTAGTGGCGGACGATATCTTCCCTGTCTCGAGGTGAAAAGTCATCCCAAGCTACAGCCCCAGCTTCAAGATCATGCCACGGATTGCTCTTGAAAGAGGAGTTTTTTCCAGAAGAATTTGATATTGCCATCTGTTGCCGCTGTGGGTTTCCAGCTATTAATCTGCTTGGCTACTTGCATTATTGCCTGGCTTGCCGAATTTTTGGGAGCGCTATGGCAAAAAGGAACTTGAGCCACGACGGAATTCCTTACTTGGGTATCGAATGGGACAAACCCAATAAGATCAAGTGAAACTCCATCAAGAAAGTGATCACATGCATTGGCCAACTTGATATAGACCTCCTTGGCTGTCCGTTCGTCTTTAACCATGTTGACTAGCACGCGGAAGCGTTCAACGCCATGATATAATTTGAGGACCTTGATGAGAGCATAGGCATCTGTCAGGGAGGTCGGTTCCGGAGTTAGCACCACAAGACGTTCTTGTACGGCAAGGTTGAAGTATAAAACGTTGTCATTAATTCCTGCGCCGGTATCAACAATAAGGTAATCTATTTCATCTTCAAGTGAATCCATGGCATCCAGAAGATCAAGTTTTTGACCCTTATCTAAATTGACCATGTCACTTACTCCGGAAGACGCAGGGAGTATGCGAAAGCCGTAAGGAGTATCGAACATCACTTTGTCCAGCGTCATGTCTTGTTGAAAAAGATGAAAAATATTGTATTTTGGAGCCATTCCCAACAGCACGTCAACATTGGCAAGCCCAAGGTCTGCATCAAGCAGAACCACTTTTTTGCCGGATTGAGCAAGGGTATAGGCCAAATTGACGGATATATTCGTTTTCCCGACACCACCTTTACCGGATGTGACGGAGAAAACCATGGGGAAACGAGTATTCATGGTTACTGGAGGCCTCCTTTAATTATCGCTTCCAGGCAACTGTCGCATGAAAAGCATGCGCCAGATCATTTCTTTTTTAGCAGGTGTTATGCTGTTTTTCAGCCCAGAACCATAGGAAAGAGCGGAAACCGGCAATCCGCTTGAGCATGCCATATTCAGTATTGCACCGAATGTACAGGCTTCGTCTAGTTTCGTCCAGATAACGCTTGCAACCTTTGGAGATTTATACCTCTCCATGAAAATATCAAATTGTTTGGGACAGAAATACGGATTGAGAACCAAGTGAATAGCCAACTCCTTCCAGTCAAGTAGCCCGTGAGTGTCTAGCCAATCATTGAGGGTTGATTTTGCTGAGATTCCAGGGAGGTCAATAAGAATGAAATCAAATTTTGATGTTTCCTTGCGTAAGGCAGCAACATCTTCATGGGTGATGAATTCACGGAACGCCATGCCGGAGAGTTCTGCATAATGTTTTAGGACCAAGCGCCCTTTTCCTTGGCCTCCATCGGCAGCAACTATGCAAATGTTGGCACTAGGATTATTTTTCTTTTCTCGCAAAGCCACGCGAATTAAACTCGAAGTTTTTCCTGCTCCATGAGGGCCGGCAAATGCATGTACTTTGCGATGCCAATGTTTGCTGCTGAGAGGCTTTGTACTTGCAAGGCTATCCAGTACGGAAAGAATGGAACGTTGTTTGTCTTCCCGTAAGGCACAAAATACATCAAAGAGCACGTTACCGCCTACTTCTTCCCGCTCCAGATATTCCATGGCCAATCGTTGACGAGGGGAAAGGAGTTGCAAGTTCATTTGCGGACGAAGCAGGGCCATTATTTGACCTTTTATCTGTCCCCATTCCTGCTGCCAACCAGTACTTGCCTGCAAAGCTTCATCCAGAACTTCCTCTCGCGTTTGAGTTGAGGGAACAGGGTGTGATGTGCTTTCATCAATTGCGGCGACAATTTCGCAACAGCTTGATCCATTGTTTGAAATGGTCTTGTTGGAGAGGATGACAGCATCATCACCCAAGTCCGCCTTGATCATTTCATATGCCGCTGTCTGGTTCGGCGCTCTGAATGTTTTCATTCTCATGGCTGTTTACTGAATCTCCACTGTTGCCAATGATTGAATTTTAATATTTGCAGGAATTTCTGCCTGCGAGAGAATTGGCAATGTTGGGATAAACCTTTGCAGCAGTTGTGCCAGATGAGGCCTAAGCTGGGGAGTCACCAGCAAAACAGGCTGTCCATCCGCTACAAAAGCGTTCTCTACCGCTTGATTGATCGCTTGAATAATTTGTTGGGCTGTTACGGGTTCAAGCGCGAGATAGCCGCCTTGTTCTGCCGGACGCAGCCCCTGTGTCAGAGTTTCGTCAATCGAAGGGTGCAGGGTAAAGATTGGCAATGTATTGTCTTCCCCAAGATATGGCTTAACAATGGTTCGACTCATACGGGAACGAACATATTCTATAAGTTGCGCAGGATCTTGTGTAGCTGCTCCATAATCCGCAAGAGTTTCCACAATCGTGAGAAGGTCGCGAATGGAAACGTTTTCCTGAACCAGGCCTTGGAAAACTTTTTGTACAGAGCCAAGCGGCAGCACACCGGGAACAAGGCTTTCCACAGCTTTTGGTGCACGTTTCTGCAGGTTGTCCAGAAGATCCTGAACTTCTTGTCTGCCGAGGAACTCATGCAAGTTGCGACGGAATACTTCTGTAAGGTGTGTGGCAACGACCGTTGCCGGGTCTACTACCGTATAACCTGCGAGCATGGCTTCTTCTTTCTGTGCTTCCGGAATCCACACAGCGGGGAGGTTAAAGGCAGGTTCCACTGTGTCCACCCCTTGAATGCGATGTTTGGCATCGCCTGGATCCATGGCAAGGTAGTGGTCGATAAGCAGCTCAGCCTGTGCAACCGGGTTGCCCTTGATGAGCAGGCGGTACTCTCCTGGCTTAAGTTGCAGGTTGTCCCTAAGATGCAAGGAAGGAATGACAACACCCATATCCAAAGCAAACTGTCGGCGAATCGAGCGTATACGGGAAAGCAGGTTGCCGTTTTGTTCTTCGTCAACCAGGGGAATCAGGCCGTAACCGACTTCCAATTCCAATTGATCCAAGGGGAGAAGTGCCTGAACTTCTTCCGGCGTATCCAATGTTGCAGCATCAGCCTCTTTAGCCTTGCTTTCAGCTTGATGGTCGAAAGATTGATGCTGTTTACGAGATATGGCAGAGACGAAGAAGGTAATACAAGCCAGCGTAAGGAAGGGAATGGTGGGCATCCCCGGTACAAGGGCAAAGACCAGTAAAATGCCCGAAACCAGCCGCAAAGCCCGGTGATGAAAGGTGAGCTGCCCTATGAATTCTTCACCCATTTTGGCTTCAGCAGCAGCACGGGAAACTATAATACCCGCTGATGTGGAAATAATGAGTGACGGGATGGTGGAAACCAGACCGTCACCAATTGTCAGCAGTGTATAGGTTTGAGCGGCGTCCATCCAGTTCATATCTTTTTGCAGAACGCCAATAAAAAAGCCGCCAATAATGTTGACTGCCGTGATTATCAGCCCTGCATTGACGTCACCGGAAACAAACTTGCCTGCACCATCCATCGCACCATAGAAGTCTGATTCTCGTCTGATTTTTTCACGTTCGGCACGAGCGCCGTCTTCATCAATCAAGCCCGCATTCAGATCGGCTTCAACAGCCATTTGTTTACCAGGCATTGAGTCTAGAGTGAATCGGGCGGCTACTTCGGCAATTCGTGTCGTACCTTGTACAATAACGGTTTTGTTTAGGATGAAAAGGATCATGAAAATGACAATACCGATGACATAGTTGCCACCGACGACAAATTCTCCGAAGCTTTGAATAACTGAACCTGCCGCACTGGTTCCCTCATCACCGTGGAGGAGAATGGCGCGTGTCGTTGCAACGTTCAAAGCCAGCCGCAACATGGTTGTTACCAGAAGCAAAGAAGGAAATATGGAGAATTCCAATGGAGACTTCATGAACATGGAAGTAATAAGAACAACGAGGCCAAGAGATATGCTGATCGTGAGCATGAAATCGATGAACAGAGTCGGCAGCGGAATAAGCATTACAAAAAGAATGACAACAACGCCGATGGCCAGAAGCACATCACCCTGTTTGGCGAACTTGCTATAGTCGACTTTGAAAATGTCCGACGTTGCGGCTTTTTGAGACATATTTTTGACACCCCTCGCAATGCGATTTCATCGTTTGCCCGGAAGTGCCAACTGCCTTTATTTTCTCTTGAATTTATCCAGTTTGGCAAGGATTGAGGCAACTGCCTGAAACAGTTCTTCCGGGATCATATCTCCGATCTCAACCTGTTTATACAAAGCCTGTGCCAGAGGTTTGTTTTCCTGGATGGGAATAAGGTTCTCTCGGGCAATTTCTTTTATTTTTTCAGCAATCGGCCCAGCTCCTTTGGCAAGGACAAGTGGAGCCGGAGCCTCTAAGGCGTTGTAACGCAGAGCTATTGCAATGTGAGTGGGGTTTGTAACGACAACATCAGCACGAGGGACATCCTGCATCATGCGTTGAGCCATGAACTGCATTGCTTTTTCCCGTTGCTTTTGTTTGACCTTCGGATCGCCCTCTGCCTGTTTTCGTTCGTCCTTGATTTCGTCCTTGGTCATTTTGAGGCCTTCCTCGTATTTATAAAATTTGTATGCGAGGTCGGCGATAGCTATCAGTAGCATTGGGATAAGCGCGTAGCAGACCATCTTATATCCAACAGAAAGAATATAGGCTGCTATGCTAGCCGGTGTAGAATAAAAAAGAGGAAGAAGCTTTCCGTATTCTTGTTGAAGTACGATATATGGAGCGGCAGCAACGGCAGATGCCTGCAGAACACTTTTCCCCAACCGGATGAAGACTTCCGGGTTAATCAGTATTTTTTTGAGGCCACTGATTATATTAAATATTTTCCCGAATTTTGGTTTAAGAGGTTTTGTTGTCCATAATTTGCCTACTTGAAGTCGCATTACCACGAACGAAAAGAAACAAAGCAATAACATGATGGGCAGAACAAGCATACTGACTTGTTTTACGCACCATACGAATAAAGGGTAGGCATTGTCGTGAGTAATTTGAAGCGATATCCCTTCCGTGAAAGCCCAGTGAAATATTTTGGCAAGGCGCTCATACATATAACCGATCAAGAATCGAATAGACAAAAGTCCGGTGATAAGACCAACGACTTTTTGTATTTCTTCCCCTTTAGGGACTTGGCCTTCCTTGCGCGCTTTTTTGCGTCGTTTGGGGGTAGCCTTTTCTGTTTTACTTGGGTCTTGCGGCATGTTGTATCCGTTTTAGCCTAAAGATAATGCCTTGAGAATATTTAGGAAGAAAGGCCCAAGACCACGGATGAAAGCTTCGACGTGCATGGATAGAATTGAAAAAAGGCTGCCAACAAAAATGAAGCCTACACTAATTTTGACAGGAAATCCCAATACAAGCACATTCATTTGAGGAGCTGCTTTTGAAATGAGGGCAAGAGCGAGGTCTACCAAAAAAACAGCCACCATGACGGGGGCTGCTATTTTGATAGCCAAGACAAAAAGTTGTTTGCTGTATACGAAAACAAGATTTGCAATGGTCGCATTAATAAGAAATTTTCCAGGAGGAACATACTCAAAACTCGAGGCTAGAGCTTGGAGAAGATAAAGGTGGCCGTTAAGAGCCAGGAATGTGAGCATTGTACACATGTAAAGGAAATGGGCTGTCACTGCTTCACTGACGCCTGTCAGCGGGTCGACGACATTGACCATGGCAAAGCCCATTTGGAATCCAATAATATGACCACCAGTCTGGACCGCTGTGAACAGAATGCGCACCATAAGTGCCAAAGTCATTCCCAGTGCTACTTCTCCTATGAGCATAACGGCGATATTCCATGGACTGGCTGGAAACATTGAACCGGGAAAAGATAATTGTGGCCATATTGCAAGAGTAATGGCTAGGGCCAAAGCCGCTTTGATCGTATTGGGGATGGAGTTACTTCCGTAAAAAGGCAATAGAAAAAGCACTATGCTGACCCGGAAAAAGGTCAGGTAAAAGCTCATGATTTCGGTCGGCTTGAAATTGAAAATGTCCATGCAGTACCTTTAGCAAAAGGTGAACCAGAAATCGATTTTGGTCAACATATGGGAGTTTAAAGAAAACGGCGCTCCTTTGTAAAAGGAACGCCGCAATGTGTTTAAGGCAGGTGGAACGATAGCTTTAGTTGAGGATGTAGCGTTTTGGGTTAACAGGAACTCCGTTTAAACGAACTTCATAATGAAGGTGTGGCCCTGTGCTACGTCCTGTGTTGCCTACATAACCAATAAGCTCCCCTCGAGTGACAGTCTGTCCGGCTTTAACCGCAACCCTGCTCATGTGTCCATATCTTGTTGTCAGAGAAGGATTATGCCTCAACCTGAGGTGCAGGCCGTAACCGTTGTCTCTGCCAGCAAAGGTGACAACACCACGTGCAGGGGCATAAATCGGGGTACCCTTTGGGGCAGAAATATCCAATCCTTTGTGGAATTCCCGTTTCCCCGTAAAGGGTGACGTTCTCCAGGCAAAGGGAGACGTTACCCAACCTGAAGTGGGCCAAATGGAAGGAGTCGATTCGAGAACGTCTTGGTTTGTCCGCAGACTTTGAACAATTTCCTGCTGACGAACTTCTTCCAAGCGGGCTTCAACGTTTAGTTGATGCAAAAAATCATGCATTTTCCTGGCGAGCAATTCTTGCCTATAAAGGGGAAGATAGCTGTCAGAGAAGTTTTCATTATCTGCTCCACCTTTGGCTGTCGTGGTTTGAGCAGAATCCTGATCAAGATTGATCATGACACGCAGCTTGGAATCAAAATCACGAATACGCGAGAAGCTTTTTTGGAGCGCATTAATTTTTTGAGAAAGACTGAGAAGTTGGGTCTTTTGCTCTTGCACTGTTTTTTCTGCCATGCCGAGCGATTGTTCCAACCCTGTCTGATTAATATATTTGTTCCAAAGGATGATATTGCCTGCACCAAGACCAATCATCAAAAAAAAGAGGGTGAATATCACCCATCCACGCATTTGTAGTTTGCGGCAGGAACCTTGTTTATCCTTAAAAATAACAATATGATATTTTCGGAACAGCATATTTCACTTTCTGTGCGGTCAGCCCGTTTAAAGGTGGTCTAAATAAAGCTTAAAGTGTAGATAGTCTAGACTTTTTTTCTTGTCAAGTCAACTTGTTGGCGAGAAATAGCGTTGAAAACATTATTTTTAATGCGTTTGTCCTGATTCCAAGACTCTTCTAGCCACTTTTTAATTTGGTCTCTTTTTGTCAATCCATTGGAAGGGCAGGTGTTTTTCCACACAGGAAGTCCCCATTGACGAGCAGCCGTTATCACTTGTTTTTTGTTAAGTAACAATGTCGGTCGTATTACTTTTAATTTATCGTTGAAGAACGATTCAGAGACAGAAATTCCTGCCGCTCGTCCATTTTGAAATATATTCATAAAATATGTCACGACATTATCGTCTGCATTATGCCCAAAAGCCAGATGTGTAAGGCTATATTTTCGGCAAAGTTCAAAAAGAGCCTTACGCCTGCGCCAGCTACAATAAAAGCATGGTGAATTCTTTTTATTTTTAGAAGTATGGGCTTCCGGGCCGTGATTTGTGAGTGATATATGGGATGCAATGCCTCTTTTTTTGCACCATGTGACAAGGGGTAAATGGCTAGCAGGTTCAAACCCAGGATTGATATGAAGCACCATCAACTCGACAGGAAATGGCATTATGGCTTGCCGGATAAGCATGATTTGGAGCATCGCGAAGCTGTCAACACCTCCAGAAATAGCCAAACCTATCCGGGAATGTGGGCTAACCATTTTTGTCCGCTGCATCAATTTTCCTGTCAGCGAAACGCTTTGCTTTTGCGCGAAAGTCAATTTGCCCCATGATGCCATTGTTTTTTTTCTTCCTATTGGTGTCAAAATGTTTTGAATCAGTAGCTGCACTTAGTGTATTGTCGCTTGACTTGCAAGCGTTGACTGGCGTAATGAAACTTTCTGCTTGATTATGAGATGTCAGTCCTTCGCCCCCTCGTGGGCCTTTTTTTTGGGCAGTTCTGTTTGGGAGCAAACTCATTGAAGCGTTTTCTCATATATTTAATCCTTATTGCTGTGATTGCTCTCTTGGCTGTCGGCATTTATTTTGAGTTTGTTGCGCCAAATCTTTTGGGCAACACATCTATTCCGTTGAAATTGAATCCTAAAAAAATCAACTCGATTTCAATTACGGGCAATGATGGAGCATTTTTACTTAATCGTGATGGTACGTGGATCGTTACTCAATCTCTTAACGGGAAAGAGCTTTCGGTGCGGGCCGATCAAGGAAAGGTTGACGAGCTACTTCATGTGATTTTTAACATGAAGCCACGAACAGCTGTATACGGCTATTCTTCCGAGCTTGCAGAAGAATATGGATTTGACAATCCCGTTGTGGACTTGTTGTTACAGGAAGAAGACCGTTCCACCCAGCTTCTTTTTGGTCCACGCAAAGGGCATAAAGGACTTTATACATGGCTGTCTTCACGGGCCCAGCGTCTTTATCGAGTTGATGACTTTTTGCTCGACCGTGTGTCTCGTCCTTTCTTATACTATCAAAATAGGCTCGTTTTGCCTTTTGATCCGACCAAGGTGACTCGTTTTCAGTTGACGCAACGATATGCAGGTGGGTGGACTGTTGTTCGCGACAAAGAGGGATTTGCTTTTGAATTACCTCTTTATCTTATTGATAAACGTGCTTCGAGTTCTGAAATTCGATTTTACCTGCTCATGCTGGCAGGCTTGAATGCTGATGGTTTCTTACCGTCAGGAACAAAATTACCTTCAGAGCCTGAGGCAATCCTGACGGTGTGGGGGGCTTCTGATTCTCCTTTGCTAATGAAAATCTACAAGACCGCGTTTAACGTTGGTGGGGATTTTTTGGCTACCTCGTCATTTCAGCCTGGGATTTTCCGTTTGGATAACGAAAGCGTACGGCAATTATTGAAGACTCCTTTTGACCTCCAAAGCCGTAACGTCGTGGATTTGGACATTGGAAAAGTTGCCCGTATTACTGTTCGTGATTTTGATAGAACGTCTTCTGTCCACAAAGTGGCTGATGGCTGGATTTCTGAAAATACGAAAAAACGGGTTACAGGCATTGACATGTCGCTTTGGCGATTTAAAGAATTGAAGTTTGAAGCGCTTCCGCTCAAGACATTGCCGAAGACTGCTTCGTGGTTGATGAGCTGTGAATTGCAGGACAATAACGACAATAACATAATCGCACTCAAATTCTTTTCTGACAGCACGCTGCCTAGCGGACAAAGCTGGTTGAAAAGTGATGGTGAGTTGTATTATCCTGTAGCTAATCAGATAATGAATGATTTGCGTGGGTTGTTGCCTCGTAAATCGATGAAATAGGCCTTAGGACCGTAAGGAGAATTCTCATGGCAAGAATCACTGTAGAAGATTGCTTGGCAAAAGTCGGCAACCGTTTTTTGATTACTCAAATGGCTATTAAGCGAGTCAAACAGTATCGCGAAGGTTATGAACCCTTGGTTAAGGCAAAAAACAAAGAAAATGTTGTTGCCTTGCGCGAAATTGCAGCTGGTAAGATTCATCCCGACCACATTGAATTGGTTCCAGATCAAAACGCTGGAAACGAATAGTCCATGTCTAAACGTGATTACTATGAAGTCCTTGGTGTTGGTGTAGAAAGCTCCGAGGATGAAATTAAGTCAGCATACCGCAAGCTGGCTTTTAAATATCATCCGGATAGAAATCCAGACAATCCGGAAGCCGAAGCTTCGTTTAAAGAGGCTGCAGAAGCGTATGAAGTCCTGAGAGACCCGGAAAAGCGTGTCCGATATGACCGTTTTGGTCACGATGGGCTCAATGGTAATGGTTTTTCGGGTTTTTCAAACGCCGATGACATTTTTGGCGCATTTAGTGACATCTTTTCGGATGTCTTTGGTTTTTCCGGAGGCGGAGGGCAACGCGCCAGATCTGGTGCCGATTTACGATATAACCTTGTTATTTCTTTCCGCGAGGCTGCTAAAGGTACGGAAGTGGATATCCGTATTCCTGTGGAAGAGACTTGCGTGGAGTGTGGCGGTTCTGGTGCCCGCAAAGGAACGTCCCCTCAAACTTGTCCGCAGTGTGGCGGAACAGGAACGGTTCAACAGACACAAGGTTTTTTCCGTGTTGCTGTGACTTGTCCTCACTGTCGAGGAAGAGGTTCTCTGATCACTGACCCCTGTTCCGAGTGCATGGGGCGAGGAGTTGTCGTCACGGATAAGGATCTCAAGGTGAGAATTCCTGCTGGGGTTGACAATAATTCCCGTCTCCGGCTGCGTGGAGAAGGAGAAGCCGGTCTGTATGGTGGCCCTCCCGGCGACCTTTATGTAGTAATCCAAGTAGAGCCGGATAAAGTCTTTGAGCGGCAGGGACAAAATCTTATTTTAAGTCGAGAAATTACGTTTGTTCAGGCCTCGTTGGGACACCGCATGCAGGTCCCAACTCTGGACGACCCTGTCGACCTTGATATCCCTAAAGGGACTCAAAGTGGTGAAGTCTTTCGTTTAAGAGGGCTAGGATTGCCGCATCTTGGCAGCACTCACAAGGGGGACTTGCTCGTCGAAATCCGCGTGAAAACTCCAACTCATCTTAGCAAACGCCAGGAAGAGTTACTGCGCGAATTTCAAGAGGTCGAAGAAGGTAAGCCTTTGAAAAAGGCCAAGGATTTTTTTAAAAAAGCCAAAGACAAGGTAATGGGTGAATAATGTCTGGCGGAATCGGTTTTTCTCATATGGATTCCGATGGTAATGTCCGCATGGTCGATGTTTCTGATAAGCGCCCCACGAAGAGAAAGGCAATTGTCAAAGCTGTCGTGATTTTATCGCGTTCAACATTTGACCTGCTTAAACAGGATGCGTTGCCTAAGGGAGATGTTTTGACAACGGCGAAAATTGCCGGGATTCAAGCAGCCAAAAGAACTCATGACCTGATTCCTATGTGTCACCCTTTGCCAATCAGTTACGTTGATGTACACTTTGACGCCAATGATTCTGATGCATCTGTAGAAATCGAAGCAGAAGTGAGAACAGCCGCAGAGACAGGTGTTGAAATGGAGGCTCTTATTGCCGCTCAAATAGCTGCCTCTACTATTTATGATATGTGTAAAGCGGTACAGAAAGACATTGTCATTACCGATTGCCGTCTTGTTTACAAGAGTGGCGGCAAAAGTGGCGAGTTCAGAAATAAATAGAATTTTAATCGGTTAGATGTAAAAAAAGAGGCCCAAAAGGGCCTCTTTTTTTACCAAATATTACGCGTGGCTATATCATTGTCGGCCATGAAATGTTTAATATCGGGGATGGTCCATTCTCCGTAGTGAACAATGGAAGCGATAAGAGCCGCCGAAGCCTTACCTTTGGTAACGGCATCCACCATGTGACTTGGGTGTCCGGCGCCGCCAGAGGCAATTACAGGGATGTGCACGGCTTCAGAAACAAGTCGAGTAAGCTCAATGTCGTAGCCATCTTTAGTGCCATCAGCATCAATGGAATTGAGGCATATTTCTCCTGCGCCCAGGGCTTCTCCTGTTTTGGCCCATTCCAGCGCATCAATGCCCATATATTTACGGCCACCATGAATTACAATTTCAAATCCGGAGGGTATTTTTTCTGATTTTTCAACCCGTTTTACATCCATTCCCAGAACGACGCATTGAACACCGAACCGAGCTGCTCCCTCGCTGATAATATCCGGATTTTTTACAGCTCCCGAGTTGACGGAAACTTTTTCTGCCCCCGCAAGCAATACATCTCGCATATCTTGCACGGTGTTGATTCCACCCCCAACAGAGAAGGGGATAAATATCTCTGAAGCAACTTTTTCGACCACATCAAGAAAAATCCCACGTCCATCGGATGATGCTGTAATATCGTAAAAAACGATTTCATCGGCTCCCTGTTCGTAATAAGTGCGGGCTGTTTCGACAGGATCCCCAATATCAACATTTCCTTTGAATTTAACACCTTTGGTTAGCCTGCCATCGCGAACATCCAGACAGGGAATAACGCGTTTGCTAAGCATCAGTATCCTCCAGGCAGTAGGTGTGAAAATTCTTTAAAAGCTTCAGTCCAGGGCGTCCGCTTTTTTCCGGGTGGAATTGAACAGCCCAAAGCCCGCGACGGCCATGTACGGAACAAAAATCACGTCCATAACGAGTTGTGGCTATGACCGATTCCTGATGCGGGGCCGGGAAATAGCTATGCACGAAATAAAAATTAGCTTCGGGTTCTATTCCGGAAAATAGTTCACATTCCTGATGAAGTTCCAATGTATTCCACCCCATATGAGGAACGCGAATGGGAACACCTTCATAATCTTCCCATGAAGGATTAAAAAGACGGCACTCACCATGAATGATACCAAGTGCCTTGGTGTTATTTTCCTCACTGTAATCAAGAAGGATTTGGCAACCAACACAAATGCCAAGCATGGGTTTTTCTTGCCAGATCAACCCCTTCAGAATGGCGTCCAGTCCTGCGGAAGTCAGTTCATCCATAGCTTGTCCCGCGGCACCAACGCCAGGGAAAATGATTCCGTCAGCTTTGTCGAGTTTTTGGGGATCGTTTGTGATTTCGTTGGGGATGCCGAGATGATCCAGCGCTCGCTTCACACTGGTCTGGTTGCCGGCATTATATTCAAAAATAGCGAGCATGTGTATTCCTCCTTGGACTGCTTTACCCTAGCGACTAGTAAAAATCACAGCGGAATACAAGTAGCATGTTATGAAATAATGAAAATGAGTTTTAACGGGAGGAGAGGACTTCAAAAAAGTCAGGTCTTGGGGAGGATGCGCAATAAAAGATCGCCTTTCAGAGGGCCCAGTCTTCTACCTAACCCTTTGAGTCGAATAGGACGTCCAATCATGAAGTTCGGAGGAAGCGTCACTTCAACCGTTTTAGGACCTTTTGAGAATTTTTGCTCAACGGATATTTTGACCTTTCGCCCGGGTAAAAGAATATGAGCTGGAAAATAGACCGTTTGTTCGTAGTCCAGTTGAGATTTGAACCACGTTTTGATTCCGCATCCCAACCCTGCTGAAAGGTCCAAGTTTACGCGTCTTTTCCCCAGTTTGAGTGACAGGGTTCTCTGGTTGAGTGAAATCGGTCCTTTGAAGTCCGGATTGTCTTTTTTTACCTGGCTGTAAATGTCTTCAAAAACCTTACGGGCAAACGGGTCATTGAGCAGGTTCTTAAGGACTTCTTCTTCCTTGTAATAAAAACGTTGGCTTTTTGAACGAGTAGATTCTTTTTGTCTGTATTTCGCAGAAGAATGAGGTTGTTGCCGTTGTTGGCGTTCGTATGCCTTTGCTCCCTGATCCGGTTTTGCCTTTGCTTTTTCGCGAGTAGGCCGTGCACTTGAACGCTGTTGTTCCTGCCCATTATCCATGCTGTCTTTGAGAACGACATAGGCCTCGTTGATCTCTCGAAAGCGTGTAGCTGCCTCTGGAGAACCATTCAAGTCCGGATGAAATTTGAATGCAAGCTTCCTGTATGCCGATTTGATTTCATCAAGAGAGGCTCCGGGCGTAACATTCAGTATCCGATGGCATTCCTGTGGTTTCATCTGAACCTACAATGTTTCATCTTCGGATAAAAGGGCGTTGGGGTCGACATCGGGATCGTAGCGCAAAATATTTTCCCTGCGCAAATACTCCTTCCCCTGGCAAACAAATACATCATGTCCGGCATCAGGGTTAACGCCTGGGCAATATTCCTGAATCATTTCCCAACTGAGAGAATCGACCAAGTTGCCACGGAAAAACGGCCAGGCTCGGCATATATCCGGACGACCAGGATGGACGCCGCATCCGTTTTCATAAAAAATACAGTACCCATCATCACCTGTGCGGAGATTATATTTTCCATTGGTAAGTTGTGCGTATTTATCCAGCATTTCTTGTACTTCGAGGCCAAGATGTGCGGCGAGGCGTTTTCGGTCCTTTTGGGACATGATAATACCGCCTTCTCCATGGCAGCAATGGCCGCACATGTGACATTCAAACGCAGCTTTATTCACTTTTCCTTACTCCCAGTAAACTGACCTCAACCATGAGACAGCGATTTTCGTATACTGCAATGTCCACGTCCTTCAGAATTTTTTGAGCATCCGGGCTGGTTATACCGGACTGCATCCAAAAAATTTTCGGGAGAGGATTTAATTCTAAAACTTCCATGGCATGCCCAGGGCACCATTGTGCAGCTCGAAACAAATCCACACAATCTATAGGGACAGGGATTTCCAAAAGGGAGGGATACGTTTTCAACCCCCAGACATTATGACGTTTGGGATGTACTGGGATAATGTTGAAACCTCTCTCAATCAAGGCTCGTCCAACGCCGTCAACAGGGCGTCCCGGTTTGTCGGAAGCACCAATAATGGCAATGGTCTTGACCTCTTCCAGCAGGACAGCTAGCTTTTTATTTCTATTTAACATGCCATTAACCTTTTTTTTGTAGATTTCATGTACAGCAAATGCCTCTGGTTGCCTAGTGCCGGATAAAGGAGTGCACATGTTTGAAGCCTTAGCACAAATCCCTGCAGAAGAAATATCACGAAGACACATAGCCTGTCGTAAGCATCTGCAGGAAGTTGTTCCTGAAGCGGGAGGATTGTTGGTTTTTTCCCGCCTGAATATTTACTATCTGACTGGCACAATGGGACAAGGTGTGTTCTGGCTTCCCCTTGAGGGGGAGCCTGTGTTGATGATTCGTAAAGGTGTGGAACGGGCCCGAATGGAAGCTGGGCTGAAAAATATTGTTGAGTTTCGTTCGTATTCTGATTTGTCCGGAATTGTTTCTGATTGTGGAAGTCCTTTCCCACAAAAGATAGCCGCTATCATGTCTGGTCTCACATGGCAGCTTGGTCAACTTCTTGCCGCAAAACTCAACAAACATGAGATTGTATCAGGAGATCATGCCCTGACTTTAACAAGATCCGTGAAATCCGAATGGGAACTTGCGATTATGCGCTCGTGTGGTGAGCGGCATCATCAGTGTTTGTATGAATTTATTCCCTCTCGAATTCAGCCAGGTATGACGGAACGCGAAATAGCGCACACTTGCTGGCAAGTCTTTTTTGAGCATGGTCATCAGGGAATGTTGCGAATGCAGGCACATGGTGAAGAGGCTTTTCTTGGCCATGTTGCAGCTGGTGATTCCGGTAATTATCCAAGTAGTTTCAATGGGCCGCTGGGACTTCGCGGTGAGCACCCTGCAATGCCTGTCATGGGATATGCGGGAAAAGTCTGGAAACAGGATGAGCCATTAGGGTTGGACATTGGATTTGTTCTTGATGGTTACCAAACGGACAAGACACAGGTTTGCTGGGCTGGAAAGAAAAGTAGTGTGTCCGATCATGTTAAAAGAGCCCATGATCTCTGTATAGCAATACAAGAGCGCGCAGCAGAAATGGCAAAGCCGGGAGTTACTCCGGAAGAAATATATCAGGCAAGTTTGGATATGGCAGAAAAGGGAGGCTATGCCGAAGGGTTTATGGGGCTTGGTGGTAATAAAGTCCCGTTTCTTGGGCATGGCATTGGATTGAATATTGATGAATATCCAGCGTTGGCCAATGGGTTTAAAGCCCCATTACAATGCGGTATGGCATTGGCTATTGAACCTAAGATTGGTATTAAAGGGACTGGGATGGTTGGAGTCGAAAACACTTTTGAAGTTACATCTTCAGGGGCCAAAAGCATTACTGGCGACCAGTTTGAAATGGTGTTTGTGTAAAAAAGAGGGCTCTTGTCGAACCCTCTTCTTGTGCTTTTTGAATTCTAACTGTAGGCAGCTTCAAAGATGGAAATAACATCATCTCGAGTCATTTCCACAGGTGAAATGGTGAAAAGGTGGCTCATTGCGTCCATGGCGGTATCAGCCAAGGCTGGAATGTCTTCAGGTTTCATGCCGTAATCCGAAAGATTTTCCTCAGCCAAGCCTACAGCACGGACCAGTTCTTCCAACATAGGAATAAATGATTCCATAAGTTGATCTTCGGGGATTTCCACTTCCAAAGCATCTGCCATAGCCATGGCCAGATCTTCGATTCTTTCTACGTCCTTTTCAACAAGGAAACTGAAATAGGCATTGGAAAGCATGCTTAGCCCTGCGCCATGGGGAAGCTGCGGGTAAAATCCCGACAGGGCGTGTTCCATGGAATGTTGTGAAATGGCGACAGCCTGGGAAAGACTCATTCCTGCCGCAGTGCTGGCCCAAGCCAGAGCTATACGGGCTTCTGTGTCATCACCATCGGCAACAGCTTGGGGAAGATAGTGACAAATGAGGTGAATAGTCTCCAGGGCCAGAAGGTCCGCTGTTGGGCTACGAACTGTCGACAGATAGGATTCCACGGCGTGGAAGAACGCGTCCATACCTGTGCAGGCCGTCAGGTAGGGAGGCATGGAGTGCATGAGGTCTGGATCGACTACGGCCAACAGTGGGTACATGGATTCATGTCGAATTCCGATTTTTTCCTGACTTCCTGATTTGGTTATAACAGCTGAGGGCGTAACTTCAGATCCTGTTCCCGCAGTTGTCGGAATGGCGATAATGGGCAAAGCCGGGAATTCTGGTTTTTTGTTTTTTCCTGTTCCCGAAGCCACATAGTCCCATAGCTCTCCGTCGTTTGCCGCCATAAGGGCAATAGCTTTAGCCGCATCCAACGAAGAGCCTCCACCTAAACCAACGACCAAATCGATATTTTTTCCCTTACAAATGGCTGCAGCCTCAACAATGGAATCAGATTCAGGATTTGGTTTGATGCCATCAAACACCAATGACTGAATACCGTGCTCGGAAAGAAATCCTTGAGTTTTTGCCAAAAAACCATTTTTGAGCATTATTCCAGATTCCCCGATTACAATCATGGCTTTTTTCCCGCGGGAAAGGGCCTCATGAGTGCCAAGTTGTTTTAACTCACCGGGGCCAAAGATGAGTCGAGTGGGCATATAGTGATTGAAGTGAAGCATTTTATTGTCCTCGTAGAAGTTTAAGATGGCTATTTTGTATACGATTTCAGTAAGTTTTCAAGTTGCGTTTTGGTGAACAAATCTCTCAAAACCTGTGGTTGCTTTGCTTTTTGTCCCAAGGGGAATACTGCAGCCGTGGGGATGCTTTTAGCCCCTAGAGCTTGCAAAAGCTTTTCGCCATCAGGATTCGATTCTGTGAGGTCCACTTTGATAAATTCAACCGCGTAGTCTTTTTTCCATTGAGCGATGTTTTTATTTGTCAGTACGGTGCGTTCCAAAACTTTGCAGGTAGGACACCAGTCAGCTGTAAAATCGACAAACAATACTTTGTTCCCCAGTTGCTGTGAAAATTTTTTCTGATCAAATTGTTTCCATTGCGGTTGGATTTGGGCGGGAGGAGTCAATAACCATGTGAGGGAAATTGCTATGATACAAAAGGCGCCAATACGCAGCGCCAAACGGTGTATTGTTGTTTTTTCCGGGGTTGCCAAACCAAAAATCCATGCGGCAGGAGCCATACACCACAAAACCAGCAGAGTTGATACCACATATGTCTGAGGAAGA
>Ga0207831_100288_pt1 | contig 20914 bp, 20 predicted proteins | sample TtanPargueraPR_7_FD_187741 | JGI IMG/M metagenome (GOLD analysis project Ga0207831, IMG submission 187741) | Aerobic enrichment media microbial communities from Bioluminiscent Bay, La Parguera, Puerto Rico - Tt and M1 (2) (SPAdes) | ecosystem: Environmental > Aquatic > Marine > Unclassified ... | reverse complement strand
GAATCCACGGACGAACGCAAGTCCGGCTGGAAATGGCGCGTCTTTTCCATCGGCGGCATGATCGGACTGGCCTTCGGATTCTTTTACGTATTGCTGCCAGCGCTCTCAGGGCTACTCTTTCAGGAACCCATACGGCTTATTCCCATCCCGTGGATCGAACTGACCCGCCATACCGAAGACCTGCTCCCGGCCGTGGCAACAGGATTCCAGTTCGACCTCGGGCTGGTATTCATCGGCATGGTGCTGCCTTTCTGGGCGGTTATCGGCGGTCTTGTGGGGCTGCTCATTACCGTCATCGCCAACCCCATCCTCTACGCACATGGCGTGCTGCACCGCTGGCATCCCGGCATGGAAACCGTGGAAACGGTCTTTGCCAACAATTTTGATTTCTATATGAGTTTCGGCATCGGGCTGGGGCTGGGCATCGCGCTCATCGGCCTGTGGTACGTGATCAAATCCCTGCGCTCGGCCTCGGGCGACATGGACTTTTCCTCCCTGCTCAAAACCAATAAGAATCGCGGCGACATCAATATCTGGATTTCGCTGGGCATCTACGTTGCCTCCACACTGGCATACATATTCATGTGCGTCTGGCTGGTGCCGTCGTTCCCGTGGATATTCTTCGTGCTCTATGGATTCGTGTACACGCCGGTGGTCTCCTACATCACCGCACGTATGGAAGGCGTGGCCGGGCAGTTCATCAGCCTGCCCATGGTGCGTGAGTTCTCGTTCATCGCCGGGGCCAAGTTCTTTGGCTATCAGGGCATTGAAATCTGGTATGCGCCCATCCCCATCCACAATTACGGCGAGGCCACCGTGCAATTCCGCCAGATCGAGCTGACCGGCACCAGTCTGCGTGGCATCATCAAGGCTGAACTGGTCGTATTTCCTGTGGTCATGATCGCTTCGCTGCTCTTTTCCCAATTCCTGTGGCGGCTGGCTCCAATTCCTTCGCCCCAATATCCGTTTGCACAGGAATTATGGCATTTGCAGGCTTTGAACACCCTGCTCATGCAAACCTCGACACTCGAAGGCAATTCCCTGTTTTTCGAGGCGCTTTCCGGCCCCATTGTCTGCGCCGGCATCGGGCTTGGTCTGGTCATGTATACGACGCTCAACCTCTTGGGACTGCCGGTGCTGCTGGTATACGGCGTGGTGCGAGGACTGGGGCAATCCACACCGCACGGGCTGGTGCTGGAAGTGCTGGGCGCACTGCTCGGCCGCTTCTATTTCCTGAAAAAATATGGCGCACAATGGCGGCATTATGCGCCAGTGCTGTTGGCGGGTTTCTCCTGCGGCATGGGGCTGACCGGCATGTTCGCCATGGGCTGCACGCTGATCATGAAATCCTTGGGCAGGCTGGCCTACTGACGTCCAAAAAACCTACCAGTCATAGGGTAAAAAATTTTGGACCTCCCAACAGCCGCAACCCGCAATATAAAAATTTTTGAACCACAGGCAGAGACAATGCCGAACGGGCCTACGAAACAAAAGCTCTTATAAGTGCTTAAAATAAATCGATATAAAATTATTCCTTAGAGATATCCGTCTTTTGGCACGGCCATTGCTACAAAAACAGTATCCTTCTTCTTTTGTAACGAGAACCAACAGGCTCCACGGGGTTGTCCCGCTGGGGCCTTCTCGTTATGGGCGAGTGAAAAATTCTGAAAATTCTGTCCGCAGCTGCCAAAAACCAAATCTACATTCCCTGAAAAGCGTCCCGGACATGTTCGGCAAGGCAATCCATAAGCTCATTTTTTGGGCCGGATCGGTATTGCAGCATGATGGAGGCATCCGGAAGGGAAGGATAACCATCATCGATTCCCAAAACACGAACGCCCTCCGGGAGCGTTGTGGAACCAACCACGCCAACGGCCAGCCCGGCGAAGACGGCAGCTAATATCCCGGAAATGGAAAGACTTGTGAATGCCACGCGATAGTCACGTCCTGCGTTTTCCAGCATGCGCATGGCCCACTTCCGGTAGGTACAGCCTTCCCAGTACACGGCTAGCGGGACGGGTGTACGTTCATGTACCAGACTTGAAGGCGAAGTTATCCAGTTCAACGGCTCCCGTCGCAACATTTCCGTACCCTCCAACGGATCAATTTCCGCACGAATGGCAAGGTCCAACTTGCCGGCCTCCAGAAGCGAACTGACGTCCGTACCCGGTGCACAGACAACATCCACCTGTGCGTTGGGGTGGGTCTTGCCGAATCGGGCAAGGACTTCCGGCAGGAAAGTACTGGAATAATCTTCCGGTAAACCAAGGCGAACTTTGCCCTCAACACCGGGACGCGCTACAGCGGCCACGGCTTCGTCATGCAGCAGAAGAATCCTGCGGGCATAGCGAAGCAACTCTTCTCCCTTGGGGGTCAGGGTTATGCTGCGAAGGCCTCCGTTTCGCTCCAACAAAACATGCCCAACTTCCGACTCCAGCCGCTTGATCTGCATGGATACAGCTGACTGGGTTCGGTTAACCACCTCGCCTGCCCTGGTAAAATTGCCGCAATCCGCCACGGCTGTGAACGTTCTCAAAAGATCATTGGAAAACTGCATATACGCCTCAATCATAATTTTTATTGATGATTACTATGAAAACAATTCGTTGGTCAAATATTCATGCCCACCGTAAGTCTGGAGACACGCTATTGCGTTTCAATCACCAGCAACCGTAAGGAGCGGACATGGACATTTATAACGAGTTGAATTTCACCAAGGGGAATAGGCTTTGGATCACGATCTACACTTTAACCAGCAGATTATACCGTTGGATAAAAAAAATGAAAAAACGTCATGAGGAGACAACAACGAAAAAAGAACTTTCCGAGTTACCAGTGTGGCTGCGGCAGGACCTCGGCATTGGAGATGACGGAGTTCCATTGAATGACAAACCAGAATCGGTTGAAACGAGGACACCGGTATAATAATATTTGGGGCTGTAATTTCGTTTCTCTTCAGTTCAGCATTGGCATATGCAGATTCTCACGGAAGCACTTTCATGTCTTCAACATGAACACGGTACAAAAAAACACCGTACGACGTTGGACGAACATACTTTTATCAAATATTCCAACTGTAAAAATTATTTGCACAATTAAACAGTACGTCCATCAAGATGCTGATGACTTCGCAAACGTTTCTACTGGTTCCTATACCTCGGACAGTACTCCTTCCACTTGAACGAGCCTATTGAAGCAAAAGACGTAAACAGGTACTTAGTTGTTTTACAATTTTGGGCATGTTTTTATCCTGCCTTGCAATAGCATCATCCATAACCCCATGGATGGATGAATAGATAATTATGGCGGTAAGCCGTGGAGAAGAAAGAGTCCAAATCCCCTGCATGACTCCCTCCCTCAGCAATTGCTCAACATGTTTGGTAATTGCGACACGGTCTTCATTAGTTTTCCTTGTATGCACTGAGTGGTAAACTAAATCATGCAAGCCGACCGTTGAAAGATACGCTTCACAATAGGCATTGATCCATACCAGAAACTTTTTTTCTGTCTGACCAACGGGAATGGGTTTGACCTTCGCTTCAACCACTCCCAGGAACCAACGAGTGTAACGGGTCCGGAGGGCATCCAAAACGTCACTTTTGGACTTGAAATAGTGATAAAACCCTCCTTTTGAAAGATTTGCTTCCTCAAGGATGTCCCTTACCGTTGCGGTCTCATAACCCTTTTTCAAAAAGACGGCCTCGGCAGTATCAAGTAGAAAAATACGGCGTTTTTCCTTAACACTTAGTAGGTTATCCGTCTTTTCTCCAGAGACTGCATGAGAGTTGTCCTCTCGCTGGACCATAAAAAACCCCTTAAATTAGTTCACAGTAATTTCTCACAATCGCACAGAAAAATCAAAACAAAACGGTTTACAGACCGACGGTCGGTCTGTTACCCCAAGTAGGTGTAACGGGAATAAAATCAATTTCAAAAGGAAATTTTCATGAATAAAAAAATGCTGGCACTTGTCACAGCAGCATATCTCGGAACATTCATAGCTACTTTAGATATCAGCATAGTGAATGTCGCCCTTCCAACCATCCAAAAAAGCCTCAGGGTGTCAATGAGCGGGATACAATGGATTATTGACGCTTACGCAGTTTGTCTTGCCGCTTTTCTCCTTGCAGCTGGCGGATTGAGTTGCAAATTTGGTATGAAAAAAATGTGGATGTTAGGCATAGTCGGTTTTGTTATTTCTTCATTTTTATGCGCAGCTGCTGAAAGCCTCAACCTTTTGCTCATTGGACGAGGCCTACAAGGAATCTTTGCCGCTTTGATCATTCCAGGAGCGCTTTCGATTATTTTCCACTCCATAAAAGATAATCAGGAAAGAACTCGCATTGTCGGCGGCTGGTCCGCATGCACAGCCGTTGCCCTAATCTGCGGGCCTGCACTTGGTGGTCTTCTGGTCGATACAGTCGGGTGGAAAGGCATCTTTGTACTTAATATCCCGATCGGGACCGCTGCCCTGCTTCTTGGCGCTTGGGGAGTACAGGAAATTGTAGAAAAAGAATGCCTCCCACTTGATATACTTGGGCAGGTATTAAGCATCATATTTATTAGCGGAATGGTCTATACCCTGATCGAAATCGGTAATGCTGATGGAGGACGGTCGACATGGCTTTTAGCCACATTTTTGTTCTCGTTAATTTTGTTGGTAGTGTTCTTCTTTGTTGAAAAAAAGGCTGTGCAGCCTCTGATTCCGTTTTCACTTTTCAAGTCATCGTCATTCTCCCTATCGAATACCGCATCGTTTGTGCTCGGATTTTCATATTACAGCAGTCTGTTTTTCCTATCTATTTTCTTTCAAGAGGCACAGGGGTTGACCGCGACACAAGCCGGGAGCCGGATGGTACCAGCTTTTGCATTCACTGCAATTGTATCGTTCGTGTTTGGGAAGCTAAACGCAACATTTTCAGCCCACAAGTTATTCGTAGCCGGATATATTTTGATCGGCATTTCCATGTGCACACTCGGATTTTCAACAACAGAAACGTCATATTGGTACATAGGTTTTTGTCTGGGTATACTGGGAATTGGAGCCGGCCTAGCAGTGCCTGCAACCAGCATCAGCGTGCTGAGTCATGCGAACAGTGGAAACCTTTCAATTGCCTCGGCTATAATGAATGCACTCAGACAGGCGGGCATGGCATTTGGCATCGCCATTTTAGGCTCTATAATGAATCTAGCGTCTATTTTTTACGCCAAGACTCAATTCTCTCCCTTAGGTGCGGAAGGCGCCGCTTCGAAAGCACGTCTAATTATGGAAAAACATTCAATAGGGCAACAGACCCTTGATATTTACCACCAAGCTTCCGCTTATGGTTTTCAGTGGGCCATGATCCTTGCGGGGGGTCTTTGCCTCGTTATCGGAATTGCGCTCATTGTGCATGGGAATCAGATCAAACAAAAACAACAATCCCAGCGAGTAAATCAAAGGGCATCCTAAAGGGTATAAAACGACAACAGAAGATGGACACCAGATTAAAAAAGATAACTCCTCTGGGGTATCGGTATGGCAATGCGAAAAAGTCATTTAAATCGTAACAAGCAGATTCGTTTGATCGAACATTTTTAGCTGAAACCACCGCTCGTTGTGCTACCAACCTAGTGGGGGCAAGCAAAACAGCAACGTTCTACTTTCATCGGCTGCGGGGAATTCTAGCGGAGGAAGAATCCAATGAAGGGATGGAATTTGGCAAATTTGAAATCAATGAAAGCTACTTCGGCGCAAGACGCAAAGGGCAACGAGGCCGTGGGGTTGTCCCGCTAGGGCCTTCTCGTTATGGGCGAGAGAAAATTCTCCAGCCCAAAAATTCAATATAACAATGCAACACAACCCTTTATACAGCCACTATGATCGTATTTACTATAAAATATGATTTTGTCATACTTGACATTCTTTTCTAATCTTTGGTCTTATATTAAGACAAATTGAAAGGAGTGCAGTTGTGCCTAAGTTTCAAGATATATTCTTTAAGTATACAGATGCAGATGAAGAATGTCGCCGTCACCCTGAGTTATTTGAAGAGGCTTACGTAGACATCAATGCTATTCTTAAAAACATCCGTTCTCCAGAAAAATTTATGGTCATTGGACCTAAAGGGGCGGGGAAAACCGCTCTCTCTGCAAAGTTATCATTACAAGGTGCCAATTCTTGGGACATCTTTGTAAATTCGGATATTCTTGAACAGTTTGAATATCAATTACTTGAAAAAACGGGCGGAGGAAAACAGCTAGGAGGTTCTATATCTGTCTGGCAGCTCTTGCTGTTTTTACGACTGTTGCCCGTCTTCTTATGTGATGAAAATTTTTGCTCAAAAAATAATCGGCTAGTATCTTTTGAAGCAACATTAAAAAAATATGGGTTTGTCGAATCCTCAAGTTTATTAAAAATTGTCCAATACACTAGCCGTCGCGGAGTATATGCAAGCTTCAAAAAAGCATTCGCTGATATCCAAGGAAAGATCGAAGATGAAAAAGAATATAAAATTAAAGATCCATCAGCGTTACTAAATTCAATCAAAGAAGAATTTAAAACGCTCTCTCCAACTCAATCCAGTTATTATTTATTATTAGATGGGTTAGACTGTACACTAAGGGCAGGCCGCAACCATAGCTCTAAAATTGTAGACTTAATCAATGCGTCTCGAGAACTAAACTTATACTTTAGTAGCTTGGGGATAGACGCAAAAGTCATTATCTTAATCCGAGATGACGTTATCAAAATCCTCCCCGACCCTAATTTAACCAAAAGAATGGTGGATAATGGCGTTCAACTTCGCTGGTATGATAATACACGAGCACCGTTTGATACAAATTTATTAGAAATCATTGAAAAACGAGCACATCTAGCAGGCTTTGACGGGTCAATTAAAGAACTTTGGAGAAGCTGGTTTCCTAAAATAATTCACGGTAAAGATTCACTTTATTTTGTATTAACCAACACGCGTTATTTACCTCGTGACTTAATTAGTTTTTTCCGGGAACTACAAAATTTTTCTAAGGAACCCCCATTTTCAGAAATAGATGTTCTTTCAGCACTAAATAACTATTCAGATTGGTTTCACCAAGAACTTCAAGATGCTCTTGTTGGATTTGTCGGTGAAAACATACGCACAGAGATATCCGATATTATTACAGACCTTGGTAAAAATTTCTCCATACAGGAATTTCAAGAAGCTTTGATCAATTTAGGCTTAATATCAGAAAATCAAAAAGCCACTCAAATCGCGAGAGTCTTATTTAACGCTTCTTGGGTTGGTAATAGTTGGGAGATTGACGGAAAGAGACGATATTCATGGAGGCACCGTAAAACAAATGCCAAGTTAAGTTCAAAACACCGCTTGGAAGTTCACACGGGATTATGGAAAACGCTAAACCTAATTTAAATAGAACACTATGGGCATACTAAATGTCTCCACAGACTTCTCCCCCCAAAAAACACCCCGAGCAGGCTTTGCAAGGTCGTCATGCCGAACAACTGTAGCGCGAGGAATCTGGTTCGTTCTACTGAAGAGAAAACAGCGTGCGGGCCTCATCTTTTTCCGCAGACGTCATGATTTCATTTTGCTCCAGAAGTTGCTTCCAAACGCCACTGTTCTGTCCGGAGGATTGCGCGCCATGCTGGAGTAAAAATTTGACCATACTCAAGCTTGCCTGTTCGCAAGCATACATTAACGGCGTTTTTCCTCCATCCACCGCGTAACAGCCGGGATACCAGAAAGGATTATTTTTCTCCCATCCGTCATCATAAGAACCTTCAAGGGGCGTCGTGGCCCTGTTGATATCTGCACCATGCGCAAGCAATACCTTGACTGAATCCAAGTATCCAAGCTGCACGGCATAACTCAACGCAGACTTTCCAAACCTGTTCACGTGATCCACAGGAACGCCGAGCGTCAATATTTGTTCAAGGTAATGAGCGTCGTCTACGGCGAGAATGGTTTCGTTTTCCGCATCATCTTTCAACGTTGCCCCAGCAGAGTGAAGTGCTTTGATAATCTCTACAGGCTGATGGTTCAAAACGCAGACATGCAGCATGTAATTCAGCGTTAACTGTTTTTTCGGCAACACGGCTTTCAGCCTGTCCAAAGAAGCAGACGCGTGGTCACGGGCTGTGGCAAAAAGATACCACGGGGCTTTCGTTTCATTCAAAAGTTCTTTCGGGAATCGCCCTACGACACGGCTGGCCAGTTCATCGGCGATCATGGCCGCATATTTTGCAGCCTTTTCGCTTGAAAAGAATTTGTGTTCCTCAAACCATTTTTCAAGCGCAGCGACTGTTGTCGCCCGTTGAGTATGATACGCCCGGACCTTCGCCTTTTCCCACACGCCTTTATTGGCCCAAAGGTCGATAAACTCTTCAAGTCTGGAGAGAGCCTTGCATTCCCGAAACAGCTCCAGCAATGCAATGTCTACCCCGAGCATGTATTCCCATTTCCAGCGGGCGGTACCAACAGCATACTCAATGCTGCCCCGACAAGGCGAAGCATGGGCCCCATCCATCTCGTACAACAGCTTACGTAAGGCCAGGTATTCCGGGATCGAACATGGAGTATCTTCGGTTTGCGGGCAGTAGCTGTCTCGAATAAACAGGGAGTTGAATCCTCCGTATGAACCAGCCCAACTCGCTTCCATCGCCGCCTTCGGATGTTTTTTGAATAGCCATGCGGGAATACAGGCGGTTCCTTTGTCATCTTTATTCTGCAAGTAGGCATACATTACGTATTCAAGAGCGTTCTCGACATTCACATCTGCCCCTTCAATGGGAATTTCTTTTTTGAAATAAGTTTTGTATTCCTGCGCCAGCTTTTCATATTTGGCAGAATTTTCTGGGCTTGAAGAGGCAATGATATACATACGCCATCCAATGGCGATAGGATTTGAACGCTTGGATAATAAAGCTTCAGCGCCATCGGAATCTAAAGGAATGAGCGAAATGGCTTTTCCAAGGCTATTCATTTCCTGCTCAGAGGCTGAGGCATCTGTTCCGGCCACGAGGAAAAAGCTGAGCATCAGAAAAGCGGCCAGGAATATATTCCGCATCAAAGTATCCTTTTTGGCAAAATGTTGTGAATCGTTTTCGGAACATGGACGCGCCAATTCGACTTGTCAACATAGGGGCTTCGTTCCCTTGGGCGGGCCAAGACGCTGCTCACCTCCAAAACAAAAGGACAGGGCCAAAAAACAAACATTCCCGCCCTTTCCGCGCATGGTATGGACATCCCCTCTTCCCAAGGGTAAATAAATACCATGAAACAGACAGACTCCCCCCGTATTCCGGAACTTTCCGGCAAAAAGCCCCGCGTATTGTTGCTGACCAGCCAATATTTCATCATGGGCGAAATCGAGGCTGCCTTGAAACGGCTCGACGTCGAGCATCAACTGCTGGACCTCGCGGCCAAAGAAATGGATCTGGATGAATTCGTACGGCTCATGACCGTAACATTGAATGCATTCAAGCCAGATATCGTCCTGACCGTGAACCATCTGGGTGTGGACCATGAGGGCGTACTCATGTCCATCCTCAATCAGGTGAAAGTACCACTCGTCAGCTGGTTCGTAGACAATCCCCATTTGATACTGGATCTCTACAACAACACGAATTCGGAACGTCCGATCCTGTTCACGTGGGATGCGGACACTGTGGAAAGCCTCAAAGCCGAGGGGTATGAATCCGTCTTTCACCTTCCGTTGGGAGCGGACCCGCACCGCTTCTCACCCGAAGGGAACGAAGTGCCGCAAGATTTGCAGGCGCGAGTTTCCTTTGTGGGCAACTCAATGAAGACCAAAACCGAACTGCGCTTCGACGCGGCGCAACCGACTTTCACCATGATGGAGTCGGGCTTTGAAATGGCCGAAGGCTTTATGGAAGCCCCTGAACGCACGGTGCGGGAATACCTGAAACGGGAATGGCCGCACATCATCAAGGAAATGGCCCGCCAACCGCGAATGCGGGCGCTGGCCTTTGAAACATACCTGACATGGCTGGCTACCTGTCTTTATCGGCGGGACTGTCTGCTGCGGATCATGCCGTTCAAGCCTCTCATTGTGGGCGATGACGGCTGGAACGACATCCTCGGACGGGTCAAGGGATGGCGCTACCATCCTGAGCTGAGCTACTATGACGACCTGCCGGACTTTTATCTGGCCAGCGACATCAACTTCAACTGCACCAGCAAGCAGATGAAGGGCGCCTGCAACCAGCGCGTATTCGACGTCCCCAGCTGCGGCGCGTTCCTGCTCACGGACCACCGCGACCAGATCGAAAAACTGTTCGAACCGGGTAAGGAAATGGCCGTGTACAATTCCATGGATGAAATTCCGGGCATGGTGGAACGCTTTCTGGCCGATCCAGCCGAACGCAAACGCATTGCCGAAGCAGGACGCAAGCGTGTTCTGGCCGAACACACTTACGACCACCGCATGATTTCACTGCTGACAACGGTGCGCGATACCGTTCTTTAGCAAGGGTTGGCCGTGGCCGAAAAGAAACCGATACTCATACTCCAGATGCAACGCATGGGGGACTTGATCATGTCCTTTCCCATGCTATTGTGGGTGCAACGCCATTTTCCGGGACATCCTGTCTGGATGGTCGCCGAACCGGATTTCTATACTCCGCTCATGCCGCTGGCCCCGCAAGTGGTCTTCATGCCATGGACCAGCACTGCGTTCATCAAACGGCATGAATACGAAATGGTGGTCAACCTGAGCATCCGCGAACAGGCCGCCACGCTGACGACGGAAGTCTCGGCAAAACGCAAAATAGGACCGATGATTGAAAACGGGGCTTCGCACATCCGGGGCGCATGGCAGCTCTACAGGGCCTCGCTGGTGACCAACAACCGCTACAACCGTTTTCACTGGGCGGACCTCAACGCACTGGACATCGTGAGCCATAAAGTCGTGGGGGGCACTCTGTTCGAGGAACCGCGCACCCTGCCGGGCAAGGAAAACCGCATCGGCCTATTTCTGGGAGCCAGCGATCCTGCCAAACGGCCAACTCCGGTATTTTGGGCCACACTTGTCAGTGAACTCCTGAAGCGCGGCTTGCGGCCGGTACTCTTCGGCGGCCCGGCTGAAATGGACCTGAGCGGCGAAGTTCGCAGGCTATTCAACGGCCCGGTGCTCGACTATTGTGGCAAACTCGGACTGGACGACTTCACCAAAGTGGGGCAAAGCCTCGCCCTGTTCATCACCCCGGACACCGGTCCCATGCATTTGGCGGCATGGACTGGCCTCAAATGCCTGAACCTGTCCATGGGCAACGTCAATCCGTGGGAAACCGGCCCGTACCAGCCCGGCCACTTCGTGCTGCGCGCATCCATGGACTGCGCAAAAGGCTGCTGGCTCTGCCCGGACGAATCTCTTGCCTGCCACGAACCGTTTGAACCAAAACGCATCGCCATGCTTGCGGCACGGATTGCGGCCGGAGATGGACCGGACAAGCTCTCCCGCCTCAGGCTGCCCGGACTGGACCTGTTCCGGACAGGACGCTCGGAAACCGGCATGTACCATTTACATAACCTCTGCTCGGAACCCGATGAACACCGCCTCACAAGCCGCTTCTGGACCGCATGGTTCGGGTGGCGGTTGGGCCGCATGGAAGAGCAACACGCGCGAGTCCACTGGGAGACCCTGCGACAGGAGCATCCTGAAGCCGTGGAAACCATGCTCGGCCATGTTCCGGCCATGAGCCGTCAATTCCGGCATGGGCTCGTTTCCGGCGAAATGCTCGATCACGATTTTTGGGCCAACAGCCCGAAACGCCTCAAACCGCTGACAGGTTTTGCGCACATGCTGTTGCAGAACGGCGACTACTCCCCACAGGCATGGAAGGAAACCATGGCCCTGCTGGAAGCGTTTCTGGAAATCTGTGCGTAAAAACAGACAAATTCGGTGTAGCCACCATTATTCACCGACTAAATTCCCAAAAAAAACACCACAACACTTGAAAATCTCTAGAAAAAATCTATTTCTTTTCATTCCAACATGATACCGAACAGTTGCATAACAGGTTCTCCTGAGTCATGTTGTTCTTTGTACGGGAATTCGGTACTAATCACTTAACTAAACGAATAAACAGCCGATAAGGGACTTGAAGCCCTAAGGCATGGATATGACGAGATTATGAACGAAAAAGAATTGGCCGGACGCATGCTCCGGGTTCGGGAAGAGGTAGCCGAAACCGCAGAAAAATGCGGCAGGGCCGCAGATGATGTTCAGGTGGTAGCTGTTTCCAAGCTGCACCCGGGCGCAGCGATATGGACCGTGCATACTGAAACCGGCCAGATTGATTTCGGTGAAAACTACGTGCAGGAAGCCACGGCCAAACAGGAAGAACTGTCGACCCTTAATCTGCGCTGGCATTTCATCGGCGGCCTGCAAAGCAACAAGGCTAAGTATGTTGCCGGAAAATTCGCACTGGTTCATAGTGTGGACTCGGCCAAGCTCGCCACCATGCTGAACAGGAAAGCCTGTTCACTGGGCGTGGTGCAGGATATCCTGTTGCAGGTCAACATAGCTGGAGAAGAACAGAAATCCGGCGTGGCAGAAGAAGGCCTGAACCGGCTGGCTGACGAAGTGGCGGCCATGGACGGTTTGCGTATACAAGGACTCATGACCATGCCTCCGTTCTTCGACGACCCGGAACGGGCGCGCCCCGTGTTCGCGGAGCTGCGCAGGCTGCGCGAACGGATGGCGGCACGCATGGACATGGAGCTGCCGCACCTGTCCATGGGGATGACAGGTGATTTTGTTCCAGCCGTTCAGGAAGGAGCAACCCTGGTCCGCATAGGAACCAGGATATTCGGGGCACGGCCCCAGAAATAACAACCTCTTGAAGAGGGTAGTATGGATCTCGCAACCGTAATCGGCACCGTGTTGTCCTTCGGCCTGGTGGTGGCAGCCATCCTGACCGGCAGCAGCTTGATGATCTTCATCTCGGTGCCGTCGGCGCTTATCGTCATCGGCGGTACCATCGGCGCGGCACTGGTCAACTACCCCCTGAGTTATGTTATCGGCGTCATCGGCGTCATTAAAAACACGCTTTTCTCCAATCTGGAAACACCGGCCTCGGTCATCGACAAATTCAAGGACTACGCCAACCGCGCACGCCGTGAAGGTATCCTCTCCCTGGAGCCGCTGCTCAAGGAAATTGACGACGACTACATGCGCAAGGGCCTGCAACTGACCGTGGACGGACTGGAGCCACAGACCATTCAGGAAATCATGGAGACGGAAATCTCCTACCTTCAGGAGCGCCACGAAACGGGGGCGGACGTTGTAGCCGTGTTGGGAACCATGGCTCCGGCCATGGGTATGATCGGTACGGTTATCGGATTGGTGCAGATGCTCCAGACCATGAGCGACCCCAGCACCATCGGCCCGGCAATGGCCGTTGCCCTGCTCACCACGCTGTACGGCGCGATTCTGGCGAACCTTGTGTTCAACCCCATGTCCGGCAAGCTCAAGACCCGCAGTAAGGAGGAGGTGTTGATCCGCGAGATGATTCTCGAAGGCATCCTCTCCATATCCAAGGGTGAAAACCCGCGCATCATCGAAGAGAAGCTCAACAGTTTCCTGCCGCCCAAGGACAGGGTCACGGATCAGGGCTAACCCTACCGGCATTTTTCGGAGCGCGTCATGGCCAGAAAAAAGAAAAAGGTGAAATGCGAAGAGATGGCCCCTTGGCTCATCACCTTCACCGACGTCATGACCCTGATGCTGACCTTCTTCGTGCTGCTGGTATCCATGGCCAAGGTGGACGAACGCCGCAAGCTGGTGGTGCTTGGTTCCATTATCGGTACGTTCGGATTCCACGACCAATCCTATCGCGTTTTCACTCGCCATGACACTCGCCGCACCGTGGAACCCGGTCCCATCGACTCTGGAGACCTCATGCCGCTCAAACCCCTGATGTGGGATTATGCAGAGCAGGATCTCGACTTCCGCTCCAGCCGCTTCGTGCAAGTCCTTTCCGTAAACGCCGAGCTGCTCTTCACTCCGGGCGGTTCCACCATTTCTCCCGGAGGAGAACGTTTTCTCAGGACACTGCTGCCCACAATCCAGGGGCTGGACTACCCCCTGTTGCTGGCCGGCCATACCTCCGAACTGCGCGATGAACTGGGCATGGGCTACAATCCGGGTGATGCCGATAAAATCCCCGACCTGTCTTGGAAAATTTCCTTGAACCGTTCGCTGGCCGTCTATCGTTGGCTGATGGACAACGGCGTGAACTCCGAAAAGCTCAAGCTGGAAGGATTCGGCAAATTCAAGCCTCATTGGCCCCAGAATACGGCTGCCACGCGGGCAAAGAACCGGCGTGTTGATTTTGTTTTGGACAAACGTTCCAGCATTGAGCGGGACCGGATTGAGGATACCCGGGACACGGAACCGCAGGCACCGGGCACCGTGGATGTGAACGGATTCCTTTTTGACGTGCGCGACACCACGCCGGAGCAATAACCATGGCCAAGAAGAAAAAAGAAAGCTGTCCGCCCATGGCCCTCTGGCTGGTCACATTCTCGGACCTGACCACACTGCTGCTGACATTTTTCGTGCTGTTGCTGACCATGTCGTCCATGGACAGCAGCCTGCTGACCACAGTTACCCTGACCACCGCCGACCTCGGGCTTCTGGACATCCGAGGTTCGGGTAAAGTCACGGCCACGGAACGGCTGGTTGCAGAATTGATGGAAAAGCCGTGGGAAGTCATCGACAAGCAGAATCGTATCAAGGATCTGCTTTATCCCGAAGACTCCATGCCGCTGGAATTGAACAAACAGGATCTTGACGAAAACCTTGACATTCTGGCCCGTAATGACGGCGTGGCACTTGTGATCACGGACAAGCTGCTCTTCAGGGAAGGCTCCAGCGAACTGAGTGAAAACGGCAAATATGTCGTGGGCAGATTGGCGCCGGTCATCAACTACATGACTGCGCCCGTGAATGTGGTAGGGTATACGGACACGACAGCCCCGGACGCCGATCCCTATGCAATCTCCGAAGACCGGGCCATGTCCGTGCTGACATGTCTTCTGGACCAACACGTGCAGCAAAAACGCTTTTCCGTTTCGGCCTATGGCAACGACAGGCCGCGCTATACCGGCGACAATCCCGACCTACGCGCCAAGAACCGGCGCGTGGAAATCCTGCTTAAAACCCGGGTGGCTGTCGGCTCGTACCTCTAGTGACAAAACAGAGGGATTCAGGGTAATACATTGAAGGTTTCAACGAACAACAAAGGTGGTATTCGTGGCTGATGAAGCGCTTCCCCAGGAAGAAAAGAAAAAGGGCGGCATGCTCAAATGGATAATTCTGGCCGTACTGATCATTGCGCTGGCCGGGGGCGGTTACTTTGCCTACACCAAATTTTTTGCCGCACCAGCTGATGAAACGCAGGCCAAAGAAGCCGCCGCGGAACAACAGGCCGAGCAACCGGCAGAAGGACAACTGGTTCCGCTGCCGCAATTCCTCGTCAACCTTGCGGACCCGCTGGGCAGACGCTATCTCAAACTCGGACTCGAAGTCGAGGTGCGCGACGAAGCCGTCACGGAAAGCCTTTCCAAAAACGAGGCGAAAATCAAGGATACCATGCTGCTCCTGCTCTCCAGCAAAACATTCGATCAACTTTCCACTCTCAAAGCCAAAGTGGAACTCAAGCAGGAAATCGTAAGCAGGCTCAACCAGATTCTCGGCAACGGCAGTATTCTGCGCGTGTACATAACGGAAATGGTAATCCAATAGCACGGTTATTGCAGATCAATGCTCGGACCGACGTCATTTTGACTGTGTCCCCGATGTTGAACTTTTTTTTGCAGAGGTATGAACATGTCTGACGATCAAGACAAATTGGCTGAAGAATGGGCCGCCGCCCTTGGTGGTGACGAAGACGAAGGAGCAGCCCCGGACGCCGCAGAAGACGCCATGGCCGATATGGCTGCAGATGTCGAATCGGGTTCGGACGAGGCCCTAGCCGATGAGTGGGCCGCAGCGTTGGCCGATACCGAGCAGGAAGAAGTCCGGGACGAAAAGGAACAGCAATTCCTGGCCACACAGGCCCATTCCGCCGACTTCGCGGACATGACGGCGGAAGCCAAGTCAGGATCAGGCGAAGGCGGAAAACGCGACCTCGACTTCATTCTGGACATTCCACTGGATGTTTCAGCAGAACTCGGCCGCACCAAGCTGCTCATCAACGAACTGTTGCAGCTTGGACAGGGATCGGTCGTCGAGCTGAACAAGCTCGCGGGTGAGCCTCTGGAAATCTACGTCAACGGCAAATTGGTCGCTCGCGGCGAGGCTGTGGTCATCAACGAAAAATTCGGTATCCGGCTGACGGACATCATCAGTCCCATTGAGCGGGTGAAACAGCTTGGATAACGCAACCGTGGCACAGGGCGCGCATGGGGCGATCCAATCGTCCGGTGCGGTGTTCGATACCGGAGCGAACGTTCTCTCCATGTTGGGCTACCTGTGCCTGCTTCTCGGCTTTCTTTTCTTCTTGTATTGGCTGTTGCGCCGGTTCGGATCGTTTGGCATGGGCACGGGGGCAAACAATTCACACACCCCGCACCTGTTGGGCAGGCTGTATCTGGGCAACAGACAAAGCGTGGCTGTTGTACGCTTCAAATCTAAAACCATGGTGCTGGGTGTGACCGAGCATCAGATCAACCTGCTCGGACAAGAGGATTACGAGGAATCGGACGAACAGAAACCGTCCACCTCAAAATTCGCCGGGCTGCTCAAGGGAAAGGTCGAGGATGCTTCGGACTCCTGACGCCCGCCGGTTTGCCCGGCCTCTGGCTATTCTGTTTGCCACCACCGCCATGGTGTTGGCATTCTTTGCCGTTGCCTCGGCCCAGGACCCGATCATCCCCAAACTGAGCATGAACCTCGCGGCAGGCCAGGCCGAACCTGAAGACATTTCCATGTTGCTGGAAATCCTGTTCATGTTCACGGTGCTGGCCATGGCTCCGGCAATCATGCTGACCATGACCTCCTTCACCCGCATCATTATTGTTTTCCATTTCCTGCGGCAGGCCATGGGCACCCAGCAAATGCCGCCCAACCAGATTATGGCCGGGCTGGCCATGTTCATGACCTTTGTGATCATGTGGCCCGTGGGAAATGCCATCAACAACGATGCGTTGCAGCCCTATCTGGTGGAAGAAATCCCTTTTTCGGAAGCCCTGAGCAGAGCACAGGTTCCGATCCGGTCATTCATGTTCAAGCACACGCGGGAAAAAGATCTTTCCATTTTCTACTCCATCACTGGGGAACCCCGTCCCAACAGCAAGGACGACGTGCCTACCATCATGTTGGTAGCCGCTTACACCATCAGTGAACTCAAAACAGGCTTCACTATCGGATTCCTCATATACATCCCGTTCCTGATTCTTGATATGGTTGTGGCAAGCATACTGCTCTCCATGGGCATGATGATGCTCCCGCCGGTCATGGTTTCATTGCCGTTCAAGATTCTGCTTTTCATTCTTGTTGACGGCTGGAACCTGTTGGTCGGCTCACTGGTCAACACATTCATGCAATGACGGCCTTATAGGGGAGAAGTACGCCATGACACCGGAATTCGTCATAGGATTTGCGCGGGAAGCCATTGAGATGACCCTGACCATAGCCCTGCCCATGCTTGCTATCGGCATGATCGTGGGTTTGGCAGTGTCCATCATCCAGACCGCGACCCAGCTTCAGGAAATGACCCTGACCATTGTTCCCAAGATCATAGCCATTTTCATCGCTTTGCTGGTTGCGTTCCCATGGATAATGGACAAGATGATCACCTACACGCGAACGCTTTTCATCAATCTTCCCCAATACATAAAATAATTTTCATTTTTTTGCCAAACAGGAAAGCGGCCTCTTTCCCTGGGAAAGAGGCCGCTCTGCCAAAAGGCACAGAGGGAAGGAGGATCCGGCTGAGGCCGGGACTGAGAGACTGCGGCAATATCCCCTCCGCAGTCCCTTTTAAACCAACCCATTCCGGAAAAGAGCCGAATCCGGAACAGTGTGATCGAGGTTCGGGGCAATGCTTCTGTGGGAGGAGGTAAAAGCTGCCCCTGTTGCGTGTGACGTCGCAATGTTAATAATAACTATTCTCACAAAAAACCCTTCTGTCAAGTACGAAATTAAAAAACTTTTGGCTTCGGAGATTATTATTTGTGGCCGATGCAAGCGCACCACACATCCTTGAACCACAAAATATAGCGACAGCCGAAGGCGATGCCGTATGACCAGCACAGAAAATCCGTACCCTCCAAACCGGGTTGCCCTTTTACGGCCATCCATGTAAGCAACCTTCTGACCGCATGAGCGGCTCATCTCATTCAGGGAGGATATAGACAGTGGCTGCCACCGTAGATGAAATTACCATCAATTATTCCGAAGACGACCAACTTATCGTTCAGGAACTGGACAAGGTCATTCTGTCCAAAGGCGCATGGACAACCATTCTCTTTCGTTATCAGGAATGGAACCGCGCCAAGGGCGAATATGGACCGGAAAAATACTCCATTCGCCGCTACCAGAAAGTAAGCGGAACCTATCGCCCCAAGTCCAAATTCAACATCTCCAGCAAAGCGCAGGCCGAAAAAATCGTGGAAGCGCTCAACGGCTGGATACAGTAGTCGAAAAGCCCCGGTACCTATATGGAACCGGGGCTTTTTCGTAACGGGAATACGGACTCTGTAGCCCGTGCCTATTTTATGGCCTGGGCAGAAAAACGGCTTACCAGAATGGCGCCGGCCTGTGCCACGTTCAAGGAATCGAACGGACGGGCAAAAGGAATAGCCAGCATGGTGTCGCAATGTTTGGCCACACCGGGACGGATGCCTTTCTCCTCATTGCCGAGCACCAGTATGGCCGGTGTGCGCAGTTCAGCCTCATACGCCTGTTCAGCCTCTTCACCTGTCCCGGCGCCATAAATCATAAACCCCTGCTTGGCACATTGTTCCAGAGCCCGGCTCACGTTCCCGGCCTTGGCCACAGGCAAATGGTTCAGGGTTCCGGCGCTGGCCTTAACCGCCCCGGTTCCAAGATAGGCACTGTGATGCCGCCCCACCACGATACCGGCTCCGCCCAAGGCATACAGCGTACGGGCCAAAACGCCCACGTTGCCGGGATCCTGCACCTGATCCAGCACAACCACCAATGGCAAGGGCGCAGTATGGGCAGCCTCCAGCACATGATCAAGACTGACGTATTCCAGAGCTGCGGCCTGGGCGATCACGCCCTGATGATTGCCACGGTACATGCGGTCAAGACTTTGGCCCGGCAGGGACTTGAAAGGGATCTTGACCTTTTTGCATAATGAAATAATCTGCTCCAGCCCCTTGTCATGGCGGCCTTTGCGGAAATAGACAAAGTCCACACGGGCCGGAGAATCCTGCAACAATTCCAAGACCGGCTTGTTGCCTATTACAAAAGACTTTCCGCCCGATTGGGACTTATCTTCGTTTTTTTGCATTTTCGCTCCAAATTCAGAGTATAGTCGGCGCTTACGCGCATAGGCCCTGAGTAGCCGTTTCGGGCAGCTATTGCAATTGGCACGCAGGTAGGATAGCAGGTATCTTCAAGGTAAAGCCTATTTTTAAGACATTTTCTAGACTCCCGGATGCCAAGGGCGATCAACTTGCAGGCACCTATTTGGAGGATTTTTTGCATAATTTCAAATCAATACGTTTCCTACTATTCTTTACGGCCAGCGCCATGTTCCTGGCGGCCTGTACACCCAAAAACGTCACCACGGACGAACAGGCTGCATCGGATCAAACTGTTTACGCAGAATCCTTTGGTCCCAAGAGTGCGGATGAATCGCTGGACCCGGAACTGGAGGCCGATCCTCAATCCGATAACTCTTCCCTGACCGAAGCGGAGCAAACCGTACTCAATTCCCGCTTTGGCCTGCTGTTCGACCTTGAACCTCACGAAAGTAAAGAGGTGGAACAATACCTTAAATACTTCACTCACAAAGCCCGCCGCACATTCGAACGCTGGCTCAAACGCTCCGAACCGTATCTGCCCCATGTGCGCAAAACGCTCACCCGTTACGGTCTTCCGCAAGACCTCGTGCTGCTGCCCTTCACGGAATCCGGATACAACCCCAAAGCATATTCCTGGGCCGGAGCCGGGGGAATGTGGCAGTTCATGCCCTTTACCGGCCGCAAGTACGGCCTCAAGGTCAACTGGTGGATCGACGAACGGCGCGACCCGTACAAATCCACGGAAGCGGCCGCCAAGTACCTTAAGGAATTATATGCCCGTTTCGGCGATTGGTATCTTGCTTTGGCCGCATACAACGCCGGGGAAGGGAAAATTTCCCGCGCCCTGAAAAAGACCAACACCAAAGACTTTTTCGAGCTGTGCGAAAACAACCGCAAGCTCTCGCGCCGCAGCCGCCTGCGCAAGGAAACCCAGCACTACGTTCCCAAATTCATCGCCATTTCCAAGATTTTCCAGAACTTGGACATGCTCGGTTTCGAACCTGTTCGCTGGAATCAGAACAAGGACACCGTGGCCGTGGCTATTCCCGGCGGCACGGACCTTTTGGCCCTAGCCCGCGCAGGGAAAATGAGCTGGCGTGAATTCCATGAACTGAACCCGGCTTTCCGCAGGCAGGTCAGCCCTCCGGACTTCAAAGCGACCGCGCATCTGCCCGTTGACAAGGCGGACAAGATGATTGCCTATCTTGCCAACCCGTCCTCGCGCCCCTACGCAGGCTACGTGCGCTACCTTGTGCGCGGCGGGGACTCATGGTGGCGCATTTCCCGCAAGTTCGGCGTTCCCATTTCCGTACTCAAAAAGGTCAACAACACCCGGACCAACATTCTGCGCCCCGGACACCACGTGATGGTCCCGGGTAGAGGATCTTCAAAAGCCATTGCCTCTT
>Ga0207831_100287_pt1 | contig 20929 bp, 21 predicted proteins | sample TtanPargueraPR_7_FD_187741 | JGI IMG/M metagenome (GOLD analysis project Ga0207831, IMG submission 187741) | Aerobic enrichment media microbial communities from Bioluminiscent Bay, La Parguera, Puerto Rico - Tt and M1 (2) (SPAdes) | ecosystem: Environmental > Aquatic > Marine > Unclassified ... | reverse complement strand
ACCGTTCGGAAACAAAGTCGGGCACAGTATAGCGGCCAAATTTCCTGAGAGGACTGGCGAGAAACAGCAGCAGGGCAATATAGCCTACAAAAAATCCCAGCGCATAGATGATACCATCAAAACCAAACAGAAAAGCTACACCAGCCACACCGAGAAAAGATGCGGCCGAAAGGTAATCGGATGAAATGGCCGAGGCATTGATGAAAGAATTGACCTTGCGCCCCGCCAGATAATAGTCGGCAGAAGTTTTCTGTCTGCGAAACATCCACGTTGTCACTAAGGTAAACATCAGCATCAGCCCGATAAGGACCAGTGCTGTTGTTGGAATTTGATATCCGGTATTCATTTAACTTCCTCCCCGGCTGATTTCTTCTTCGAGGTTGTTTGCTTTGCCGACATACCAAATGAACAAGCCCCATGTTACAGGGTAAACCGCCACGGCCACGAGCCAATAGTGCAAGGGGAGACCGAGTAAATCGATTTTTAGAATTGGTTTAGGAACAAGATAAACGAACAGGAATATGCCGATAATAAGGGTGAAATAGGGAATGCCTACCCCCAGAGCCATGGCCAGTTGACGTTTTCGAATTGTTTCAATTGCATCCATGCCGATACCCCCTGTCTTTTTCAGGTTTGCCTCTGATGTCTTTTTTACCGTAGTATAATATATATGACCTCTCTTTTCAGGTGAACGGTCAAAGCCGTTTGGTCATGGTTTTTGAAGAGGTGCAGGTTCCCGTGTACGGATAAAAAATGGCGGTCAACGGTTTTGGGATAGTACGGGAGAATGGTTTGGGTCAGTATGGGGACCGTAAAAAAGACGAGATAGGTTTATTACCTGTTCCTGCCGATCTGGAACGGGAATTCTTGGAGATGATCCGTGGAGGACGTCTTTCCGGAGTTCGGAGTGTACGGCTTGATCTTGTGGAGGACTGGATTGACCAAGGAAGGTCTGCCGAGTTGATTTGTCGCAGTCTGAGTGCGTTCAATAGGCTTGTAATTCAAATAGTTTTAAACGTTCATGCAGAAATTTATCCTTGGTTAAGAAAAACGACATTTTTGGAGTTTGGTTCAGGAGGACGGGATGAGCAGACTCTAGGTTCGGATCAGGATAATGGATTATTAATGGATGATACCTTGTCTGTACCGGAGGAGGAACTTGACGATGCAACTCATGATATAGTTGTGGCATTGGACGGTGCCGGCATAATGCTTTGTTCTGGAAATGTTATGATAAGCAATCCTGTATGGCGTGGTCACTTTGCTCTCTGGCAGCGTCGAATGGTTAACTGGTTGGGAAATCCTCATGAAAAAGGCCCTTGGCAATCCGGACTGATTTTGGATTTCAAGCCAATTTATGGGGCGCACAAGCCTGCATTTCAATTACGAGAATCGATGTGGAGTTATGTACGAGCCCATCCGGTAGCGCTTCGTATGATGGTTGATGAGTTGACAGATTATTCTTTGCCACTCAGTTTTTTCGGCTTGTTTGTTACTGAACGGACAGGGCGGTGGGCCGGACATATTAATATCAAGACGTCCGTTCTTGCGCATATGACTAATTGTGCTCGTATTTTGTGTCTCAAGCATGATATCTCATGCCGCAATACTTGTGACAGGCTTCGCGCTCTTCGCCTTGCCGGGCATGTAGGGACGGAATTAGGCGACTCTTTGCTTGTCGGATGGGAATGGCTCCAGTCCAAACGTTTACGGATAGGACTTCACAGACTGAGGAATGGATTATTTCCTCATGAATGGGTTTTACCCTCAACGTTGTCCAGACAGGAAAAAACAATTTTTAGGTCTGTAATTCAGTCCGTAGAGCAGTTCGTTCGATTGGTGCAGGCTGGTGCCGGATTATAAAACATTCGGCTTTTATTTTGCATTATTTCAATGAATACGCTTTAGCGTCGTTATCCTCCCATCTTTCTTGTATTATTATGGTTTGTGATATAAGGATATTCACATAATGAATGTGTTGATCATAAATTTGACGCGCTTTGGCGACCTCATTCAGACACAACCCGTTATTAGTGGATTTCATAAACAGGGAAATCGAGTTGGGCTCGTGTGTGTGGACAACTTTGCCGCCGCTACAGTGCTCTTGCGTGATCTTGATGCCGTTCATCCGTTTTCTGGAGGACGGCTGCTTTCTCTTCTCGATAACAACTGGCGAGAGAGTGTGCTTGAAATTACTCGATTTCGGGACTCGATTCTTTCTAGTTTCGCCCCGGATATGGTTGTTAATCTCACGCCTTCGATTCCTGCTCGTCTTTTGGCTCGCTCCTTCGGTTCATCGCAATTGCGTGGTTTTTGTCTTGATCAGCACGGTTTTAACGCAGACACAAATTTTTGGGCTGCTTTTTTACAGGTGGCTGGGAGTAATCGCGGTTCGAGTCCGTTCAATATCTGTGATCTTTTTTTGAGAACCGCCGGGCTGCACGATGGAGGTACAGGGGTGCGCCTTGCTTCTCCATTGCCTGAAACTCGTGAAACGGCATCGGAGTTATTATCGACTTCGGAAACAGCGTTTGAAGGTTTTGTCGCCTTGCAACCGGGAGCGAGTGAAGAGCGCCGACGCTGGCCGGTCGAAAGATTTGCAGCAGTGGCAGATGTCTTGTGGCAAAAGCATCATCTGATTCCTGTAGTATTGGGTACTCAGTCTGAGTCGGGCCTTGGGGAAAAACTGGAAATATTGACCGACTGCCCAATGATTAACTTGCAGGGAAAAACTTCTTTGCCTGAATTGGCTGCAGTGTTGACCGAATGTCGTTTTTTGATAACCAACGATACCGGAACAATGCATTTGGCCGCGGGAATGGGGACGCCTTCAATTTCAATTTTTTTGGCTACGGCGCAACCGTGGGATACCGGCCCTTACCGTGCAGGAAGCATTGCGTTAGAACCTGATATGGAGTGCCATCCTTGTGCTTTCGGCAGAAGCTGTCAAAGAGAGGAAGCATGTAGAACCGCTGTGTCGGTGAATGCGGTCATTTCTGCCGCTCAGCGCTTACTGGGAATACATACAAAGTCTTCAGGCGAGGCTCGGGTCTGGCTTTCCCGATTTGATGAGCAAGGTTTTTTGACCCAGCAATCTCTTTCCAGACATGGTGGGGCAGATAGAACCGGGTGGATCGAATTGCAGCGGCTTTTCTACCGTCGTTTTCTTGACGATGATAGCCTGGAGCCGCTGGAGGTTGGTAATATTGGCATGAGTAAGGAATTTGTTGACTCTCTCCGTTCAACGCTTTCCGGGGCAAAAGACTATCTTTTTCTCATGCAGCAACAAGCCATGGTTTTGAGTCAGAATCCTCGCGATTCTCTCAAGAGGAAGTTCATGGCTTCATGGCAGCAACTCCAAAATATTCTTAAAGAAAATAGAAGTTTTGATGTGCTTTCTTCCTTGTGGCTTTTTGAATCGCAACAGCAGGGGCGCGATTTTGCTGCACTCCGTCATGTGATTGATCGTTATGCAGCTTTGTTTTCTGCCATGCATGCCGTGTTGTGATCGGCATGCTTTTTGTATGAGCCATGAAGACGGTAGAAAAAGGAATTTTTAGCCCCCCTTTCAGGAGGAAGAAATCATGATAGTTATCGATGGGCAGAAGTGCGATTTGGAATTCGCACAGTTTGAAAATCTCGATGAAGTCTTTAGCACGGTTGCTACCGAAGGGTATTTGGATAATCGTGTTGTTACGGATGTTTTTGTGAACGATGAACCTTTCAGTGAAGTATACCCCCATCAATCCGAAGACATTACTGTGGATGATGTTCGTAGCGTGGAAATCAAGACCATCGGTGCAGCTGAGATGGCTATTGAGATCACTCGCGAACTTTATAAAGTTGTGACACTTATGGGGGAAGGCGGCCGAAGTGTTGCTGAACTTTTCCGCCAGGCTGACGATGCAGAAGCTTTGGAAACCTACCAGGACTTGTTGGATGTTACACGCAATTTCCTGGGGATGATAGGTGTGCTTCGCAATGAATACACTCTTAAGGATCATGAAGAGTATGAAGCTATCGCAGAAGGTATGTCTTCCTTGTTTACCGAGATGACTGAAGTGCTGGAAAATGAGGACTGGATTCTTCTGGCGGATTTGCTCGAATATGAATTTTTGCCCTTGGTGGACAAATGGAAAAAAGTGATTGCCCAGCTTCGGGAAGACATCAGACAGGCGAGCTAAACATGGCAACCTGTCGTAAGTTATTAAACGAGGCGTTAGAAATGGGGCGTCGCGAGTTGGACTATCTCATGGCTGGCGATGTCATGGAGGCCGAGGAGTTGGCTCGTGAGCGATGCGATAAGGCTCAACAGGCTTTGTCCTCCATGAACAAGGAAATGGTTCAGGAGTTGGCAACCGAGCTGCGTGAATTTGAAAGCCTTCAAGGTGAACTGACAGCCGAAGCCACTCGATTGCGGCAGCGGGTTAAGGCGGAGCTCGCCAACCTGAGAAAACAGTCAAAACGTCTTGCCGGTTATAAGGCCGGTGCCGGATTTACCAAGACTGGTTTTAATCGTTCTCGTTTTGTCAGCAAAACGGGTTAGTTTTTCCTTCTTTTGCATGGCAATGAAAAGGCCGGGCTTTAAGCCCGGCCTTTTCATTGCCACTTGAGGTTTATGTTTTCTTCGTCAGGAATACCTTGTCTGTCGAATGATATGCCTATTCGGGTATATCCTTCACCATCCGATTTCATGCTACGGATTGTTCCTTCATACCAGTAAGGTTTGAATATTTTTTCGTGAAAGCTGAACATGAAAATATTGATGACCACGGTAGAGGCCGTTGAACATGTGGTAGGGAGGGCGCTGTTAGTAACGCGAAGCCCTATACCCCCTTTGGAGATGTTTAACACACTGTTGGCATTATGCCCCGAGGCGTCTTGGGCATATGAATTTATGCCAATGTCCGGTGCTGCATCCAGAAATGAGATGTCTGTTGAATCTGCGCATGCCAACCAGAGTTTTATGCGGATGAATTGCTGATCGACAACGCGTTTTCTGCCATGTTCCCTACGTTTTACAAAATGGAATTGGGTTGGTGTGGAAAGTATGACATGTTGGGATTTTGAACTGCTATTTTCAACCAGCCGGCAAGGGAATGCGTTAAGCTGTTTTCCTGCAGCCTTTATCGGAGCGTGAAGGCAGAGCAACGCATCTCCCTTTTGTGCTGAGAGCTTGCCGAGTTTTTCGATGATGTCACAGCGAAGACGCTTTCTGCCTGCTCTGGTCAAAACACAACGTAAGGCCGGAGTTTCGTCCGAATTATAGACCTCGATGGTCGTACCCGTTTTGAGCAGGTGGTTGGGAATAAGTGAGGTCTTGCCAAGCTCTGTCTTTTTTTCGCTTCGCAAAATGCGCAAGGCCAGCAAAAACAGGAACACAGCCATGAGAACCAGCAAACCAGCGAGAACGATTCTGGCGACAAGCAAATCTTCAATGCCCAGACCGATTTTCAGAGTCTCCAGAATATGGGTTTGCATTTGCTCTGGCAGAGAATTAGTGATGCTCATAACGTATTGTTTATGAAGTCTTTTTTAGCATGGAGTACTTTGACCAAGTACCGTCGAGTTTCGTAACGAGGTAATTTTTTTTCCAATTGATTGTAAACGCGCATGGGGCCCATGGCATTGATTTTTCGCGCTGCTTTTTTTTTGTTGTTGTCAAAAATTCGAAGAACAGCTCCGGGGCCTCCATTGTACGCAGCGATGACGCAATACTCACGTGAAACCGGGTCTGAAATACCTGCAAGAAAACGATTTTGAAGCATATGAAGGTAGCCCGTACCGTATGTTATGTTCGTCTTTGGGTCCAGTAGGCTTTTGGGGGTTGGTTTTCCTTTTTTCCCATGGAGCATCGCATAGACATCACTGCCTGCTGTTTTGGGAACAACCTGCATCAGACCAACGGCCATAGCATGACTTATGGCGAACGGGTTGAAGTCGGATTCCACTTTCATGATTGCGTAAATCAGATTGGGACTGACTTTAAAATGTTTTGCGGACGTCTTTACCAGTGTTTTATATTTGGCAGCCCTTACATACAAGTGGTCCTGGACCATCGGAATTGTGACGTAGTGAATTTGTTTTTTGCCGTTTCCGTTTCGTTTATGAAGATCCTTTTTCAGAAGGGTGTCTGCAAATCGTTCAGCTCTCCAGTTCCAACGAATAGGTTTGCCATCGAAGTCGAGAACTTCTCCCAGCAGGAAGGGGGTGCTTCCAAGCTCGATCGCTTTGGAGGAATAGAGGTCAACAGCCCGGGGATCATTGGGAGTGAGCAAGGTTATGATGATTGCTTCCCGCAGGCTTTTGAGTGGGCTTTGAGTATCGACCGTTTCTACCGTGACGATTCCATTATCGAAATCTACCATTGCGCGGGATTTATAATTTTGTGTGTATTTGACGTATTTTTTGGGCGAGGGGAGGATTATTTCATCATTTCCCCAGTTGCCACCAATTGCCTTGGTAAGTTCCTTTATTAATTTTTTTAAAGATTTTATATCGTTTCCAAGTGCTTTTGGGTTGGATACGTACTGGATAGCTTTGCCTTTGGCAGCCACTTGAGCAGCAGAAGATATATCGCGTGATGTTGCAATCCGCACGATGCGCACAGCATCATAGCGTGTGCATCCCATTATAAAGATGGTCGATATGATTGCGATGACTACGACGGCTTGATAGCTTTTTTTGATCCGATTGGTCGGACTTTGAAGTAGACGAGATTGAATGTGTTTCATGATAAGAAAGATGGACAAAAAAAATGACAAAACTAATTGAATATATTGATGCTGACTTGGCTCCCATTATTCCACGGTTTATGAGCAACAGCAATCAGGAACTCCATGCAATGTTTAAGGCATTGGAAGAAGAAGATTATGCGTTGTTACGACGTCTTGGGCATAATGCCAAGGGAGCTGGGTTCGGGTATGGTTTTAAAGGGATGGGGGAGATTGGTCGTAGAGTCGAACTGGCTGCGCGGGAAACAGATAGTCGCACATGTCGTTTAGCTGTCGAGGAATTGAAGAATTATCTTGAACATGTTCAAATCAAATACCAAAACTGACCGAGTCGCTCAGCGATTCGGTCAGTTTTGGTATTGACCCGGTTAACCGTGGGTTGGTTGGCCGGAACTCCTTTTTTTAGCATACCCTGCTGTATCTGTTAGTTCCCGGCTTGATCCGACCTCACCTGTCTCCCAGGCTCATATTAAATATAAGCACGGATCGTGCCATTGGCAACGAGGTGTGTGTGTCTTGTTAATATCTTCTTCTGATCATTATGCTTTTTTTCTGCAATTTGTTTGTCAGCTTTTTTTTCATGTTTGTGGTGTCGGATTTCCGACGGCAAATGGTTTATGCCAACAACTCCATGGCAGCGTTTACATCCCAATCTTCATGCACAACCTTGTTGAGGGCTGCCACGATTTTTTTGGGTGAGGCGTGTTGGAAGATGTTGCGCCCAACGGATAATCCGGCACCGCCAGCCTGAACCGAATCATAAACCATTTGAACGAGATCTCTTTCATTATTGAGTTTTGGGCCTCCGGCAATGACAACAGGTACACAACAGCCTGCTACCACTTTGGAGAAAGATTTCGGGTCACCCGTGTAGTTGACTTTGACAATGTCCGCACCCAACTCGGCTCCGACTCTTGCACAATGTGCCACAACCGCAGGGTCGTATTCGTTGGTTATTTTTTCACCACGGGCATACATCATGGCCAAAACGGGAATGCCCCATTCATTGGCTTCCGAGCAAATGTTGCCGAGATCCGAAAGCATGTTGCCCTCGGTTTCGTCGCCAAGGTTGATATGAAGACTTACGGCATCTGCACCAAGTTTCAGAGCGTCGGTAACGCTTGCAACAAGGCATTTTGCGTTGGGATGGGGGGAGAGTGACGTACTTGCAGAAAGATGGATGATGAGGCCTATATCGCGCCCTCCCTGGCGATGAGAACACCGGGGAATCCCCTTATGCATGAGCATGGCATTTGCGCCGCCTTCAGCGACCTGATTGACTGTGTCGCGAAGGTCTACAAGTCCGTAAATGGGGCCGACCGTTACTCCATGGTCCAAAGGAACAATGATGGTCCTGCCGTTGTTGCGGTTCATGATCCTTTCAATGCGGATAGCCTTTCCGAGCTGCATGTCGATTCTCCTTGCTTGTCCATGGCTTTGGATTTTTCCCTTCGGCTTTTAACAAAAAAGGCCGCAGGGTTCTTCCTGCGGCCTTTGGGCGTTCTATTCAAAGTGTTTTTAGCTGTTACACGCCACAACCGCAGTTTTTTCTAAAAAAGAAAAAACCAAAAAAGCTAAAGAAGCTAAAAAATTGGTTAAGGTTGTAACTATGCATGGCGTTAAAATATGCTGGCATATGTCTTTATGTCAAGAAGCAAATGAACAAGTGCTATGAAGGCTCTGTCCACAAAAAACGGTTGCAAAAACTGGACGGAAGAAGTCGAACAACTCGAACCAGAATTGCTACGGCCACCAAGCTGAAAAGGAATCGCCCCCAAAGAATACCGGAAAAGTGCGCTCCCAAAAGGGTAACCGTGAATGTGTCTTCTATGAGAGCGTGTGAGAGGCCCATCAAGGTAACTGAGTAGAAAATATCTTCTTTTTCTAGTGTCCCTGAGCGAGCTTCATTGATGATGAGGCTGCCGCCGTATGTTAATCCTATGGTCAAACCAATAACAGTAATGGCAGAAGCCTTGGCTCCGATTCCGATGGCTTTGAGGATAGGGCGCAACATTTTGTTGAGTAGTTCGATAATGCCGAAAAGAGTCAACAGGCGCATTATGGTAAGCAGAGCCATAATGACAACGAATATCCCTCCGAAATTCTTGGCTTGTCCCAAGACCCAAGCCATTGTGCTGGTATCCTGTTGAAGTGTGGCAGGGAAAAGAATTGTGGCTGGCTGTGTAAGCATGTCTCCCGCCGAATAAACCATATGGAGAATAATCCCCAGAGTTATAGCTCCTGCCATTCTGGCTAAGGCTTGAAACAGAAAGCGAGCTCCGGCTTTTTTGGAAACAGCTGATTCCAGGGGGAGGGCATGAGCAACAAGCATCATTGCCCCAAGTACAGTTGCCTGGTGCTGCGACAAAGAAATCTGGTCACCAAAAGATACAAAAATGATCAATCCTGTATATATATTGTTGACGATAGCTCCTGCCCATACCAGCCCAGTTTCAGCCGGCAATCCCATAAGCCCCATGATTGGCTTGAGTGGCATTGCTACATAGTTGATAAGCCCTGAATCTTGCAGGATTTTGATAACTATGACGATCGGGATCATGACCTTGAAGAGCCCGAACGCTGATTTTATACTGTCGTGGATTAGGCTGGAAATGAATTTTTTGATTTTATTCGTAATGGACATGTGCTCCTCATCTGTTGGGAAGCGAATTTAGGATAAAAGCGGGTAAAAGAAAAGGGAGGCTCTGCCTCCCTTTTTTCGATTCTATGGTTTGGTTTTATAAGAGGGGGTTAACGACTTGGTAGGCTAGTGTAGCCATGCAGAAAGCCAATGCAGTTGATCCTACCACACTGAAGAAAGCCCACTTCCAGCTGGATTCGCGTGCCATGGTTACAACTGTTACAAAGCAAGGTGCATAGAGCATTACGAAAAGGATCAACGCAATAGCTCCAGCTTTGTTGAAGTTCGGGTCTTGCGCAAGGCGGTCAGAAAGCGGAGCCGCATCTTCCGGGTCCACGTCACCCAATGAATAGGCCGTACCCAATGTAGATACAATAACTTCCTTGGCGGCAAATCCACCAACCAGAGAGAGGTTTGTGCGCCAGTTAAAGCCTGCGAGGCTGGTGACGGGCTCAAGAGCTGTTCCGATTCTGCCTGCGATAGTATTTTTGAGGCTTTCTTCGGCTTCGACGTTATTGAGGTCATCAAGTTTCTCCTGAAGCTGTGCAATGGTTTCTTCAGAAGCAGATGCCTTCTTCGCCTCCTCTATCTGCAGGACGATGGGGGAACGTTTTTCCTGAAAGTGCGCCTGCCTTTGTTCTGGCAGTGAGGGGAAGGTCATTGCCGCCCAAAGCAGGATGGATACGCCAAGGATCACTGTTCCCGCTTTTTTGATGTATTCCCATGTACGTTCCCATGTATGGATCAACACGCCTTGCAGTGTGGGCACGCGGTAGGGAGGCAATTCCATAACAAACGGTGTGCTTGTCCCTTTGATCACTGTCCAGCGAAGAATACGCGCGACAATGAGAGCCATGGCCCATGCGGATAAAGTTATTATCAGCATGGTACTTGCTCCCCCATCCGGGAAGAATGCCGCAGCCAGCATGAGAAATACCGGAACCTTGGCACCGCAAGTCATGTAAGGAGCAACAAACAGTGTTGCCAGTTTTTCTCGCCGGCTCCGCAAAGTTCGAGTAGCCATGACGCCTGGAACAGCACAACCTCCTGCAATGCCTCCGGAAACAATGAAAGGCAGCACAGAGGTGCCATGCAAGCCAAAACTCCGGAATATTCGGTCAAGCATGTAAGCCATTCGGGCGATGTATCCGGAGTCTTCAAGGGCAGAAATCATCAGGAACATGAACATGATCAGTGGAACAAAACCGAGCACTCCGCCTACGCCGTCAATGATTCCGGACACGATGAGCGAACGTAACAGGCCATCCGGCAGGATCGCAGTAGCTGTGTCGCTCATCCAGCCGAACAAGGATTCCAACCAGCCCATGGGGATTTCGCCTACCGAGAATGTGATTTTGTAAATAAGGTAGATGATACCCAGCATGATAAGTGGACCGGCTATCTTATGTGTGAGAACCTTATCCATTTTGTCGGAAAGGGTAATCCGTTCAGCGTCCAGCATTGGATAGCTGACAACCTCACGAATTATTCCCGCGATATAACCATACCGGTAGTCGGCGATGATGGCATCTGGTGCCGCTTTCAGCGTTTTAGTTGTATGTTCCGCAATTTCAGAAGCCATTTTTTCCAGACGTTTTGAAAGAACGGGGTTGGCAATGCGTCCCTTGAGCACAACGTCTTCATCACGTTCAAGGTATTTAATACCAATCCATCTGGCTGGCATTTTGTCTGTAAGAAGGGACTCGGAGTTGATTGCCTCTTCCATGGCCTCAAGAACAGGATCAAGATCCGGGCCATAAGAAATTTTGAGCGGAGACCATTCTCCAGCATTTTTATTTGCATGGCTGATGGCTGCATCCAGGAGCTTGTTTTTTCCTTGGCCCTGGCGAGCTACAGTTTCGATTGCAGGGCATCCCGTAAGGTTGGCAAGTTTGGCTGTGTCAATCGTTTTGCCGCTGGTACGAACTTCATCCATCATGTTTAGGGCAAAAACGAGAGGAACGCCCATTTCAAGGAATTGCACACCAAGGTAGAGGTTTCTTTCAAGCGCATTGGCGTTGAGTACGTCGATAACGGCCTTGGGGCGTTCGTCTACAAGATAATTTCTGGCGACCAGTTCTTCCGGGGTATAAGCCGTTAACGAATATGTTCCTGGCAAGTCGACAATTTCGATGGTTGTACCATTGTGGTTCATGGTCCCGGATTTCTTTTCTACTGTCACTCCGGGCCAGTTGCCAACGTGCTGACGTGCTCCGGTCAGCGCATTGAACATGGTTGTTTTGCCGCAGTTTGGGTTGCCAGCAATGGCAATATTGAGGTCATTCATCGTTTTCTACTGCTCCCGGGGTTCGACCATAATGTGGTCGGCTTCGCTATTACGAAGGGTCAAAGTAAAATCTTTCAGACGCAGGGCAACGGGATCCCGCAAAGGAGCCTTCCCGATCACTGTGACTTCGGTTCCGGTAATCAAGCCCATGTCGCGTATTCTGCGGCCAAGTTCTCCTTCCGCACCCACGCTTACGATCATAAGGTGTTGGTTGACCTTAGCGTTGCGCAGACAAATCGTCTTACCCATTCTCAAAATCTCCTTGTCTCGTGTCGGTATTGAAAGTCGTTTTCAAATAAAGTCTATAAGCTTTAGACTTTTCAATGCAGTTATTTAGTTTGTTACGTTTTTTCAAACATGCTTGAGAGCTTGAGCGCCAGAAGTAGCTTTTACATCCAAGATCATCAGTACTATTACTTGTCTTTCGTGCAATTCAGCGCAAAAGCAGAATGGTTAACATGGTGACGTTTGCTATCATGATACCAAAACCAATTCTGAAGTACTCTCAAAGTTTCAAGGTGGACGAGTAGGAAATAGTGATATTGAAAATCGGTGTCAAGTTCGAAGTTGTTTTTTTGCAAAAAAAATGTATCAACGATGAAATATCAATTTCTGGAATTGGGAACATCTTGTATTTCCTCTCTAGCTATGCTGGAATGGGGTTCACACGTTGTGAGGGGGATGTGAACGAGATTACTTTGCTGCTTATTGCCGAGCGCGGAGCCGCTCGTGATGCCTATCGAAATGAATTGTGCATGCTGGGAGTTCGGGTTGACTGCATAGCCACCCCGGACATGGTTGAAGGTGCGCTTTGTGAAATTCCGTATAACGGGATTCTCATAGACGTCCCCACAATGATTCGTTCCGAGAGCCTGGTAAAAAACAGGGTGTCCTCAATCATGGAGCGTTTTCCTGTTTTGCGTCTTCTTTACAACGGAGATAATGGTGGGATTCGTGGCCTTGCGCATGGCGGCACCCTGAGGGACAATAAGTCCTTGTCGTCTTTTGTCCTGAACGAATGTCGCACTTTTTCTCCAAGAACCATCCGTCGTTCCCGTCGTTCGGATTTGGTCCTTAATGTTTTACTTGCACCAAATGCGGAAGAACTGAACGACATACATGAACGGACTGTTACAGTGAACGTATCCGAGCAAGGGTGCTTTGTGTATTCCACAAAACGTTGGGAAGATAATCAAAACGCCTGGATAGTGGTTAATGAACTTGAAGATAAGACCCCGATCGGATTACGCATTCACTGGTCTCGAGGTTGGGGGAAGATGACAAGAATGCCAGGAATAGGTACAAGTTTCTTTTCCATTACGTCAGGGCAACTTCGGCAGATCAGGCATCTTCTTTAAAGGGTTTGGTATGGCAGACGATAATAAACAATTTTTTGAATGGGTTGAAATCCTTTCCAAGGGCATTCTGCTTGGAGGTTCCATTGGAGCTATTGCCGGATGGTTTGGCATTATTCATTTGGCGAAAGGGGTAGCTCTTGGAGGGCTCTGTGGGTGTCTTGCAGCTATAAATTTCAAACAACGTCGAGATGATCGCAGAGAATAGAATCTGTTTTTCAAGTAGAAAGGCCGCTTATCTGTAAGCGGCCTTTCTTATAGCAATTAAGAAGAATATTTGGATTATAAGAATGTATTTGTCTGTTTGGAGGAAAGTTAAGAAGGCTCCGCAAATTCATAAGGTCAACCGAAGGCATACCCACCAGCTTAATACCATATTGTTTAGGATTTATCCCTGTTCTCGGTTGCCTTTTGTCAGATTAGTGCCGAAAAATGAGCCACCTGCTTTAGTGATGTTTTTGAATGTGATTGTTATCGCCAGTGGATAGATTCATGAAAAGGAAAAAAGTTTTAATTGTAGAAGATGATGCCATTGCCGGAATTGATGTGCAGGCGGCTTTGGAACGAACGGGGTATGACGTTGCCGGCGTTGCTGATTCCGGCGAGGCCGCATTGGCTTTTTTAAACAAAGTCCCAGCTGATCTCGTACTCATGGATATCCAGTTGGCAGGGGATCTTAACGGCGGTGAGACAGCGAGGATTATTGCCCAACGGTTTGATTCTCCGGTGGTCTTTTTGAGTGTGTATGCAGACGATGCGATTCTGGAAAAAGTCAAGAAGACAGGGCCGTTCGCATTTTTAATTAAACCTGTGGATGACCGCGAATTGCGGACGGCAATTGAAGTTGCCTTGTATCGTCATGGTATGGAACGGGAGTTGCGTTGCGCAAAGTCTGAGGCTGAAGCCGCAAATGAAGCAAAAACATCTTTTTTGGCAACAATCAGCCATGAATTGAGAACGCCTCTTAACGGCGTTCTGGGTATGAGTGACCTGCTCTTGCAAGCTGATCTTGAAAAAGACCATCAGGAAGGAGTTCAGCTTATTCGGGATGCTTCTTCGGCTTTGCTGGGCGTTTTAAATCAGATTCTCGATTATTCCAAGTTGGAAGCTGGCGCTGGCTCTACGTGCGATGTTGATTTCAGACTTGAAGAGCTGATCAGTGGTTTGGCCGGGATTGACGCACGAGCGCGTGAAGCACGCGGTGTTCAGTTCAATTATGATATTGCCGGGAATATTCCGAAATGGTTTTTCGGCGATGCTTCCAAGTTGCGACAGGCTCTTGTTAACCTCGTGTCAAATGCCGTTAAATTTACTACATCCGGAAATATCACAGTTTCTGTCCGCATGTGCCGAACGGGAGAAGGTGCAGGAAGAATTCCATCGGGCTATGGATGTTTGCTTTTTTCTGTTACCGATACCGGTCCGGGAATTTCCGAAGAATATCGAAATAATATTTTCGAAAGTTTCACTCAGGAAGAGAACTACATGACCAGGCACCATGGAGGCCTGGGCTTGGGGTTGGCAATAGCTCGCAAGATAGTTGAAGTTCTTGGCGGTGATATTTGGGTCGAAAGTGAAGAAGGAAAGGGATGCACATTTTATTTTTCAGCGAACCTTCAGGTGAGCCAGCTTTCGGAGATAGGTCCTGATATTACCTCGGCAGAATACTCTTCCGATGCGCTTTTCAGGGGACTGCGTGTTCTGGTTGCCGAAGACGATACCATTAACCAGTTGTACATACGGCGGATACTGGAGAGTAGAGGGTGTATCGTTGAGGTTGTTGATAATGGTCGTAAGGCGGTTGACTTTCTGTCTGAACATCCTTGCGATATGGTGCTTATGGATATTCAGATGCCCGTTATGGATGGCTTGGAAGCAGCGAGGTCAATTCGTTCCAGCAAAGAAGGGATTAACGTTAAGGTTCCGATTTTGGCCCTGACAGCTTATGCTATGTGGGGTGACAGGGAACGCTGTCTTGCCTCCGGGATGGACGCATACCTTGCAAAGCCTGTTGATGTAGATACACTGTTGCGAGCCATTGAGAAATCCGTCCGGACGCAACGGTCCGGCCAGAGCTTTTGAATACGGAGTCGTTTGTGCCATTTGAAAATCAGAAGTTTTTGTCTGGAAGCATTTATACCTATTGTTTGGTAGCGCTGCTCGGACTTGCCTTGTATTTGTTTTTCCGCCTAGTAGAACCTTTTATTCATACCTTGCTCGTATCCATGATGCTGGCGGCCATTTTTTCGCCTGTCTTCGGATGGCTTTTGGATGCCTGCAAAGGAAAACGCAATTTGGCTGCAGCCCTGACTGTTGGCGTAATTGTTTTTGCTATCTTGTTACCGTTGGTTTTTGTGCTGTTTGCTCTTGTGGAGCAGGGGGTAGACTCTTTGTCAGCCATCAATACCTGGCTTACTCAAACAGATTTTGACAAGTTGGCAGCTTCTTTGAAACTCAGTTCCTATCTGGATTGGGTGCAGATCAAATTGCCATTTGTTCATTTCAATGACATCGACATTCAAGCACGGATTATGGAGATGTCCCGCACATTTGCTCAAACCATGATCGGACTGGGGAGTAATATTGTTCGTAATGCCTCCGAGTTTATTCTCAAGTTTTTACTCATGATTTTCATTCTTTTTTATTTTATGCGCGATGGAAGTCAAATGGTTAACTATTTAAAATATCTATCTCCTCTACGCGAAGCGCAGGAAGATTCCATTATTGACAGTTTTAAACGAGTGTCCCGTGGCGTGTTGATGGGGTGTTTGCTGGTTGCAGTTCTTCAGGGAATAGTCGGTGGTATTGGGTTGGCTTTTGTCGGTATTCCCGGAGTTTTTTGGGGCGCCATGATGGCTTTTGCTGCGTTAATTCCTGTCTTCGGCACCGGTATAATATGGGTGCCTGCCGTGGGGTACCTGCTGATTAATGGCAACTGGAAAGCTGCGCTTTTTCTCGCGGCATGGTGCGGTATTATTGTCGTGGGTATTGATACTTTTTTGCGACCATACTTCATGAAAGAGGCCGCTCGAGTATCAACTTTTTACATCTTTATGGCCATTGTTGGCGGGGTTTATACTTTTGGGATGTTAGGAATTCTTTACGGCCCCCTCATCCTGAGTTTTGGCATGGTCATGTTGCAGATTTACGGCGAAGAATATGAAGATGCTCTTGTCTCGACCAGCGATGCGGGGGAGTAACTTATGCGTCGAGCAGTAACCCTAATAGTTTTGTTGTTGGTTTTTTCGATTGCTGGAGCTTTGCTCGTTCAACACTACTTTTCCCAACGCAAAGACGTTCAGCCTTCCCCCTCCTCAGAAAGTCCGGGGCAAAAGATTTCTGCAAAACCCGTCTTTCGCGTCTTGGATGACTCCAGTGCTGCCAAGGTTGTTCAAGGCATGTCGCCTCTCGTTCAGGGAATTCCCTCATGGACTGCTTTTGCGTCGCCACTGGAAACCAGCCTTGAATATCTCTCAAAAAGAAATCAGGAAGCGACAGCCGTAAAGACTGAAGGCCTGGGTGTTTCATGGGGCGATCTTACAAAGAGTATGCAGACTCTCCTGGCGCTGTTGCCTGCTCTTGATGCCAATCCTGCTTTGCTTGTCAAAAAATTTAAATTGTTTGCTTTGGAACCGGGCACTCTTTTGACAGGATACTATGAACCTTGGATGGAGGCGTCCCTAACTCGTTCAGAAGCCTATCCTTACCCTTTGTATGGAGTGCCAAAGGATTGTAAAACCGTAAGGCTCGGACAGTTTCATCCTCGTTGGAAGGGGCAATCTCTTGTCTACCGTATTAATGGTGATCATATTGAACCCTATCCGGATCGGCGCGCCATTGACGGTGAAAAGGTTTTAAAAGGAAAAGGTGCGGAGATAGCGTTCGCAAAGAATTTGACGGATGTTTTCATGTTGCAGGTACAAGGTTCTGGCCGTCTGGTGTTACCGGATGGTTCGGTTCGTCATATTCTGTATGCTGGAAAGAACGGTCTTCCATACGTTTCCATTGGACGTTTGCTTGTCAAGGAAGGGTACGTTCCTCAGGAAGAGATGAGCATGGAGCGGATTCGAGAGTTCATAGCGAAAGAACCGGTTGCAGGTCGCGAACTGATGTATCGTAATCCCAGCTATGTCTTTTTTCGTCTGAGTGATGAGGGACCGTTTGGTTGCATTGGTCGGGTTCTTACTCCCATGGTCAGTGTGGCCGTAGACAGACATTATATTCCGTTGGGGAGTGCTCTGTTTCTGTCGGGGAAACTTCCACGTATCGGTGGAGGAGGTGAGCGACCGTTTCATTCCCTGGTTACAGCACAGGATGCGGGAGGAGCAATTCAGAAAACTCGGTGTGATTTGTTCTGCGGAACCGGGCCGGACGCCGAATATTTGGCAGGTCACCTCCAGCATGATGCATCGTTGTTTCTTCTGGTGAGCAAAGACGTTTTAGCAAATCACGAGAAACATGTTGTACAGTGATAGTCGGTCTCATTTATTTCCTGTTTGGAGTTGAGTTTTTATAACTGGTTATGGTCATAAATATTTTGAAAATGAAGACTGACCAAGCTCTTCCTTGTAATTTCCTCCATTGTCGTGCGCTTGAATGTGGTGGCGGATTTGTATAAGCAGTCTCAAGCAATGCACATATGCTTGGAGGGAAGTATGGCAAAATATGATGAATTGTTTGATGGACAATGTCTGGCTTCTTTATTTCCGCCGCAGCGGGCGGATGATTTTTTCGATGCGCTTTTTGGAGATGTAGAGGAAGGTAGCTATGACATTGAGTTGAGTTTTTCCGGTGAAAAAGATGATTGTCTTGATTTTGAATTTCTTTTGAAACAACGTCCCGGCAAATGTCTTGTTTGCAGTTTGACTTATGGGTTACCCAAGGTTTTTTCTCGACATCCCATTATCAATGTGCAGGGACTGGCAGAAAAGATTGCTCAGCTTGCGGGTAAACACGGAGAAGTGAGTTGGCAATTGGGAATGACGGATGAACGATCCAATGATTTGCATGTGATTCCGTTGACCGTTAAAGTTGTTTGATCGCAGTTTGAAACTGCAAGAAAAAAGAAAAGCCTTTCTTTCAAGAAAGGCTTTTCTTTTTTCTTGGTGCCCGGAGTGGGAATCGAACCCACACAGTATTGCTACCGAGGGATTTTAAGTCCCTCTGCGTATTTGCCTATCACTCTGTAATGTCGTACTATTATTTTATCAAAATATTTTTTGGGACAATAATGGGACAATTTAGCGGAGTAATCAGTTATGGCCAGTATCGAGAAACGAGGTCCTTACCAGTACAGGTGTAAAGTTCGCCGAAAGGGCTTTCCTTCAATCACCAAAACGTTTCCTACACGCGCTAAGGCGCAGGAATGGGTAAATAAGGTCGAGTCTGATCAGAAGCTTGGTTCTTATGTAGATAGGCGTGAGGCGGATGCTATATCGCTTCATGAGGCTTTAGCTCGTTATTCCGAAGAGTACATCCCAAAGCTCAAGCACGCCAAACGTGAGAAAGATAGAACTGCCGCGATTCAGAAGCGTTCTATCGCTTCTCTGGCTTTGTCTGTAATCAAAACCAAGGATATCGCTGATTTTATTCGAGAAAGGGAGAGGGAAGGTGTTTCAGCCAATACGATCCGACTGGATCTGGCTATTATTTCTAGAGCCTTTGAGGCTGCCATTGCGGATTGGGGGATGGACTTTCTCCCTAACCCAGTGAAGAAGGCTAAGAAGCCTCGTTTGCCTGGAGGGCGTACTCGGAGGCTGATGCCTGCGGTGAATGAGGATGAGAAAGGCGAAGAAGCTGTGTTGCTTGAAGCCTGCAAGGAAAAGTTTCGTCCGGTTGTTCAATTTGCTCTGGAAACGGCTATGCGCCGGGCTGAGATTGCGGAGATGACATGGGAAAATGTCAATCTTGAACGGCGTTCGGTATTTTTGGCTATGACGAAGAACTCTGAATCTCGAACGATTCCATTATCACCAAGAGCTCTTGAAATATTGAAGGCCTTACCTCGGCAGATTTCTGGCAGCGTTTTTGGCTTTTCGAAGAATCAGCTGACCGATCAAATGAGGCAAACTGTAAAACGTGCAAAGTTGAGAGATCTTTGTTTTCATGATCTTCGCCATGAGGCCACAAGTAGGTTGTTTGAAAATACTGATCTCGATGTAATGGAAATTAAGATGATCACCGGACACAAAAGTATGCAGATGCTGGCGAGGTATTCCCATTTGCGGGCAGACAGATTGGCGGATCGGCTGGCTGGAGTCCAGAGAGGGGAATAAGAGGAGTTTATCTTTTTAGAGTGAGATGTATTATTGTTTCAATTTATAAGATGTTATCACTTATAAATTCAAAGGATTAATATATGCAATGTGCTTTTTGGACGTTGTTGTTTAGACACATTAAACAGGTGTTAAAAAATGATTGGAAGGAATTGATAGTTTTATTTTCCTCTACATCGATACTTAGCTTACTTGCGTTGTGCATGTTGGATTTTACTGGATTAAACTATAAAAATAAATTTTTGTGGAAAGCTATTGCTGACGTTGGAAACGGTACTTTTGTAGTATTTCTTGGATTGCTTGCATATTGGCTTGGCCTGATTGGTGTTACAATGCAAAACAATTCTTTTACAAAGGAAATTAAAAAAGTTTTAATATATATATTTGAAGTTTTAATAGCCCCTTTGATTGGGTATACTGCAATGATTATTCCTCCTATTTTTCTCATTTTCTATTTAAATAAAACAAATATACATGAGTACTTGTATACATTTACTGTTTTGAGTGTTAATTTATTTGCGCTTACAGGTGCTCGGTATCTTTTTAAAAACGATAAGTTGATAGACAATATGGTGAATATGAGAAAGGCTGAACGTATAATTGTCATATTGTTTCTTTACTCAGCAGGGGGAATGCTTACGTTAATCGTATTTAAAGTCATGTAGTGCTGCTACAGCAATGTTCTTTGTAGTCATTTTACAGCAAGTGGATGTTAGCCATGCGAGAGGGGTGACAAATTTACTAGGGGGGGGTGCCATTTGTTTGTGGGGGGGATGACAGTTTGGAATCTAAGTAATCTTTCAATAATACAGTATTTAAAAATAACACACACTAAGGCTTTAAAGAAAAACTTGTGGTATTGATGATAAAAAAGGTAATATATTATGTCTCAAAGGAATTAAGGGATAATATATTATGCGAAGTAAGGCCGTAGAAGCTTTAAGTGAAAATCTGACCCAGAAGGTTGTGCGATTGGGACAGGATTTACGAATGGCAAGGACGAGACGGGGCTTATCGCTCGAGGACCTCGCTGAACGGGCACATACATCCGTGATAACAATTCGTAAATTGGAGCAGGGACAGCCGACAACAAGTCTGGCGGTCCTCCTACAGGTTCTCAATGTGTTCGGACTTGAAAACCAAATTGACAGGTTAGCCGACCCAAAAGAGGACGTCGTAGGTCTGGCCGAAGAGCGCCGCCGTCAGCCTAAACGGGTGCATAGTCCTAAGAAGTTGGAAGATTTATTTGATTAGAGGAGAATTGCCTTGCATGTTTCAAACGGAGCTATCGTATATGTCTGGCTGGCAGGAGAGTATCAAAAAGTTGGTGCTTTGCTCGTGGAAGAAGACGGCGATAATTTGATTAGCAGCCGATTTTAATACGATAACATATCTCTAGCTCGCCAGGATGCGTTTGCGTTGGCCCCCGTAGGCCTACCTCTCAGTCCCTAGCGGCATGAATTTCACCGCAGCTTTTTCTGAGCTGCCTATGCGGCAGTGAACTTCCAGCACGTCGGCCTTGGCCGCCTTTTCGCTTTCTGAGCTGCCTATGCGGCAGTGAACCCGAGCACCCAGCGCAAACGCTGCGAACCCGATTTCTGAGCTGCCTATGCGGCAGTGAACCAGGTTGGCACGGC
>Ga0207831_100286_pt1 | contig 20934 bp, 15 predicted proteins | sample TtanPargueraPR_7_FD_187741 | JGI IMG/M metagenome (GOLD analysis project Ga0207831, IMG submission 187741) | Aerobic enrichment media microbial communities from Bioluminiscent Bay, La Parguera, Puerto Rico - Tt and M1 (2) (SPAdes) | ecosystem: Environmental > Aquatic > Marine > Unclassified ... | reverse complement strand
CTGGAAATTGTTTTCTAAGCTGATCAATGTTCATCTGATCGCCTCCTTTATGGTTTGGAGGCAATATTATCAGCTGCCTGTGACAGATCCGGTCACAATGATGCCTTAAAGTTGGTTATAGGACCGTTAATTTTCAAAAAGCGAAAAGCTTCTGAAGTACCGCAACAACTTCCAATTGGGCCTTGGGATCGATCGACCCGAGCTTCTTCACAAGCCTTGTTTTATCGACTGTGCGAATCTGGTCGAGCACGATCTGGCCCTCGGTTTTCTTGAACCGACATGCCACGCGGGTAGGATAATCTTTGTGGGCGGATGTCATGGGGGCAACGATAACAGTCCTTGTGTGACGATTCATTTCATCGGGTGAAATAATCAGACATGGTCTGGTCTTTCGGATTTCCGAACCCACGGTAGGATCAAGGTTGATCAGAAAGACATCGAACCGTTTGATGCCTACCACTGCCACTCCTCCTCATCCCAAGAATGCGCCAGGTCCTTATCGCCCAGCAAGAGCGCATCATCACCATTGGCCGCCATTCGTTTGAAAGCCTCATCCCAGTTCCCCCTGGGATTCAAAACGGGCAGGATAACGATGCGGTTATCTTCAACCTCCAGTTCGACATCCTCCCCAATTCCAATCTGCTCAAGCAAAGGTTTGGGAATTCGGATTCCCTGGGAATTCCCGATTTTGATAATTCGCGCTCGCATAAGTCATCTCCAGCTATTTATTGGCACACGATGTAATTACATTGTATATACAATAAACGACGTGTCAAGGTTGTATGTAACAAGCGCCAAGCTTCTATGAAATAAGCGTCAAGCTGAAAGGGAACCCCTCACCTCCATTGGTTTCCGGTTTCCCTACAGCCTATAGCCTAAACCCCTACAGCCTGGTCCGTGTCCATCCGTGTTTATCTGTGGCCAAATAGTTTTTTACGATGTTCGAGATCAAGGCTTGCGCGGCGTGAGGAGCGAGGCGTACATAAGTACGCCGCATTGACGAGAGGCGAAGCATAACGCCGATCTTTAGTCCCCTTAGGGGAATCGGGCGCATTTTTTTTAATTACAGTTCAAGGTTCATTACCTCTAATCCAGTTTTTAATAATTGTAGCAAGTTGGGGATCAATGCACGCCTTTTTTGGATCAATATGCCAGTATGCAGATTGCAACTAAGCGCCATCAACTATAAACAAACGACGGTTTCGTATAAAGCCCAAGATCAAGGCGTGCAAATTCCGAGGAGCGAGGCGTACATAAGTACGCCGCAGTGACGAGGAGTGCAGCACAACACAGATATTGGACTTTTTACGAAACCGTCAGTGGGGGATGAGTATATTCAGGTCTTTGATCTTATACAGCAGCGCCTTGTAACTGATCTTTAATATCCGGCTGGCTTTGCTGCGATTCCAACCGGTTTTTTCCAGCACATAGCTGATGACTTCGCGCTCCACCCTGTCCTGGGCAGCGCGGGTGATCTCCTTTAGCGACAGATCGTCCAGATCGATGTTCTTATAGTCAAGACCGGAAATCGAACTGGCTGTGGAAGGTCTCCCCACAGGCACGCTATTCGCCATGGTGGCCGATGCAGCGGGCACGTGGCGAAAGAGTTCATCGATGATTTCATCCCAATTCCCCAACGCAAACCCGCGTTTGAGAATGTTTTGCAGTTCGCGCACATTCCCGGGCCAGTGGTACTCGCACAGTTTGGCAATCAGGTGGTTGCCGGGGATGTTGATGCGCCCGGCCTGGAACTGATAGGCATATTCGTTGACAAAATGCTCGATCAGCGGCGGGATGTCCTCGGGCCGCTCCCTCAGCGGGGGGATGAGAATCTTGATGATATTCAGGCGGTAATAAAGGTCCTCCCGGAACTTTTCCCTGCGGATGTCCTCTTCCAACTCATGATTGGTGGCCGCCAGCACCCAGGTATCCGTGCGCACTTCCTTCTCGGAGCCGAGCGGGGAAAATTCGCCGCTTTGAAGGACATGCAGCAGCTTGGCCTGCAGTGCGATGGACATGTCACCGATTTCATCCAATAAAAGCACACCGCCATTGGCCAGCTCGAACTTGCCGCGTTTCTTGCGTTCCGCCCCGGTGAAAGCGCCCTGCTCGTGCCCGAACAATTCGCTTTCCAGCAACCCATCCGGCAGGGCCGCACAGTTGATTTTCAGGAATGGTCGGTTGCTTCGCGGTGAATGCTGATAAAGATTCTGGGCAACGACCTCTTTACCCACACCGCTCTCCCCACAAATCAGGATATTGAGCCCGGTATCGGCAACATGGCTGATCAGATCCCGTATTCTTTCAATGGACTGACTGACACCGATGATCGTCGGGGCTTTCTGTTGGATTTTTTGAGGACTCATGTGGCACTATTATGCTGTGATATTAGTAGGGTGAATTGATTTGAGTCGCATTCACGATGATGGGCCGGACCATCTAATCGGTCTTCAGCAGATCGTTGATAAAACGATCCATCTTGTCCAGTTCAATCGGCTTTTCCAGAACCAGATCGGCCTGGGCTTCCGTTGCTAGCGCCTCCGGATGCTCCCCCCAGCCGGTGATCGCGATAACCGGCGTTTTCGGCGACTTCTTTTTCACCAATGAAATGATGGCGACGCCGCTAATATTGGGCATCACGAGATCGGTAATGATGAGATCGAAGCCCTGGGGATCACCCTCGTAGGTTTTGAGACCGTCCAGGCCATTGGAGGCCGTTACCACGTTGTAATTTTTTTTGGTGAAATATTTCTTCAACGAACGCAGGACTTCCTCGTTATCCTCGATAATCAACAAGCGGGCGACGGGTTCTGTGCTCATGGTTTAATCCATCCGTAAGAGTTGAAGAGGGGTGAGAATTATGAACTTTTTTTCATATAGGAATTTCTTTATCTGCTGTCAACCAAATTCAACGTATAAGCCGGAGTCACAGAGAAGATCTCAAGATTAATTGAAATTATTGTGGCCCATAACGAAAATCTCATCCCTAACCCGGATATTTCACGCGTTCGAGATGTTCATTGGCAAGACTTCAGGGGCGTCGCAGTACGACTGCTACCGCAAGTCCCTGGTAACCCGGCCAATGGGCATCTCGGACGCGCCCGCAGGGTGAAATTTTCTCTACGTTCCTGGAAATCGGCGCAGGTTACAAACTGTCACCGGAAAATCATACCCTGAATAACGCTTGTGAGCTTGATATGTTCCATAAAATTTATTGTGTAGAAAAAATTTCATGAAATGTTCGGGCTAAATGGCTCGTCAGCTGCCGTACCGAGCCACCAGAGCAACCTGCCGGCCTTATGGTGACGACGAGTACGCGGGGATTGGGAAGTATGTTTCCCATATCCCATGGAGAGGGTCGTGGTGGAGTGAGGATTTAGGATGGAATATGGCCCTTTCCATAAAGCCACATCTTTCTGATATATGGTCGTGTTGGCCAATAAAGGGATTTTACCCCATGGTTCCGCAGGCCGGGATATATAACTGGCACAATGATTGCAGACGTAAAACAATTCATTATTCTCACAGTAATGCCAGCGCCGCCCAAGCGATAGCCAGACCTTTCGAGGGATTGTGTTGACATTAAGAATAACGAATTAAGTTTTGATTATCATGAATGGTTATGGTAATTTAACTGCGGGGAAATTGCCTGGATCTTACAATGGCGCTCTTCTGCTGAAACCAAGCCCACCTCCTCGCTTTCAGGGCTTGGATATTGCCGGCCTGTGAATTCAATTTTTGACACGAGTGAAAAACAATTATGGAACAACCCGCCGAAAAAGATGCTTCTCAATTCTTTACGCCTGAAGTGATCCTTCACATCATCGTAAAGCGCCGCTGGCTGTTGATTGTACCGTTGATGATAGCCTTGGTGGTAGGCAGCTGCCTGGCAGTTTTCCTGCCCAAGAAATATGAAGCCCAAACCCTCATTTTGATCGAGGGACAGCGCGTCCCCACCGAATACGTCCAATCGCTGGTCACGGAAGCCATTGATGAACGCATCAATACATTGTCACAACAGATTTTGAGCCGCACCAATCTCGAAAAAATCATCAACGAATTTGGCTTGTATCAGGAGCCTGAATTTGAAGACAAATTTATGGAAGACAAGGTCGAATTTCTGCGTGAAAGCATCCAGGTGGAAGTCTCCACGGACAGAACACGGCGGGAAGCCAATGCCTTTACCATCAACTATAAAGGAACCAACCCAGAAAGGGTGATGCGCATCACCAATGCCCTGGCCAGCTATTTCATCGACGAAAACCTGCGGGTGCGGGAGGCCCAGGCCATTGGCACCTCGAGTTTTCTGGAAGAAGAGTTGAAAAATATGCGCAAACGCCTGGAAGAGCAAGAGCAGGCTGTCGAGCGCTTCCGCACCGAAAATATGGGCGTCCTGCCCGAGCAGTTGGAAACCAACCTGCGGATCCTGGACCGGCTGCAAGAGGAGCTCACCGAAAGGCAGGAAAGCCTGCGCGATGCACGGACTCGGCTCACCGCCTTGCAGAACCAGCCGGTTGTCATCGACTCCTCCGCCAACGGCAACGATACCGGCCCGCAGGATATCAACCAGCTCCAGGCCACGTTGGCCCAGCTACAGACCCGCTATACCGACAAACATCCGGATATCATCAAGCTCAAACAGCAGATCCGGCACCTGGAAGAAAACCCGCCCAAGCCACAGATTGCGACAACATCGACGAATCCCCTCGCAATGGAGGTCCGCATCGAAATCGGGAACCTACAAGCGGATATCGGCAGCATCCAAAACCAAATTCGCGAATACGAAAAACGCGTTGAATCCACGCCAGGTCGCGAGCAAGAGTTGCTTGGCCTCCAACGTGACTACCAAAATTTAAGAGAATCTTACAGTTCTCTTCTCAACCGCAAGTTGGAGGCGGAAATCGCAGTCAATATGGAACGCAAACAGAAGGGCGAACAGTTTCGCGTTATCGATATCGCACGCCTTCCCAAGCGTCCGGTTGAGCCTGACATGTTAAAACTTTTTATCGGAACTATTATAGCTGGGATCGGTTGTGGTTGCGGGATAATTTTTGCACTCGAATATTTTAATAAATCTTTTAGAAGCGTTCAGGAGCTTCAAACCATAAGCAGTTTACCAACCTTAGCGATGATCCCAATGATCGAAACGAAAAGGCACCGGATTTTTAAGAAATTGAACTGGATATGCACCGGTTTTTCCGTAATAATAACCCTTGTCATGTTGATATTTTTTACTGTTTTAGCGCTAAGGGGAATCGAAACGGTGATGGATATTTTTCAGTTAGTTAAGATCACCGTTTTGTAATAACAGGAATGGGTGCAAACTCTGCCAAGCTGATACCCTAAATACTGACGGCTTTAAAATTAAATATATACGAGGACTAAAGTGGGAAAAATATTTGACGCATTGCAAAAATCTCATCGAACTCCCAAACCAAAACCGATTCAGGAAAAGTTAATTCATGCAAAAGATAGTTTGGAATCCGTAAGCTGTTCAACAAATCGGGACGCATCCCTTACTCGCTCTTCAGGGAAAATTGTCGAAACAAAATCTGAACCAACAAGACTTGAAACTCGCGAAGCTACGACGCCGGACTTCAAAAAGATTATCCCAAAATCCAATTTAGATAAAAACCTCATTGCGTTTCACAATCCACGATCTTTTGAAGCTGAACAATTCAGGATGCTTCGGACTAATCTATTATTTCCTAAAACAGGACGCCCGTCACCTCGCACCATACTATTGACAAGTGCTTTGCCCGGAGAGGGAAAATCTTTCGTTTCCGCCAATTTGGCTGCCACAATAGCCCAAAATGTTGACAAACATGTCCTTCTTATTGATGCTGATATGCGACACCCTACGGTTCATAAAATTTTCGGCCTCGGCAAGGTCAGAGGATTGAGTGACTATCTAAACAATGGCCACACTTTGCCAGAGCTTCTTCAACGAACCTATGACCGCCGTTTGACGATATTGCCCGGAGGCCCCGTTCCAGAAAATCCGGCGGAGCTTCTTTCCTCAAGGCGCATGGCCGCCTTACTACGCGAAGTCCGGGACCGATATGACGACCGTTATATCATCATTGATTCCCCCCCCCCTCAGCTTACGTCCGAAAGCAATGCTTTGGCTCAGTTCGTTGAGGGCATCATCGTTGTTGTCAAATTCGGTGTAACACCTCGGGATCTGGTGTCCCAACTAATTGACAACTTTGACGAATCGAAGCTTCTCGGTATCGTTGCCAACGGGATCGAACATCGGAGGCGCTCATATTACGGCACGGATTATTATTCAAAGAACCGCTATTTCAGCAGTACCAAAGACAATTAAAACAGGTGAACAGCCATTTTGGATGGCAGTGCTATATCTATAGTGGGCTGCTTGGTATTGAATAATCTATTGGGAATAGAGGCAGTGAGTCTCCTCCCGAGAAGCAATAGGCCACAGGTAATACTCCTCGAAAGAGGCATGAAAACCGTTTTTTGAGCTCATGTTATTTTATATTTCCCTTTGTCCCGAGCCGAGCATCAACAGGGCGGACGGGAAAAAGCGCAAACTGAATGAACCCGCCGAAGGTTGGCGAGTTTCCGCGTTCTCTGGCCCAGTATAAATAGTCGATCTACAAAAATCATACTGCCAGGCAAAAAGGCATTTATTACGAAGCACGCAACAATCTTTATACCGTGAGCGCCCGAGCAAACGTGAAAACTCCGCATATTGGCATGAGGTGTCGTTGAATTCACCAATCGAAAAGTGCCAAAAATACTTGAAACACTTGCTTTTTTTGCTTCGTTTTCTATGACTGTCTCGTAAAATTTTTTATCTGTCACTCCTTACTATATCCGGAATCTCTAACATTTCATATCAGGAGACTACGGCTTACACAGAAATAACGTCGAAACGGGAAATCAAACTTATTTAGGTTTACCTTCACTTTCCAAGTGAAAAAAAGGAACCATTTAAAAAAATCAACACGAATCTATAGAAAATCCCTGGGTCTTACACTATAGGTATCGGTTTTATATATACCTTTCCTTGGTGAATTTGCCCGCTTTGATCATATCTATGATTTGATTTAGCCCCATTGAAGTGGGGGCCTATCATTGGCAAACGTTTATCAAGAATATTCGCGCCATGCCAAATGCCTTCTTTGTAGAGTTGCAGAATTTCTTTGATGTAACTTACCAGGCGGAGCTATACAGCAGGTTGGAGTCAGAGGCAATCTCAAAACCATTTCGAATGACTTGGAAACCTGATTTTCAGTTGGATATCCCCTTCCGGATAAGTTGGCCAAGAATAAGCAAACGATCGTTTAGGAACAATAGAAAATCTTTAGATCCTCTAACTGAAATGGCGGGTTCAAATCAAAATTGAGGTTAAAATTAGGCAGGCATGAATGTATTTCACCGGGAGGCCATCATGTACAATCCAGTTAAGATTTGTTACCTTATAATCATTATAGTGATCAGTTTTGCCCTGAGGGTCGATACAGCGTCAGCCAACGGGGGCACCTACAAAATCGGCAGTGGCGATATCCTTGAAATCGTCACTTGGAAAGAGCCCGACTTCTCGAGAGAAGAAGTCCTGGTGCGGACCGACGGGTACATCAGCTTTCCCTTGCTGAACGACGTTAGGGCGGCCGGCCTGACACCGACCGAGCTGAAAAAGTCACTGGAATCCGGCATCAAAAACTACGTCAGCAATCCTGAAGTTACTGTAACGATTGTTACGGCAGGTAGCCAACGCTTCTATATTCTGGGAGAAGTCGTCAATACCGGCGAATACCCCTTGGTAAAGCACCTAACGGTGCTCCAGGCTTTTGCGTTGGCCGGGGGGTTTACCGAATGGGCCTCCAAGGACGAAATCATCCTGATGCGCAATGAAGACGGCAAAACGAAAACCATCCGGGTGGACTACAAAGACATTGCCGAAGGGCGCAATCTGGAACAAAACGTTGCCATCAAGGCTGACGACACAATCATCGTCCCTTAAAACTTGGTGTTCTTAATAGCAAAAGGCGCTTTTCTTGATAGCGCAAGTGTACGTCAAACATTCACCACAACCAATAGAGAGGTATTACATGATAAAAACTCAGGTATTACTCACAATTGCGGTTGTCTTGGTGTTAACCATTACCCCCTGCGCTTACAGCGCCCAACTAAACTTCACACCGGTGTTGAAGGTCAGTGAAGAATACAACGACAATATTTTCCTCTTACCTGATGATGAGGAAGACGATTTCATTACAAAAGTTACGTTTGGCGGCACTATAGAATTACTTGGTCGCACATCTGGGCTCGAGATCACCTATTTACCGTTCTATGAATGGTTTAATGATTTTAGCGATTTGGATGGATGGGGGCACGACCTCCTTGCAAGAACTTGGTATAATTTTACCGCAAATACGAGCGTTGAACTGCGCAATGCGTTCATTCGAACAAGAGGTTCCTTGGAGGATGCAGGTTTTGTGGGAACAACCTCAGACGATCCATTGGCCGATCCTGATATTGCAGCTGACCCATATAGGCGGGGACGTGCCGAATATTACGAAAATGCTACAACATTGAGGTTTAATCATCAATTTGGTGCTGAAGATACCGTATACGCTGCTTTTGCATATCGTTTGAGAAGGGATGTTGAAGACGGCTTGGATGAGAACGATATTTGGGAACCTTCCGTAGGAGGGACTTACTGGTTCACCAATTTCTGGGGCCTTGAGAGCGATATTTTGTATTCTCACCGTGATTATGAGAGCGAAGAAGACCGAGAAGAATGGTATGGTCGTTTACGGTTGAATCGAAGATTAACTCGGCATCTTGATGTTTATGGACAGTATGTGCATCGAAATTTAAATTACCAGAATGATGGAGATGACTTCGACGTCTATGAACCGACAATAGGCTTCAATTACCAATTGGATGAAAACACGAGGATCGAATTAGGTATCGGCTATTATTGGCAAGAATTCGATAGCGGAGACAGTGAAGATGGGTTTCTACCAGTCGCCTTAGCGGATAAAGTGTGGCCCTTCCGGAGGGGGTTGGCTGGCATTACTATATTAGCTGGATCCGATATCGATGATGAGGGTGTCGAAGATCTGGGGTACAATATTTATTACGAGGGGTCTGTTCGTGGGGTATATTCATTTACCCCCCGTTTTTCAGGCAATGCCAGGATTGGCTATCGATGGGATGATTACCCGGATGAAGACCCGAGCCGGACGGACAAAACCATTTTTGCCACTGCCGGCCTTGAGTATCAAGCCTTCCGTTGGATGTTTCTCAACTTGGATTATACATTTCGGGATCTGTCGTCCGACGATGATTTAGATGAATACACAGAAAACCGTGTGATTTTCAGCATTACCCTTACCCCGGAACAGCCTTTCAGGCTGATGCGATAGCAGGGCCTTTGGGAATAGTTCAACGCAACCAACAAGTCCTTTCAGCTTGTCGCTTTGAGCTTGAGGCTTTTTGTTCTCTTCATGATACCCATGATACCCTTATCCAAAAATCATGACAGAATCATCACTGAACAGCCACCCGGCCACAACTTGGAGCCCTTGACCAAAAACCTACAGCCTGAAGACTACCGCCTGTTTTTCCATGGCTTTTATACATTTAAATATCAGTTGAATAATACCCGAATCTGACCTAATCGATCTAAGCCCATAACTGATTCTGGCTTCATTGTAACGGCGGGATAGCCAAGTGGTAAGGCGTCGGCCTGCAAAGCCGATATTCTCTGGTTCGATTCCAGATCCCGCCTCCAGCCTATTGCCAATTTGAAGCGAAAGCCTCCGCTAAAAAATTGTTAAGATGAAGTTGGTAACCAACATACTGGACCTGATCGGTAATACATCTACACCTACGCTTCAATTAAATAGAGAAAGTATTTATACAAAAGCCGAATTTCGGCCTGCTGGTCGGGATTCCTCCGGAGCCAAATTTTGGGACTGTCCAAAGGTTTTTCCGGACATAAATGGGAATATTGCGACCGTTTTACCTGACAAATCAAAACGATATATTAGCACCTTTATTATGTGATGCCCTGAGCCCCAATAGTGAAAGCCAACAGCCTAAAGCCTACAGTCAGCAGCCTATCAGTACCTACAGTCTATAGACTATAGCCTACAGCCTATAGACTATTAGTGCCTACAACCTCTTATCCTAATGTCTGATAGGTAATTTTTTTCCCAATTATCTCGACATTGCCCCCTCGATGTCACCTTTCTGGCCATTAAAATTCCTACTCTCACCATCCTCACCCTCACCTAACGGTTTCAAATTACAACCACAAACGATTCTTGATGGACTCATTGATCGTTTATTTCGGGCATTCGCGCAATAGAACGCACCCGAATATTTAATACCACGTTATTTCAGATTGTTAGCATATGGCTTGATCAATTGTTGCCCCATTCTATGGACGTGGGCTCTTTTCCGAACCGCGTTTATTGGATTCGGCACGATACATGCATTATCAACGACGAATGTTAGTGTTTTGGCTATGTCAATCCACAATGGCGGAATTGACCAGGCGGAGCTATTACTAAGGCAGAGATAATAGGCTGTAGATTGTTGGAAATTCAAATAATTTAATTCGTTAATTATTCCGGGAGATCGCTTGAATGAAAATACCTTTTCTGGATCTTGTGGCCCAGGGGCAGCCCCTTAAAGATGATATTCTGGCCATGGTCGGAGAGGCCGTCGACAACGCAGGGTTTATCGGCGGGCCGAATGTCACCGGTTTTGAGGCCAATTTCGCATCCTTCTGCGAAACCCCGCATTGTGTCGGCGTCGCCTCTGGGACCGACGCCCTGCGCTTTGCCCTCCATGCCGCCGGTGTTAAAAGCGGCGACGAAGTGATCACCGTGGCCCACACCTTTATCGCCACCACCGAGGCCATCAGCCAGGTGGGCGCCCGACCCGTTTTTGTCGATATCCTGCCGGAGACTTGGAACATGGATGCCCAACAGATCGAAAGCCGGATTACGCCGCAGACCACCGCTATCGTTCCCGTGCACCTTTACGGTCAGCCCGCCGATATGGACCCCATCATGGAAATTGCCGACCGACACGGTCTTGCCGTCATCGAAGATGCCTGCCAGGCCCACGGCGCCCGCTACAAAGGCCGCCGTGCCGGCTCCATCGGCAAAATCGGGTGTTTCAGTTTCTATCCCGGGAAAAATTTAGGGGCCTATGGCGAGGCCGGGGCAGCCACAACCAACGACGCGGATATGGCCAAAATCATGGCCAAAATACGGGACCACGGCCAAAAAACAAAATATTACCATGATGTCGAGGGCTATAACGGGCGCCTCGATGCCATCCAGGCGGGCGTTCTCGGCATCAAGTTGAAACATCTGGAAGCCTGGAACACAGCCCGCCGCGCCAATGCAGCCCGCTACAAGGAACTGCTTCAGGAGGTGGACGAAGTAACGCTTCCGGTTGAAGCACCGGAGGTGGAATCCGTCTACCATCTATTTGTCATCCTCGTGGATCAACGGGACGCGCTACAGTCCTTTTTGGCGGAGAAAGGCGTCGCCACCGGCCTTCACTACCCTCTCCCCCTGCACCTGCAGGAGGCCTATCGCGGCCTCGGATACAAGGAAGGCGATTTCCCGGTCACCGAATCCGTGGCCAAGCGTTTACTCTCACTACCCATGTACCCGGAATTAACGGCCGAGCAAATTCAATATGTTGCAGATTGCGTTAAGGAATTTTATGCTCAGCGTGTATAAGAAACCATGGGGCCGAAAGCGAAAACCATAAAGACAAAAGCTTGTCACCACGAAGAACACGAAGAGCATGAAGTTTATTGGACACTGTTTAACACCTTAACCGTGGACAGAATCCTTTTCTTTTTCACAATACTTATTTATCTTCGTGAGCTTAGTGACCTTCGTGGTAGGATTCTGTTTGCTTAGTCACTTGGTTTTTTACACTTCATGTTCTTCATGAACTTCATGGTAAAATTTGCTTTTTTCGCAAAAATTCTCAACAGGAGACCCACATGATCAATGTCGGCCTGATCGGCTTCGGATACTGGGGCCCCAACCTGGCCCGGAATTTTCACCAGAATCCATTTATGGAATTGGCAGCCATCAGCGACTTTTCCGAGGACAGGCTTAAAGCCGCCTCCCGTTTTTATCCCCAGGCCAAGCTGTTTCGCCAGGCGGAGGACATCATCAACAACAACGGGGTAGACGTCGTCGCTATCGCGACCCCGGTTTCCACCCACTATCCCCTGGCCAAAAAGGCCTTCCAGGCCGGCAAGCATGTCTGGCTTGAAAAGCCCATGACAGAAACGGTGGCGCAGTCCGAAGAACTCAACGAAATGGCGGCCAGGCTCGACAAAAAGCTGCAGGTAGACCACACGTTTGTGTATACCGGCGCCGTTCGTAAAATCCACTCTCTGATCGATTCAGGGGATCTCGGCGACCTGATTTACTACGATTCTTCGAGGATCAACCTGGGACTGTTTCAACAGGATGTGGATGTCATCTGGGATCTGGCGCCCCACGACATTGCTATTCTTGATTATCTGATGCCTTTTAAAAAACTGGCGGTCTCCGCCACGGGCTCCGACTATTTTGGCACCGGCATGACCTCAAAGTCGCTGCTGACCATCTTCATGGAAAACAATGTCGTCGCCCACATCAACGTCAGTTGGGTCTCACCGGTCAAAATCCGGCAAACGTTGATCGGCGGAACAGCCAAGATGGTCCTGTACGATGACAACGAGCCTAGCGAAAAAATCAAAATCTACGACAAGGGCGTCGAACTCGACTACACCAAGGAAGATCTATATCGAATCAATGTTCAATACAGGGTCGGCGACATGTGGGCCCCCAAGCTGGAAGACCATGAAGCCCTGTCGCTGGAGGTGCAGCACTTCGCCGAATGCATCATGCAGGGCCACGAACCCCTTACAAACGGCCAGGCCGGGCTGGAGGTCGTCAAAATACTGGTGGCGTCGCAGAAGTCCCTTTTGCAAAGGGGGGCCCCAATCGAGCTTTAACGATTACCTGCCCAATCTCCAATTGATTTTGTAAAGGAACATGCATGGGAAAACGCAACATTGCCCCCGACGTGCAGCTTGGCGACCAGGTCATGCTGAATGACTTCATCAATCTTTATGGATGCCGGATTGGCGACAACAGCCGCATCGGTCCTTTTGTTGAAATCCAAAAAAATGCAAGCATAGGGAAAAACTGCAAGATCCAGAGCCACACCTTCATATGCGAAGGCGTCACCATAGAGGACGACGTCTTTGTCGGCCATGGGGTCATGTTCATCAACGACCGCTACCCCAGATCCACCGCCGAAAGCGGCGCACTCCAAACCGAAGCGGACTGGAAGGTAATTCCCACCCGCGTTGGCCGAGGAGCCTCCATCGGCTCTAACGCTACAATTCTCTGCGGCGTCAACATAGGTGAGAATGCCATTATTGGTGCAGGTTGCGTTGTCGTCAAAGATGTCCCAGATTCCACTATTGTTGCTGGAAACCCAGCAAGAATTATAAGAAGTATCGATTATTGATTATAGGCAAAGATAAATTTTAAGTTTCCAGTATGAATAGGCTTTGGCGCTTTCCATGCTGGTAACGACGTTATAATGTTGTATGAGAACCGCATTGATCCAGGCCAGTTAATAGCCGCATCGATTTTTTCCATCAATTTGACAATGAGGTTGGCTTCCTGCGAACCTGACAGAGCAAAATACGCGAAATACAGGCTGTGCCAAATCCTCTTAAATCCCATGCAATCCTCCGAGCCGTTTGATAGTATGACGCGAAATCGGCAAAAAGCCATATAATTTTTTATAGTAATCAGATAGTTTAGTTGAATTTGGGCAATCTTTTGGACTATTACGGTGAAAACGGTAGGGTTCAGTTGGTAATCAAATCTGATTTGCGCAAAGGTTTCAATATATCTTTCACCCAAAACCCTTTAGAGGCAGTCAATGTTCATCAATAACATCTTCTATAATATTAAACCGATTATGCCAAGAAAATTACAGCTTTTTTTGAGGCGTCAAATTGCCAAACATAAAAGGAAAATTTATAAAAATATTTGGCCAATTGACTTATCTACTGGAATGAAACCAAAAAGCTGGCGCGGGTGGCCAGGAAATAATCCCTTTGCCTTAGTATTAAGCCACGATGTTGATACCCAGCGAGGCCATGATTCAATACCTTATCTTATTGATATAGAAAAGAGAATGGGCTTTAAATCTGCTTTCAACATCGTACCAGAAAGATATAACGTATCAAAGAGCATGATCAATTATATCAAACAGCAAGGATTTGAAGTCAACGTTCATGGCCTCAAACATGATGGTAAACTTTTCAAATCATATAAAATTTTTAAAGACAGAGCACTTAAAATTAATTACTACCTTGAATATTGGAATACTCGCGGATTTACTGCGCCATCTATGATATGCAATATGGACTGGCTTAACGAATTAGGAATCGACTATAGCACCTGCACATTTGATACAGACCCATTCGAGCCTCAACAATCCCTTTCTAAAACAATCTTCCCGTTTGTTGTGAAACACCATATTGGTGAGGCTTTTCATGTTGAGTTACCATACACTCTGCCTCAAGATCACGCATTGTTTATTATTCTAGGAGAAAAAAACATTTCTATCTGGAAACAAAAACTGAAGTGGATTGCTGAAATAGGTGGTATGGCATTGTTGAACACTCATCCCGACTATATGCAGTTTAAACAAAGCGGCAATAGTATTGAGACATACCCTGTTTCTTTTTATACTGATTTTTTACAACATATTGCGACCGAATACGAGAGTAAATATTGGAATGCCTTGCCTTCTGAAGTTGCAGCGTTTTGCCAAGCAAAGCTAACCAGATGGAGTACGCGGTTTACAGCAATAAAAGAGAACACTCCTAACAAACATAATAACATTTCTATAAAACAAGCAATTTAAAAATAAATCATGCTATAGATGACGATATGCAAACCTGAAGTTGATCCATTGATTAATATCAACCCAAAAGCTTCTATATAGAGTCGTTCTAAGAGAATGCTTGCAAATTCATTGATCCTGTAAAATATCTACCCAACTTTCTCAATAGTATTAGGGAAGTAAAATTATGGGGGAAGATTACGTGCTACTTATTGAATATTTTAGAATTCTGTTAGCATTAGAATATCTAACCATATTTCATAGATTTAACCTATAACGATAACTTTCATGGTACCAAAAAAAACCAATTTATTATTCTTACATAACGGGCATTCTGCCTAAAGGGCGTTCAAAAACGAATGGTCAAAATCTAAAGAAATTTTTAATCTCACATAATTCAAATTAAGGCTTGTTGATGCCAATAGCACAAATAATATTCTTCAAATGAATTCTGAATTAGCAAGTTATATATGGCTTTTATGCTTTATTTCTATTTTTATTTTGTTTTTTGGCCTATCACCTTTTAATTTTTATCCTGTTAATAATGTTCATGGAATTGATCAAAAAGATGGAATTGCGATTTTTGATACGGGGAGCATAAAGAGTGTCACGCCATTATCAGGATTTAGCGACGATATAATTGAAAATTGTAAAATAACAATCGAGTTATGGATAAAACCCATAGAATTTCCTCATAATTTTGTCGGATATATTTTATCATTTTACGACGGACATGATAAAAACAAACTAATCGTTGGACAATGGAGAGACTGCCTCGCTTTTGAGGATAAAGTAACTTATAATAATAAAAATTCCAAAAAAAATAGAGTTAAAATAAAAAATGGTATTGAAAACATTTTCTCGAAGAAAAGAGACATATTCCTTTTTATTACAAGCGACAAAGACAATACTAATATATACGTTAATTCAGAAAAATATTTTTTGATTAAAAATTTTTCCATCCTAAATGACGATATAAACAAAATCAAATATATCATGATTGGCAATTCTGCGAAAGGTGAGAATCAATGGATAGGCGAGTTGTATGGAGTAGCAATATTTAAGGATGCTCTAAAAGAACAAATTCTCAGTAGGCACTATAAGCTTTGGAAGGAAAATAAAGGACATATTTCTAATGAAAATGAATTGATTTGCCTTTATCTTTTTGAAAACACTTTTGGGGGAATAATTAAAGATCATTCTCACAACAAGAACGATCTAATAATACCAAATAATTACCGACCTATAAAATTTAATTTACTTTCATTACCCCATAGTTTTAAAGATGAAGTGCTTTATAATTTGAAGGATATTACTATCAATATTATCGGCTTTATTCCTTTTGGATTCATCGTTTCTTTAATTATATCTAAAATGAATTTAAAATCCAATTTTATTAGTTTAGTTATGGTTTTAATTGCTGGATTCATATTTAGTCTATCGATAGAAATATTACAAGTTTTTCTTCCAAACAGGCATTCTAGTTTTTTAGATATATTATGCAATACATCAGGCGCGGGAATAGGCTATATAATTTTTACAAGTATTTTTCCATCAAATACGATTATTGTTAAGTTAACCTAATTAAAATTCGAGCACGGACAGACAATATTTTTTATATTATATTTTTTTATAAAATTTATCATTTTTTTATTAATAATATTATAGTAACTTTTAAAATTTTATATATGCCTATAAATTTAAATTTAATTTAATAGTTTCATATTTACTCATATAAACTTTCGCCTTTCAATGTATTCAATTATCCATATTTTTGCTATACTTTTTCGGAGTTTAAGTACCTGAAGTTTAAAATTGGACAATAAGCCTTTTCTCATTATTGTTCACCAAAACTTTAATTTTGAATCAAATAGCCGAATTAAAACCATTAGTAGTATATTTCTTGTAAACCATTTTTCTCACGAAATAAAAAGTTTAGTCTTCATTAATTTTAACATATATATGATCGACATGAACGATTTGCTCTAATAATTAAATGAAACGAGGATAGAAATTGAAAATGAATTATACTCAAAGTAAGGTTGATGTTGGAATTATTGGTGCTGGAGAAATAAGTAATTATCACATAAATATTTTAAATGAAATAAGTGCAATCAATATATCTGCTATCTGCGATAAAAACCAAAGCAGAGCAAAAATAATGAGCAAAAAATATGGGATAAACAATACATATGAAAACTATAAAGACATGATCAATTCTCAAAAGTTTGATGTTGTCCATGTATTGACACCACCTAAACTTCATAGCGAAATATCAATTTTCGCTCTTAATAATGATTGCAATGTAATTGTTGAAAAACCTATGGCATTAAACTATTTTGATGCTATGGAGATGGTCAAAACAGCACATTATCGAAAAAAAAAGTTGACAATTTGTGAAATGTATCTTTTTGATCCAATTATTCAGAAGGCTAAATCTCTTGTGGCAAGCGGTGTAATTGGTGATTTGTTATATGCAGAAAATTATTGGTTTACAGACGTAACATCAGATAGTAATGCCTACTCGCTAAAAGGTTCTGGGAGTGGTTGGGCCCACGATTTGCCAGGAGGCGCTTTTGCAAATTTTTTAGATCATCCAGTATATTTACAAAAGGAATTTATCGGCAAGTTTAATAGGATCAACGTTAACTGCAAAAAAATTGGAAACAATCCATTCATAGAATATGATGAATTAAAAATTTCTATCGAATCTGATAAAGGATCTGGTTATATAGTATCATCTTTAAATGCAAAGCCTAGAATCAATCTGTTAAGATTATATGGAACCGAAGGTATGATCACAGCTGATATATCAAATATGACAGTTAATACGATAAAATCAAGTAAACTCCCCAGCTTCATAAATAAAGGATTATCCAATCTAAAAACATCATTTGAATTATCTAGAGATACTATCAAAACGACATTAGGCATTGCTACAAAAAAAGTTAAAGCAAGGCAAGGACTAAGAAATTTGCTTTTCGAGTTTTATAACAATCTTTATTTTGAGAATAGCAACTGCTGTGAATCTGATATTTTCAACTTTGAGAAAGCTGCAGAAACAATTAATATATTAGAAAATATATGGAAAAAGGTCGACTTGCAAAAGGAAAGTTGCAAAACTGAAAAAAAGTATCATATTGCAAGACATATCTCCAATGAAAACAAGCCCAAGAAATTTAAAAAGAAAGTCCTCATAACTGGTGCGAGTGGTTTTTTAGGATACCATATTGTAAAATATTTATTAGATAATGAATACTGCATAAGAGTAATTTTAAGGCAAATCAGAAAAGATTTTTTAAATAACGATAGTATTGAAATCATTTACGGCGACATTAGAGACCCTGAATGCATTAAAAATGCTTTAAAAGGCATTGATTCTGTATTTCATTGTGCCTCTATTACATCCAACAAAGGACACTGGCAAAATTTCTATGATACAAACATTAGAGCAACAAAGAACCTGCTTGAAAACTCAATTAATAGCGAAGTTAAAAATTTTATTTATGTAAGTTCAGTCGCTGTATACGGATTCAGGTCAAAAAGAAAAAATCAAATCATTGACGAAAGTTATGGTTATGGAAATGATTTTCCGCATTATAATTACTATGCAAAATCAAAAATTGAGGCTGAGAAGACAGTGCAAAAATATGCAGGAAAGAATGGGTTAAAAACCAGTATAATAAGACCAGGAATTATTTATGGTTTTAAAGGAAGAAATACCTTTAAATCCAGCAATTTAATATTCGGTGCAAAAAATACTATTTTACCATATATCCATGTAAAAGATGTTGTAAGTGCTATGATAATGATAGACGAATCCAATTATACGAATGGAGAAATATTTAATATTGTTGGCGATGAGCATATAACATTGAAGCATTTTTTTTATTTTGTTGATAAAATTACTGGCGAACACCCAAAAAGATTTTTTGTTGCGCGCTCCATAATGTTCTTTTTATCTTTTATAATAGAAAATATCTTCAAAAAATACAAACCTGACACAGCCCCCCCATTTGGAATCTTTCACTATCAATCTTTGATTAGAAATATGCGATATTCTAATAAAAAGATAAAAGACACATTTGGTTGGCAGCAAAAATATAGTATAGAAAATGGAATTAAAGATATTAAAAATGAAATATCAAAGCTGGGCCAATAAAGAAATTACAACGCATATAACATAAGCTGTATTTCATTTTGCCTTCATAAATATAGGCCTCAATCCTCTCATTGCAATTAATTATTATATACAGATGTGCTATTAACATCTTTATAGTGATTTCTTATTATTTGGCAATTAAAATATAATTATAGTATCTTTTCGAGCATAAAATCATATTTTCTGTTTTATATGTATAACGGAATTGCACTTTTAATACGCTATAATCGTCTATTTTTGTGATATTATTATCAAAATATATGCAAACTTGATTATATATTTTTTGTTTTTATTTTTTTCAATATTCTTTGTATTTCAAGATATTAAAATTCATATTTGCCACATATTTTTTTTAAATGAATCTAATTTTTTCGAACTTTTTGGAGCATTGATATGTTTACTGAGTTCTTAACATTTGACAGATCTGATCTTAAAAATGATTGGGACACCTTTGTTGAGAACCACCCAAATGGGACCCCTTTCCATCTAACAGGATGGCTTCAATCCATAGAAAAGTCTTTTCGATTTAAAAATTTAAGCCTCATTATTCGTAATTCAGAAGGCACAATTATCGCTATCTTCCCTGCTTTTCTTATTCACTTATTTGGTCGTGGTAGACGCTTACTGTCTTTACCGTTTTCAGATTATGGCGGTGTTATTTTTAACAATTCGGCTCAATATGATGCCCGCTTATTTTTAAAAATTTTCAGAGATAAGTTTAACCCTGACTTTATAGAAGTCAGAGGCGATATATTTAAAACAAAAAATTTTTGTACTTTGGATTATTATAAGTATCACCGTCTTTATTTAACCATGGACAAGGAACTCTTATGGAAACGCATTGACAATCGCACCGTAAAATATTCTATTCGTAAAGCAAGAAAGAACGGCGTAATTATACGAGAGCAAAATGACTCAGAGGGTCTTTCTGAATTCCAACGGCTGCATTTTTTGACACGTAAAAAGCATGGAGTTCCATCTCAACCCTCTTGTTTTTTTACTAATATCTTTAAATATCTAATTTCTCAAAACAAGGGCTTTCTATTATTAGCATACTTTAAAGATGTTCCAGTTGCTGGATCACTTTTTCTAAAATGTGGCAAAGGTATATTTTATAAATATAACGCTTCAGATCCTAATATGGTCCGTAAAGTTACACCTAATCATCTTCTTACTTGGCAAGCTATCGAAAAATCAAAAATTGAGGGCTATCATTTTATTGATTTCGGCCGTACTTCACCAGATAATACTGGTTTGATGCGATACAAATCTAATTGGGGCACAACTATACATGATTTGCCATATTTCTTCTGCCCATCTATTCATGGAGCTTGCTCTGTACAAGAATCAAGCCCTTTATTTCGTATTGCGACCGGCGTATGGCGTAAACTTCCTGATTGGATGGCTAAAACAATCGGTTCCCACCTCTACAGATATTTAGCTTGATTATTTACTATCTACTTATGACGGAGTATGTTGCACACCCAAAATGTAGAAGTTACAAATTCAACATTTACGCAAATATTTTGAATATCGTGTCGAATTTAATATGACCTCATTAGAATTTACCTCAAAACTGAAGTTTTCGTTAGAGATCAAGCAAGGCATAGCGTCAACCCGCAGACATACTGAACTATGCCGAGGACTTGTAACGAGGCATCAATGCCTATATCGCGCGAAATAACTTTTTTGAGATACTTATTATTTTACGGTCCTATAACCAACTTTAAGGCATCATTGTGACCGGATCTGTCACAGGCAGCTGATAATATTGCCTCCAAACCATAAAGGAGGCGATCAGATGAACATTGATCAGCTTAGAAAACAATTTCCAG
>Ga0207831_100285_pt1 | contig 20966 bp, 21 predicted proteins | sample TtanPargueraPR_7_FD_187741 | JGI IMG/M metagenome (GOLD analysis project Ga0207831, IMG submission 187741) | Aerobic enrichment media microbial communities from Bioluminiscent Bay, La Parguera, Puerto Rico - Tt and M1 (2) (SPAdes) | ecosystem: Environmental > Aquatic > Marine > Unclassified ... | reverse complement strand
TCGTACGCAGATTCAGAGATTAACCAAGGTTGGAAAAGCCACCACGAATGACAGCAGCTCTTCAAGCTCAAGCAGCAGTTCTTCAAGCTCAAGCAGCAGTTCTTCATCCGGCAATACCAATATCAGTATTGCAAGCGTAAAAGGTTCCATTCTCACCGGTAACTATGGTGTTGAGATGGTCTCCCAGGGATTGAAGCAACTTGTTGCCTCTACGGGATTGGGGTTTGCGAACCTGACAAACGGGACGGGAGAAGACCCGTTTACCTCCCTGGCTTCGTTGGGCATCGGAACGGATGCCAACAAGGGGTCGGCAACATATGGTTTGCTGAAGCTGGACAAGGATAAACTTGAAAAAGCGTTGAAGAAGGACGCCAAGGGTGTGGTGCGGTTGTTCACTGCGGATAATGAACTGGAGTCCTCCTCCACGGATTTCACTGCGACGAGTTCCATCAAGGGGACGACCCGGGCGGGTGAGCATAATGTTTCCTATACCGTTGCGGGAGGAGTGATAACTTCCGCCACCATCAATGGAGAACCTGCAAACATCAGCGGCTGGAGTATAACCGGCAAGAGCGGTACTGAAGCCGTGGGCCTGAGTTTGGATGTTACCAACCAGAAGGACGGAACCTACAATGGCCTGATTCGCATTAAACAGGGAAAGGTCCACGAGATGCTGGACAAGGTCGCAGAATTGACCGCTTCATCTTCGGGCACACTCTCGGTTATCGATAAGAACTACAAGAGGATCATCCGCAATATTGACAAGAAGATCGACGCGGAAACAAAGCGCTTGGCGGCCAAGGAGCGTCGCTACAAATTGAAGTTTTCCAGACTTGATACCCTGCTTGGTAAATATCAGAAGAAACAGCAGGCATTGACCAAGCAGATAGCCAAGTTGAACCAGCAATGAGATTTTGGTTTTTTCAGCTGTGGGAGCGTGGCGAAAACTGTAAGCCCAACCATAAAGAAACAGCCCGGCAGAGGATCTCCGGGCTGTTTCTTGTGTTCAGCGGTAGTTGTTGCAAGTCAGGAACTCACGCGGGCAACGCATTTGATTTCGACAAGTCCGCCAAGGGGCAGTGCCGCCACCTGAACGGCGGCGCGGGCGGGTTTGTGGTCGCCCATGAAGTCCGCATAAAGTTCGTTGAGGGTTTTGAACTCGGCCATATCCACCAAAAAAACATCCACACTGACGATATCCGTTCTTTGGCATCCCGCCTCTGTCAGGATGGCATCCAGATTTTTCAGGGATTGATCGGCCTGGGCGGCAAAACCTTCGGGCAAGGTCATGGTTTTGGGATCCAGTCCCAACTGTCCGCTGACGTAGAGCATGCCGTCGGCCGCCATGGCCTGGGAGTATGGGCCGACAGCGGCCGGAGCATTTTCCGTGGCGATTCGTACAAGTTCTTTCATGATGAAACCTCTGTTAGTTGTTGTTTTGGATATCTGCTTGATGGGTTGGCTGCGGTGTCATCTGGCGATCTAGAAGGCGCAGGATCACGGCGTCAACTGCTGCGAATCCCACGCCGGACAATTCGCCCACGGCTGCGGCGTTCTCACGGAAATCAGGACCGATGATGCCCTGCTGGGACGAGAATATTCCTCCCTTTGTGGCAAGAAGCATGCCCTGATAGGCTTCGCTGGCGGCTGTGCCGACCTTGAGGGCGCAAGTAGCCTTGGCGCCGTCGCAGATCATGCCTAAAATGGACGAGAGAACATAGGCCACGGCCTGTTCTGCCTGTTCGGGAGTACCTTTGGCAAGGCGGGTCAGGGCGGCTGCGGCACCGGCTCCGGCCGCTATGGAGCAGCCGCATACAGGCGTCAGACGTCCGGTCTTGGCCTTGATGGCCCCGGTCACCATATGGGAAAGGGCCAAGGCTTCGGCCAGTTCCCTGTCCGAGCGTTTCCAGCTCTTGGCGGCAAGGGCCGGGGGGATGATGGCGGTCAGACCGTGGTTGCCGCTGCCCGCACTGCTCATGACGGGCCAGCACCCTCCGTCCATGCGAACGTCGGCGGCTGCCGAGGACCACGCCCGGACCTGCCATGAAAGTTCGTTGTCCATGATGTTGGATGCCGTGATATAGCCGGAACCGAGTCCCCATGAACGTTCAAGTCCCTTGCGGGCCACATGGAGGTTCATTTCGGCTCCTTCCAGCATGAAGGCTTCCAGATCCTTGTCTATGGTTCCTGCCAAATCCCACATCTGGGCGAAATCCATGCGTACGAGGTCTGCCAGATATGTCGGGACACGTCCTGCGCCGGAAGATTCCGGTTCCTGCCCCTGATAGATCATGGTCCGGTTGCGGCTGATTTCCACAATGTGGTCGTGAGCATGGGCCACCACTGCGGTGACGCTCTCGCCCTGGCGTATCATTTCCACTTCGGCATAGACGTTGGGGCAATCCTGCACAACCTCCTGCGTCAGGCAGCCTGTTTCGAGCATGTCTGTTGCCTGGGAAATTGCCTCTTCTGTTATTTCCTCAAGGGAAAGCAAACCTTTCTCCGGGTCGCCGCCCAAGGCCCCCAGGGCCGCTGCCAGCAGATTGCCTTTGAGTCCCGGAGTTCCCGGGATGCCTACTGACTGTCCATTTTTATAGATGTTGGCGGACAGGCGTAGATGGATGTGCCGTGGCGGTCCTGCCAGATGTCGGGCTCCTGCACTGGCGGCCAAGGCCACGGCGCCCGGCTCGGTGCAGCCGAGAGCCGGTTTGACCTCATTTTCGAAAAAAGTGTTCAGATCCATAATCATCCTCTAAATCGGGCTTTCAGCCTCGGACAGGTGTTTTTGGGGGAATAGCCATTTTCTCCTCTATCAAGTATGATGCCAATCGTATCCATTTACTAAACGGTACGTCTCATGCATAGGTCTTTGTGGAAATGTACGATGTATTCCGCATTAATGCAGCGGATATCAATTAAAAGGAGTATGAAAATGAGTGAAGAGAAATTGCGCGAAGAACTCTACGCCGCCAATGAAAACCGGGCCATCTTTTACAAGAGGATCTTTGATGCCATGGTCGAGGAATTCGGCCTTGAAAAGGCCAAAGAGGTCATGAAGCGCGGGATTTACAAGCGTGGCGAAGAGATCGGCCAGAATTTCAAACAGTACGCCCATGGCGATTTTGCAGGGCTGCGCGACGCTTTTATCGGCCATATTCCTGATGGAGGCAAAATGTTTGCTCCCACCGTTACCCGTTGTGACGAAGGCGGCCTGGATATCGAATTCGCAAACTGTCCGCTGAAGAATGCCTGGATCAAAATGGGTATGTCTGATGAAGATTGCGCGACGATGTGTGAAGTTGCTGGAATCGTTGACTATGGTACTTTTGAAGGCGCAGGATTTGACTTCCAGATGACTGCGCTGCCAGAGGGGAGCAAGGATACTTGTTACCTCAGGATTCGTAAAAAATAGATTTGTTATAAAATATAGTCTATTGGAGGAGGCAAAAGAGAATGTCTTTTGCTTCCTCTTTTTTTGTTCTCAAATTTCTCATTTTTGATGCGAAATTCGCACCGATTTTGAAAACTCTCACGGGGTAATGATAAATTTACAAAAATGAAAATATATGTGTAATACTGTAAAATTGAAATGTGTGAAAAAGACATAATTGAATAATTTGTCATTGTCAGCCGTGCTGGAGATGTCGGGATTTATAAAAGATAATCAAGTGAAAACGCATCTATGATGCGCTGTGGCATGCGGATTGCTTAAATAGGGCGTGGAATCGTGGAGGGGTTCCCGCCGGGCCGTCCGCGTCGGGCCTCCAATACATAGCACCTTTGAGGAGAAATGGACATGAAGAGATTGTTTACCGCGTTCGTTGTCATGGCCGTACTGTGTGTGGCTTCGACTGCGCTGGCCGAAAAGATCGTCAAATTGGGTTACTCCCTGCCCCTGACCGGAAGCCATGCCCAGTATGGTGAAGTCTTCCGCAACTCTGCCCTCATGCAACTGGAGTCGTTCAACAAGTCCGGCAAGCTCAAAGGTGCCAAAGTGGAGATCGATTTCCAAGACTCCAAATCCGACCCCAAGGAAGCAATCAACATTGCGCGCAAATTCAATGACGATGATGAAGTCGTCGGCGTATTGGGGGATTTTACCTCGACCGTGTCCATGGCAGCGGGTCGTGTCTACGCACAGGCTGGTATGACGCAGCTTTCGCAGACATCGTCGCACCCCGATTTTTGCAAGATAAGCAACTGCCAGTTCCGCAACATTACGACCCAGGCTTTTGAAGGCCCCTTTGTGGTCAAATGGGCAACCGGACTTGGCTATAAAAAGTTCGCCATCATCGCCATTCAGAATGATTGGGGTATTTCGGCGGCCACCAATTTCGCCAATGCGCTGAAAAAAGACGGTGGAGAAGTGACTTCTTTGGAGTATTTCAACCCCGGCAACCGCGATTTTCGCGCAATCCTGACCAAAGTCATGCGTGACAAGCCGGAAGCCTTGTATCTTTGTATGATGTACGAAGGCGGGGCCTTGCTTCTGCAACAGAAACACCAGCTCGGCATTGACGTCACTTCTTTTGGTACATCTTCGCTTTACTCTCCCAAGCTGATTGAACTGGCCGGTCCTTCGGCAGACGGGTTATACCTGTCCACCACCTTTATGCCGGACAGCCCAGAGCCTCACGTTGTCGCCTTCGTGAAGGGATATGTGAAGCGTTACGGTTCCTTCCCGAACATGTTTGCCGCGCAGGCATACGATGCTGTGGGTATTATGCTTGCGGCCATCGCCAAGGTCGGTCCTGACGTTACCCGCAAAACCCTGCGCGACGCCGTGGCAGCCACAAAGGACTATCCCGGCGTGACCGGCAGCACTTCCTTTGATCCCGAGACCCGTGAGCCGGTCAAGGGACTGGCGAGAATGCAGGTTTCAAATGGTGCGTTCCAGCTCGTCAACTAACGGCGCATAACACACGATACTCGGGCGGGGCCTCCGGCCCCGCCGTTAACAACAGGAAAGATTGAATGGACACGTATTTTTTGATGCAGCTCATCAACGGTCTCAGCGTGGGCATGATCTACGCGCTCATAGCGATCGGGTTCACGCTCATCTTCGGCGTGCTCAACGTCGTTAACTTCGCGCACGGCGAGATGTATACGATCGGTGCCTTCGCAGGATTGGTATGCATAAACATGATTCACGCGCCTTTGGCTATCATCATTGTGGCGGCGCTTGTTGCAGGCGGCCTGTCCGGAATCGGTCTGGAACGTATCGCCTTTAAGCCTTTCCGCCGATTTCAGGACGAAGCCTCTCTCAAGTCCAGGGCCATGCGTGAAGCCACGCTGCTTTCTTCCCTGGCAGTGTCGATCATCATCAAGGAAGTCATCCAGCACTTCTTCGGCGCCGAGATGCAGACGATTCCCGGGCAGTACATGCTGAACAACCCCATTCAGGTCGGGCCTCTTTCGCTGTCTTCCGGGCAGTTCCTGATTCTGGGGTCTTCGATCCTCATGCTCGGCGGTTTGCAGTACGTGCTCTATCATACCCGTATCGGTCTCTCGATCCGCGCCATCTCCAACAATCCTCTGGGTGCGAAATATGTGGGGCTTTCCGTGGACAAGACCATCATTTCCACGTTTGCGGTGGGCAGCATGCTCGGCGGCGCGGCCGGGATCATGGTTGGCCTGTACTATGGTGCGATTTTCCCGACCATGGGTTTCACACCTTCCATCAAGGCTTTCGTGGCCATGGTCATGGGCGGCTTGTCCAGTATTCCGGGCGCTGTGATCTGTTCACTTATACTTGGAGTATGTGAATCCTTGGCGACGAACTATCTCACCCAGGGATGGAGCGATATGGTCGCTTACAGCTTCCTGATTGTAACTCTGATATTCTTCCCGCAGGGCATTTTCGGCTCCCGCAGGGAACGCGTCTGATTGAGGTTATCGATATGACCGACAACAAACTTGTTTCCCATTCCGTTCGAGCCAACCTGCTGGTTCTGGGGCTGCTTGCTCTGGTTCTTGGGGTGGTGCCGGGCGTATTGTCCTTTCTGGGCAAGAGTTATTACATGCAGGTGGCCAACTCGGCGCTCATCTACTGTGTCGTGGCTGCGAGCATGAACCTGATTACCGGAACGGCCGGGCTCATGTGCCTCGGGCATGCGGCTTTCTTTGGTATCGGTGCATATACTGCGGCGTTGCTGAATACACATTTCGGGCTTCCTTTCCTGCTCACTCTGCCTTTGGGCGGGGTGGCGGCGGGGTTGGCCGGTGTGCTGGTGGCGTTGCCCACCATGCGGCTGATCAGCATCTACTTTGCCGTGGCGACGCTTGGTGTGGGTGAAATCGTCCACGTCACGCTGCTCAACTGGGTTTCGCTGACCCGTGGGCCGATGGGCATGCAGATTTATGAACCCATCACCATTTTCGGGCACCAGTTCACCGGTCTGCTGTCCATCTATTATGTCATAGCCGTGCTGGCCTGTGTTTCCATCTATCTTTTGTGGCGTATGAATCATTCCTACTTTGGCAATGCGTTGCGCTCGGTCCGCGAGGACGACCAATGCGCTGAAGCCATGGGCATCAGTGTGGTCAAGCTCAAGATTCAGGCATTTGCAGCCAGTACCTTTTTCACCGGGCTAGCTGGCGCGGTGCTGGCGCACAGTGCCGGATACATCAGCCCCGACAGTTTCCAGTTCAGCGAATCCATTCTGATTTTGACCATGGTCGTGGTCGGCGGACTCGGTTCCCTGCCTGGCAGTATTCTCGGTGCCTTGCTGTTGATCCTGCTGCCAGAGGTGGCTCGGGGATTGGGCGATATGCGTAACGTGGCGGTCGGTGTGGTCATGTTCCTGTCCATCCTGCTGCTGCCCAAAGGCATATTCGGCGAAGTGTCAGCCATCGAAGTGGCCAGAAAGCTGTTCAACTCGGCCTGGGACGGCCGCAATGCGGTGGGGTGGAAGTGATGCCTGAAACCATACTGGAAACCAAAGGACTGACCCGCCGCTTCGGTGGACTGACAGCCGTGGACGCCGTGGACATGGTCATGCGTCCCGGTGAACTTGTGGGACTTATCGGGCCGAATGGCGCCGGCAAGAGCACTTTCTTCAACTGCCTGACCGGCTTTTACCCTCCAAGCGAGGGCGAGGTTCGTTTTCTTGACAAGCCCATCACCGGACTGAAGCCGTTTCAGGTCGCAAAAATGGGGATTGGCCGCACGTTCCAGAACTTGCGCATCATGCCCAACATGACTGTTTTCGATAATGTATCCATTGGGGCAATCGGTTCTCTGGGGCATTCCCTGCGGCGCGCCCTGTGGCCGTTCAACTGCCTCACGGACAACGAAATCAGCCAGCGGACATGGGATATTCTGGCCCGTGTCGGGCTGGACTCCCTGAGCAGTGAACTGGCCGCCAATCTGTCTTATGGCAAGCGCAAATATCTTGAAATAGCACGTGCTCTTGCTACCGATCCGAAATTGCTGATCCTCGACGAACCCGCAGCAGGGTTGAACGAACAGGAGACGGAGCAGCTGGCTGATTTCATTCAGAAACTGAACAGGGAAGGACTTCCCATTTTGCTTGTGGAGCACGACATGGGGCTTGTCATGGGCATTTGCCAGCGTGTCATGGTTCTGGCTCTGGGCAAGAAAATAGCCGACGATACCCCGGAAGCCGTCCAGCAGCATCCGCTGGTACTTGAAGCGTATCTGGGAGGTGAAGAATGCCAATATTAGAAGTCAGCGACCTTCAAGTGACCATGGGACCGCAGCAGATATTGCGGGGGGTCAATCTGAAGGTTGAGCAAAACGGTATCGTGGCCGTCATGGGGTCCAACGGCGTGGGCAAGACCACGCTCATGCGGGCCATTTCCAACATCTATCAGATATCGGGCGGAGACATCATCTTTGAGCGCGATAGCATATCCAACCTCGGCGCGGACAAGGTGGTCAAAATGGGAGTTTGCCAGGCGCCGGAGGGCAGGCAGATTTTTGCCAACATGTCCGTTGAGGAAAATCTGGTCCTCGGAGCCTATCATCAGGACAAAAGTCATTTCAATGAGGATCTGGAATGGGTTTTCGAACTCTTTCCCATTCTCAAGGAGCGCCTCAAACAACAAGCCGGGGCCATGTCCGGCGGCGAGCAGCAGATGCTGTGCATAGGCAGGGCCCTCATGGGGCGTCCGAAGCTCCTGCTTATGGACGAGCCGTCACTCGGCCTTGCTCCGCTGGTGGTAAAGTCGATTTTTGATCTGGTGGTCAAGATCCGTGATGCCGGGACAGCGATCCTGATCGTTGAACAGAACGCCAAGGCTGCCTTGTGCGTGGCCGACTATGGTTACATCATGGAAGGCGGGGCCATCATTCTGGAAGGCCCGTCCGAAGAATTGGCGAAGGATGACCGTTTGACTGCTGCCTACATGGGTGGACATGCGCACGCCTGAATAGCCGGGGCGTTACTGTTTACGACACTGAAGTCGGAGCGTCTTTGGCGCTCCGGCTTTTGTGCTTTTCAGAAGAGAAGTGGAGTCAATTCACGTCGTACTGGTAGGCTTCCAGCAAACCATAGCGTTTGATTTTGCGGTACAGCGTGGCAAGGCTGATGCCGAGTTCTTCGGCTACCCGCCGTTTGCCTTCCATGGTGGCTCCATGCCGGGCCAGCGCGTTGCTCAACGTTGCCTGTTCGGTCAGTTTTTGAGTCCACGGTTCATTCTCCTCGTCCATATTGATGGAGGAGGGGGGTGGCGCCGCACTGTTTATGATTCCGGGGAAGCCGGGACATTCCGGTCCGCTGAGGTTTTCCTGAAGTGCCGTAACAGCCTGATCGGCCGCTGCAAACCGGCTCGCCAAAGTCGCCAGATCGAGGCTGCGCTGCTTTCGCAGGTTGATGCCGTATTCCACAAAGTTTTTCAGCTCGCGGACATTGCCCGGCCAGGAATATTCAATAAAGCGTTGCATGAGTTCCGGTGCCACGGGCGGTGCTGGCTCGTTCCTGCGTCTGGCGTAGAGCCTGACGAAATAATTCACCAGCAACTCAACGTCTCCATCCCGTTCGCGCAGGGCAGGAACCTGCAAGGGGATCACTTGAAGACGGTAGTAGAGATCCTGACGGAATTTTCCCTGTCGGACCTGCTCGGCCAGATCAACGTTGGCCGCGGCAATGATGCGAACGTTGAAAGCGTGCTCCTTGCGACCTCCAAGCCGCATGACCTTGCGCTCCTGAAGCACCCGCAGCAGTTTGACTTGCAGGGAAAGAGGAAGTTCCGCTATTTCGTCAAGGAAAAGGGTGCCGCCGTCTGCATGCTCAAACAGGCCCGGCTTGCCTCCCTTCTTGGCTCCGGTAAAAGTTCCCGAAGTATAGCCGAACAATTCGCTTTCGATGATGGACTCGGGGATGGCTCCGCAGTTGACGGCCACAAAAGGCTGGGTAGCTCTGGAGGAAAGCTCGTGAACGGCTTGGGCCGCCAGTTCCTTTCCCGTTCCGGATTCACCCTGAATCAGAACCGTGGAGTCCAGTGGAGCGCAGCCGATGATGTCGTCCTTGAGGGCGCGCATGGCCGGACTTTCCCCAATGAGCCGCTCCAGACCGGCGCTTTCGGATTCATCGCCGGTTCCGGCCAGAGCGGTGAGCAATCGGCTGTCCGCTTCGCATCCCTGAACCAGAAACAAGGTGATCGCCTCGGCTATGTCCGCGGCTTTTTCCTCGATGATTTTGCATTGGGACGGATTGAATGCCACTGCCTGAACCGCGGCAACAACCTTGTTACGCACGGCGATGGGGGCGGTGTAGTTGGAGAGATCCCGGCAAATGAGCCGTTGTGAACATTCCTGACAGGTGTCATTGGCTCTGGGATTTGTAACCATGGTCGGACGGCCGCTGGTCAGGCTGTAGCCTATGGCCGTGTCCTTGGGGCTGGCGCAGCCCACAGCTGTCTCATACGCGCCGGAACCGGCCACGCAGAGATAATCGGTGTTGATGATAAACAGATCAATGCCGGTCAGACGGGTGAGAATTTTCACCAGACGCTGCAACTCATGGCATGCGTCCAGCGCGCCGAGTGTCCCGGCGTTTCTCGCTCCCGTACTGAGAGCCCATGGGGGGGCATAAGGTGTGTTGGCGGCCACGGCCTTGCTCCCGGTTAAATTTCTCATGAGACGGTATCGTAGAGTTGCAATCCTGTAAATCAATAAGGAATATGTGAGAAATTTATGTCGGGATAATCGGCCGTTGGTTTGAACCATGGATTACGTGCTTTTCAGGATTGTTTATGACGGATAAGCTTGAGAAGTTGCTCGCCCCCTTCAGAAAGATTGCCGCTATTGTCGATTTCGAACAATTTTGGATGGCTGACCGAAAATTCGGCGGCCCGCTGCAAACGTTTATTGATCTCTGCGCGGGATTCCCGCCCACGTCCGACAAGCCGTTGTTTCAGGATATCCGGTTCCACTGCTATCGATACCGGCAGGATGTCCGGGTAACGTTCTGATGCAGTAGGTAAATAGGCGCGCGATCCGTTGACGGCCACATTGAGGCCGGTCTTGAGCCATGTGTCTATCTCGCAGCCTATCCCATAGCATAAGCCGTGGCTTTCCCAATTCAGTGCAAAGAGGCCCCGTTGCAATCGCGCCTGAAATTCCTCAGGGGTCAAGGCCACGTGGTTTTCACCGCCGGCTTCCGCAGGGCGGGTGATATAGCGGTGGGCAAAGGCCATCTCGTCGCAGGAACAATGCTTGCGGGCATAATTAATGAGCGAATCCTTGCCGCATCCGGAAGGGCCGATCACGTATATCAATTGTCCTTGTCGCATCTATTCTCCTGTTTCCCTTTGAAAAGGAATTCTGTCGATGAGCTGGAACGGGCTGTTTTCGTCCTGTTGATGAAAAATGCACAACTCGCGTACCGGATGGTTGGCGTTGGAAAATGGCGCACAGAGGGAAGTCAACCCGTCCACAAGTTTTTGAAGTTTATCGCTGTTCGGGATGGCGTTGCTGAGTGTCATGTGAAATCTGAATTCTTCCATGACGTACGGATAGCCCCAGCGGACAAGAAGTTGATCCTGTCGGGGCGTCAATCCCTTGGAACGCCGACGCTCCAATTCCAGCAAAGACGGTTGTTTCCGCAGTGGATGAAATGATCGGACACAGGTTGACGCCAACTTGGCTATTTCTTCCTGATGTGTGGGAACCAAGGCAATGAATCTGCCGATTTTTTTGAGCATAAGGCCATGAATGTCGAAGGAAGACAGGCGTGTAGCCAATTGCCTTGCATGTTCAAAGAGGAAATCTTTGGAAGTGTTCGCCGACAATCGGAACGGTGGAACAAGTGTCCCGTGAAATCCATAGTGCCGGGGAGAACTCGTCATGGAAAGCAATTCATGCTTATCGAAACCTCTCACCTGGGGCTGTTCAAACCGAATGTCGGATTCAGTGTTCCTTCCCAGCCACAGTTTGCCAAACAGGTCGAGTTCCGAACCTGTTTCCGGTGCATAATAGATGGCATATCTGTCCTGCATTTATTGACCTCGAAGTTTCCTCTGATTCATTTCGCCAATCCCGCCTGTCAAATGACGAGAAAAAAGGTCTGACAAATGAGCGGCCTTTGAAAAAGCACGAAGTGTGGTCATTTTGGAAACAAACATGACTGTCACGTTACAGACATATGAAATCATGAGCAAAAGCAAACAAGTAAAAAACTTGTCTAGTGCTTGTTTTTCCCCTCAAGCCTATTCAATAGGCACACATGCTGCCGGAGTGTTGGCAGCCAAAAGGTTCAAGGGAAAACGATGCACTCATTCGGACGATTCAATAATGATTTGCACCCAGTCACTGGCGAAAAGGCAAATCCCGAATTCCACGGGCACGCCGTTCAGGTCCACGTTGATGCTTTCCGTGACAAGCACCGGCCGGTTGCGGGGTTGCCGCAGTTCCGTGGCTTCCTCGCTGGTGGGATTTCTGGCGATGATACGGGTTCGTTTTCGGGAATAATCGTTGATGCCGAAGTGCTTCAGCGTTTGTGTGATCGATCCTGTTTGGCGATGGACGCGCACCATGCCGGGAAACAGGGAGCGGGGGAAATAGGACTTGGCGTAGCTGATGCGTTGTCCGTCCGCCTCTCCGGCGCTGGTGATGCAGGTGATGACCGTACCCGGCTCGACGCCCAAAGCCTCGGCCACCAGAGAGTCGGCCTCGGTGTCTACAGCCGTGAGCTGGATGTTTCCGGGTCTGCGATGCTGGCGGGAAAGGTTTTCGCTGAATCGTGTCCGGCGGCTGACCTGATAGTCGATGACCGGTTCGCGGACAAAGGAACCCCTGCCTTGCTCAACGCGGATCAATCCATCTTTTTGCAACACGGACAGTGCCCGCCGGATGGTGTGGCGATTGACGCCGTATTCCCGGGAGAGGCTGTTTTCGGACGGCAACCTGTCTCCCGGTTCATAGACGCTGGAAGCAATTTGAGCCTCGATCTGCGAATGAATCTGTCGCCAAAGGGGAACCCCTTTTCCTCTTATGAGCATGACGCCTCCTTGTTCCAGAATCTGGCTCCAGAAACCATGGACAGTTTTAGTTGTCTAGACAAGATCTGGGGGTTTTACAGAAATGCAATCTGATCGAAACATGCCTCTTCCCGAAAGCAGGGAAATTGAGCGCAGAAAACAATGGATGGGCGTTCTTGCCCGTGCAACGGCCACCCAACTCGAAGCCGCCCTTGCCGAATGCGGCCCGTTGCCCGAATTCGAATATTTACGCAGGCCGGAAATCGGCATGGTCATGGTGCGGGGCAGGGCGGATGCCAAAGGTGATCAATTCAACCTTGGAGAAATGACAGTCTCCCGCTGCTCCGTGAAAAACGCCGATGGTTTGGTCGGGCATGGCTACGTGGCCGGGCGGAACAAACGGCACGCGGAATTGGCAGCTGTTTTTGATGCGTTGCTGCAAAGCTTCGAGCATGGCTCCGTGTGCAGAGAGGTGATTGCAACACTCGCCGGGGAACAGCATGTGGCCCGTAAGAAGCGCAATGCCAAGACTGCTGCCACCAAAGTGAATTTTTTTACCATGGTCAGAGGCGAGGACTAGGAGGACAAAGATGCTTGAACACCGCGTTGATACGACAGAACAGAGGGCAACTGATCCTGCGCTCGACAACCAGCGTATTTTCAGGGCGATTCTGCTCACCATGTCCAGGCCCGGCACCGTCACAACGCTCGGGAACCTGCCTGGACACCCTGGCGGATTGCACCCGGCCTCGGCCGCAGTTTGCATGGCTTTGGTGGATATGGATTCACCGCTATGGATCAGCCCTGATGCGTCGGAAGATGTTGCGACACACCTCAAATTCTATTGCGGCTGTCCCGTGATCCGGAAGCAGGAGGAATGCAGTTTCGGACTGGTTCTGAACGGTCTTGATCTGCCGGATCTTGAACGATTCAACCCCGGGGAAGCGGAATATCCTGACAGATCGGCCACGTTGATCATACAGGTGGCATCCATTGAAGTGGGACACGGAGTGCGATTGGGCGGTCCCGGTATCAATGGGCAAACGTTGTTGAACATTACCGGGCTACAGGCTGATTTCTGGGAATCGATGCAACAAAATCGCCAGCGCTTTCCGCTTGGCTATGACGTGATCCTGACAACTGAAACAGAGATCGTCTCGCTGCCGAGATCGGTCCAAGTGGAGATATGACGTGTACGTAGCCGTCAAGGGTGGCGAAAAAGCCATCGAAAATGCACATAAGCTCATGGGCGAGGAACGACGCGGCGACCCGTCCGTCCCGGAACTGGGCGTCGACCAAATCCTGCAACAGATGCGTCTGGCCGTTGATCGGGTCATGTGCGAAGGGGCGCTTTATGATCCGCCCCTGGCCGCTCTGGCCATCAAGCAGGCCGCAGGCGATCTGGTGGAAGCCATTTTTCTGCTCAGGGCGTATCGAACGACTTTGCCGAGGCTGTATGCTTCCCGGCCTGTGGACACCACAACCATGCATGTGCGTCGTCGGGTATCTGCAACCTTCAAGGACATTCCCGGCGGGCAGCTCCTCGGGCCGACATTTGATTACACCCATCGTCTTCTGGATTTTTCTCTGGCCGCAGAATCGCAATCTTCTATTGCCGTCGCTACTGAAAGCGAACCTGAAGGCCCGATGTCGCGGGTCATGGACCTTCTTGGAGATGAGGGGTTGATTGAGATCCCGACTCCGAACGATCAACAACACGTGAGCGACATCACTCACGATCCCATCAGCTTTCCCGTCAAACGTGATGCGCGGCTTCAGAGCCTTGCCCGGGGCGACGAAGGCTTTCTCCTTGCTCTCGGCTATTCCAGCCAGCGCGGCTTTGGCAACAATCATCCTTTTGCCGGGGAAATCCGTATGGGGGAAGTCGCCGTTTCCATTGTGCCGGATGAGTTGGGATTCGAGGTGGAGATTGGAGACATCACCGTTTCCGAATGTGAAATGGTGACCAGCTTCAAAGGAAACAAGGAAGAATTGCCGCGGTTTACAAGTGGGTACGGCCTGTCCTTCGGCTATAACGAGCGCAAGGTCATGGCCATGTCCATTGTTGATCGGTCGCTGCAGGCGCGGGAACTGGGAGAGGATGTCTCGGCCCCGTGTCAGGATGAGGAATTCGTTCTTTATCACAGTGACAATGTGGAGGCTCAGGGATTTGTCCAACATCTCAAACTTCCTCATTACGTGGACTTTCAGGCTGATCTGGTCATGCTTCGATCCATGCGGGAGGAGATCATGAAACAGGATACGCATCGGGAAAAGAGCGGGGAGGAAGTGGCATGACCTATCAGGAAGACCTTATGCCGGGAAAGAGTGATGCCACGGACAATGATGCCGGTTACAACTATGGCTATCTGAACGAGCAGACCAAGCGGATGATTCGGCGCGCCATTCTCAAGGCTGTAGCCATCCCCGGCTATCAGGTTCCATTTGCCGGCCGGGAGATGCCCATGCCCTACGGCTGGGGGACTGGCGGTATTCAACTGTCGGCCTGCCTGCTTGGTCCGAATGATGTTTTCAAGGTCATCGATCAGGGGGCGGATGATACGACCAACGCGGTTTCCATTCGCAAATTCTTTGCCCGGGTGACCGGAGTGGAAACTACGGAAAAGACCGGAGAAGCGACAGTCATCCAGACCCGGCACCGTATTCCCGAAGCTCCGCTCCAGGAAGATCAGATCATGGTTTATCAGGTGCCCATTCCGGAACCTCTGCGCTGGGTGGAGCCTCGCGAGTCCGAGACCCGGAAGATGCATGCACTGGAAGAATATGGTGTGATGCATGTCCAGCTCTACGAGGATATCGCCCGACACGGACGCATTGCCACCAATTTCATGTATCCGGTCAAGGTCGACGGACGATATATCATGTGTCCGTCTCCCATTCCGAAATTCGACAACCCCAAGCTCGACATGAGTCCTGCTCTGCATTTGTTCGGGGCCGGACGGGAAAAGCGCATCTACGCGGTGCCGCCGTACACGGATGTGAAAAGTCTCGATTTTGAGGATCATCCGTTTCAGGTGGAAAGCTGGGATGCGTGCTGCGGGCTTTGCGGTGCCAGAGATTCCTATCTGGACGAAGTCATCCTCAATGACGAGGGCGAACGTATGTTCGTGTGCTCGGATACCGATTACTGCTCATCCCGGCGGGCGCAGGGAAACTTCGGCCCCATGGCCGGGCGGGAAGATGTTGCAGAACTCATGGGTGAAAGCCCGCAAACCGCATAGAGAAGAACATGCAGACTTTTAATGAACCGATGATTCACGCACAGGGCGTGACGAAATATTATGGCCCCATGGTCGGTTGCAAGGACGTCAGCTTTGACCTGTGGCCCGGAGAGGTAATGGGAATTGTTGGCGAGTCGGGATCGGGAAAATCCACATTGTTGCGTTGTCTTTCCGGCAGGCTCGATCCCACAAGCGGTTCCGTCAGCTACCGGTCAGACGAGTTCGGTGATGTGGATGTGCACGACTGCTCAGAGACGGTTCGTCGAAAGTTGCTTCGTACCGAATTGGGTGTGGTGCATCAGAACCCGCGTGACGGACTCAGGCTTGGAGTCACGGCCGGTGCCAATTTGGGCGAACGGCTTATGTCGGTCGGAGCCCGTCACTACGGCAACATACGCAAGGAAGCCGCCAAGTGGTTGGGTGAAGTGGAGATCGATGCCGACCGCATCGACCATTTCCCCAGGACTTTTTCCGGCGGCATGCAGCAACGGCTGCAAATCGCCTGCAACCTGATCACCTCGCCGCGTATCGTATTCATGGATGAACCCACCGGCGGTCTGGACGTATCCGTACAGGCCCGGCTTCTGGATCTGCTCAGGAATCTTGTTTCCCGGCTCGGCCTGTCGGTAATCCTCGTCACGCATGATCTGGCCGTGGCCCGCCTGCTGGCGCACCGGCTCATGGTCATGAAGTCCGGCGAAGTCGTGGAATCCGGCCTGACCGATCAGGTGCTTGATGATCCGCAGCATCCATACACCCAGCTGTTGGTGTCATCCATTCTTCAGGCATAGGAGATAACATGTCAATCAAGATAGCAGTCAGCAATCTCGACAAGACGTTTACCCTGCACACGCAGGGCGGCACGGTCATCAATGTGTTTGCGAACCTCAATCTTGAGGTTCGGTCCGGTGAATGCGTGGCTCTGGCCGGGGCGTCCGGTGCGGGCAAGTCGTCGCTCATCTGTTCGCTCTATGGCAATTACAAGCCACAGTCCGGTTCAATCGAAATTCTGCACGATGGCGTCATGATCGATATGGTCACGGCTTCTCCGCGTGAGATTCTCGATATCCGCCGCCACACCATGGGATATGTTTCCCAGTTCCTGCGAGTTGTGCCACGTGTCTCGGCATTGGATGTTGTGGCCGAGCCTCTCCTGAATCTGAACGGCAATGTGGATGAAGCCCGTGCAAAAGCAGCGTCGCTGCTCGAGCGGCTGAACATCCCGTCTGCATTATGGAATCTGCCGCCGGCTACCTTTTCGGGCGGCGAACAGCAGCGGGTAAACATTGCCCGTGGATTCTGTGTTGCATATCCCATCCTGCTTCTCGACGAACCGACCGCTTCCCTTGATGCGGACAACCGTCAGGTCGTGGTCAGTCTCATCAACGAGGCAAAGCAGGCAGGGGCGGCCGTGGTCGGCATTTTTCATGACGAGGAAGTACGCGACCTCGTATCCGACAGACTGTTTGAAATGCACAGCTTCAAGGAGGCTGCCTAGCTATGAACCAGATTATCAAAAATGCTCGTATTGTGCTCAAGGACGAAGTGGTCCGCGGTTCGGTCCAGTTTTCCGGGGGCATCATTCAATCCGTTGATACGGGCGTCTGCAATGTCACCAACGCCATAGATTTTGAAGACGATTACCTGTTGCCGGGGTTCGTTGAACTGCATACCGACAACCTTGAGAAGGAACTGGAACCGCGTCCCGGCGTATTTTGGCCGGACCCGCTGTCCGCGGTCGTGGCTCACGATGCCCAGATGATTTCCGCAGGCATCACAACGGTGCTGGATGCAGTGTCGCTTGGGGAATACCACGACGGCCCCAACCGTTCAAAGATGATGGGCATGTCCATTAAGGCTTTGCAGAAGGCGCGCAACACAGGAGTTCTTCGGGCGGATCACAAGCTTCATCTGCGGTGCGAATACCCGGACCCCAAGGTTCTGGATATGCTTACTCCGCATATTGACGATGATGAACTTTTGCTTGTTTCCCTGATGGACCATACTCCGGGGCAACGCCAGTGGATGAATACGGATGTTTATCGGCGACACCACCAAAGCCAGGGCTGGAGTGACGAGGAGTTCGCGGAACTTTCCAGGAAAATGATTGCCACCCAACAACAATACGCCGCCCATAATCGGGAACAGATTGTCTCGCTTTGCCATGCGCGGTCCATTCCCCTTGCCAGCCATGATGACACCATTCCCGAGCATATTGAGCAGGCGATACAGGAACGGATTGCCATTTCGGAATTTCCCACCACCCGTGTGGCTGCGGCATTGGCCAGAGAAGCCGGGGTCTGCATTGTAATGGGTGGTCCCAATGTCGTTCGCGGCGGTTCCCATTCCGGCAATGTTTCTGCCGGAGAGTTGGCAGCGGAGGGACTGCTCGACGTCTTGTCCTCGGACTATGTGCCGGGGAGCCTTGTTTCCGGAGTCTTCCGGCTGCACAGGGAACTGTCCATGTCCTTGCCTGAAGCCGTTGTAACGATCAGCCGGAATCCGGCCAAAGCCGTCGGGTTGGTTGACCGGGGGGAAATTCGCGAAGGATTGCGTGCCGATATCGTCAGGGTGCGCGAGGTCGAATCCGTTCCCATCGTGTTGCAGGCATGGTCGGTCGGCAAAAAAAACAAATCTGAAATAACGGCAAAGAACGCCGCTTGAAATCTGTAGCGCGCATAAATGGAAAATCGTCATAGCGTCATATTCTGTGACAGCCGCTGTGCAGGCAATCCGGAGTAGTTCTTCGCGGGACGAATATCGCTTTTGGCAGGATGTTCGGGAACTCTGTTTGCGAAACAGAACGTCCAACAACAATGTTACGTCAGATTAAGTCGTTGGCCAGATAGTATCATGAAATAATTTAATAAAGACTGATCCCGAATGTTGCAAATAAAATGACGCTCTTCATGCAACTGTTGCAAAGCCACAATACCATTGTTGCGAGAAGGATGTACATCATCAGAGAAAGAGGGGTTGCGTGCTTTGGCCGGAATCATCTTGAAAAACAACTGAAAACGGAACGGGAATCATTATGAAATCCATTGATATCGAGGCCAAGTGGCACAAGGAAGCTGTTAAGGCCACAGGTCTGACGAAAGTGTATCCCAACGGCACCGTGGCCCTCAAAGATGTATCGGTTTCCGTGTATTCGGATGACTTTTGCGTGGTTATCGGGCTTTCCGGGGCCGGTAAATCCTCCATGCTCAGGTGCATGAACAGACTTATTCGTCCAACCAGTGGGCATGTGTCGCTGTTTGGTGAAGACGTTACCAACGTCAACGGCAGTCAGCTCAAGCAGGTTCGCCGCCGGGTGGGGATGATTTTTCAGCAATTCAATCTGGTCCGCCGCCTGACAGTCCTTGAAAATGTTCTGGTGGGGCGCTTGCGCTTCAATGCCGGGCCGTTTTCACGCTGCATGTCCATGCTTCGCCAATTCCCCAAACAGGAACGGGAATTGGCCTTTGACTGCCTGCAACAGGTAGGGATTGGGGATTTGGCTTTCCGCAGGGCAGACGCATTGTCCGGCGGCCAGCAGCAACGTGTGGCCATTGCCCGCGCATTGGCCCAGGAACCGGAAGTGTTTCTTGCGGACGAACCGATAGCCAGCCTCGACCCGCGCAGTTCGGAGACCGTCATGCAGATTCTGTCCAGAATACATGAGGAAAAGGGAATCCCGGTGATGGTCAATTTGCATCACATTGATTTTGCCCAACGCTACGGGAAAAGGATTCTGGGCATGTCCAAGGGAGAACTCATTTTCGACGGTACTTCGAGGGATCTTGATGCCGAGAGCGTCAGCCGCATCTATGGAGACAAGGCCGAGGAAGCCTTGGAAGAACTTTCCGCTGCATAAGGATACCGGCAGCGACAGCGTCATGAAGCAAGGAAATCGTAACACCCAAACCGTTCACAGGAGAACTCAATGTTCGACAGACTGATCAAAATGTTTATCGTGGCTGCCATGGTATTGACCTTTGCCCTGCCGGGTATCGCCAATGCTGCTCCCAAGGACTGGCCGACCACTCTCAAACTCGGCTTCATTCCTACTGAAGGTGCGGCGGACTCCGCAAAACGCGCCCGCCCCATTGCCAAGGAGCTGGAAAAGGATCTCGGCGTAAAGGTCGAAATCTTCACCGCGTCCGACTATAACGGCATCATCACCGCCATGGCCAACAAGCACATCGATCTCGCGTACTTCGGACCCAAGAGCTATGTGGAAGCTTCCGAGAAAGCCAACGCCGAAGCCGTGGTCATGGAATTGAACAAGAAGGGGCAGCCCGGCTACACCGGTATCATCATCACCCGCAAGGATTCGGGAATTTCCTCCATGGATCAGGCCAAGGGCAAGACCTTTGCTTTCACCGACCCCAACTCCACTTCCGGCTATCTGGTTCCCAACGTCATGTTCGCCCGCGACATGAAGGTCAATCCCGAAAAGTATTTCAAGCAAGTTCGCTTTTCCGGTTCTCACGGTGCTTCCATTCTGGCCGTCAAGAACGGTTCCATCCAGGTTGCCGCCACCAACAACATCGACCTCGATCGCATGATTGAAAAGGGTTCCGTATCGTTGGACGATTTCAACATTATCAAGCGTTCCGACCTGATCCCCGGCGCTCCCATTGCTGTTCGCAAGGATCTTCCTGAAAGCATGAAGGTAGCCATTGCCGGAGCCATGTTGAAGATCAATGACGATCCCGAGGCGCTGAAAGTGCTCCAGAACGGTGGATATCGCCACACCAGTGACGCCGCCTATGACATTGTTCGGTACCTCAAGCGTCTGAAGAAACAACTCGCCAAAAAGTAATCATGAGCCATCAACTGACACTTGAACAGGTTACTCCCAGGAAGGGCTTCCCAGAGAAGCTCGCCCTGGGGGGCCTTTGCCTGCTGATTCTTGCGGTTTTGGTGGCTTCGTATGTCTCAACGGACATCGACCCCTTCAAGCTGTACACCAAACGCCAGAATGCTTTTGAATATCTTTTTGGCCGCCAGCTCAATGAGGCGGACAAAAAGGCTGCCATGGACCAGGCGAAGCGGCTGCCCGAAATCATCGCCTTTGAGGAGGCCTACCAAAGGGTCAAATCGGAATATGCCAAGGCTGGAAAAGAGATCGATCCGGTAGCTATCCAGCGTGAAGCCCGCAAGCGGGCTGATGCCGATATTGCCGCCATGTCTCCCGATGAGCGGGAGGCTGTGGTTCAGGATGAATATTCCCGTATCACTGATGAAAAATCCGGGGGATATTTCCCGCCCGAAACAGCCTGGTCCCATCTGGTC
>Ga0207831_100283_pt1 | contig 21107 bp, 17 predicted proteins | sample TtanPargueraPR_7_FD_187741 | JGI IMG/M metagenome (GOLD analysis project Ga0207831, IMG submission 187741) | Aerobic enrichment media microbial communities from Bioluminiscent Bay, La Parguera, Puerto Rico - Tt and M1 (2) (SPAdes) | ecosystem: Environmental > Aquatic > Marine > Unclassified ... | reverse complement strand
TCATCGACTTCAAACCACCAACAAGAAGCACATACGAAACACCCAATTCTTCCTTAGCATCCTTGATGAAATATTTTATCTGTTCAGCCTCATCAACACCTTCGTACTCCCCATAAATTTCCTCAACGGTCTTGATCGTTGTCTCGATACCTAGGCCATTTTTATGGTTAACAAGCGGTTGAAGTGCATCAGAAAAGGCCTCTGGTGCAATAATCACCAAATCATAGACAGGGTCATCAACAAAGAATTGCTCATCAGATGGAGCATATGAAATATCAATATCTGCAGATTCATAGGATACCAGCTCACCCTTTACAGGGTTATACTGAATCGGATACCACTCCACGGTCACAAACGTCACAGATTCTAAATCCCCGTTTAATCCACATCCAGTTTTCACCGAATACAAAGACTCTGGATACAACGAATCACTGCCATAGACCTCCATATCCATCTGATTGAAGCTTGCTTTTGAAAAACCAACAGAATCAGATAAAGGCATCATTGCAGAAGAAGGCTTCACATAGGAATCCAAAGAGACAGTTTTTTGGTTCAAAGCATCCACTGTCACTTCAATATCTCTTACTCCAAAAGGAAGTTCAAAGGTCTTAACCACTTTTGGAAGAAGAGGTTTTCCTGCAGAAGAAAGATAGGTGTTTGAATCCTTAAGATACACCAAAACAAAATCTGATGAATCTGAACTGCCAACCGACAGATCAGAAGAAGTAAGTTTTGTATTCATCACAGTCAAAGAATTACCAGCTTGATTAAACTCAGATAGGGTTGCTGCTCCAATACCATTTAACAAAAATATTGCCAGCACTATCATTACTACTACTTTTCTCATATTTCTGTACTGCCCCCAGTTTCTAATTAATATTAAGACATATATTTATTTAATGATTTCGCTAAACACAAGAAAAATTACCATTTCAAATCAGTAATCGGCAAAAAACCCAACTATAAATAACAGTACAACTATTGCAAATCACATGGTAGAATACACCGATTGCCTCAATTATGAAAAAACATCAGAAGGGTTCAACTGCCTTGCACAAATCGCAACAGAAGAAGGATGTCCTTTACGCTGCGACTCCTACATACGAGATGAAGGAGATGACGCAGAAGATCAAATGGATGAAGAAGGATAAACTTTCACTAACCAACATCACTTAATCAGAACAACCAGAATGCCCAACAATCAAAAGGGCTCTTTTGCGGGATTCCAATCAATCTGCATCCAAGGTAAAAAAATCGGGATGGAATTAATTGGCACAACAAGTGCGGACCAAATCACTTTCACTCCCAAGCCAACCCAGTTATCCCAATAGTTGTTGTGCCAAATATTGTTCTTCCACAAACGACCTTCATAAAAAAGGACAATAGCAAGCACATCACGAGTATTATTTACAAAAGAATTCTTAGAAAAAGAGTTGGTCTGCGCATACGAAGAATACACACCAATCTCATTTGATTCAAATCTATTTGAAGCGATATTTCCTTCATCGGATTCTTCGAAATACAATCCTTTTGAACATCCAATAAACGATGAATTCTCAATGACTACGTTTAACGATCTTCCAACATATACCCCGTTTGTACAATTTAAAAAACCACAATCTTTTACTTGGGCATCTGAGCCTTGGTCTAGATAAATACCATCAAAGACTTCAATAAAATTACATCCAACAACAGAGAGGCCCGTACAATTATTTGAAATCACGGCTCGAAAAGTACTTTCAACTGAAAGATTTTCAATCAACACCTCATCAGCATATACCAACAACACATCAGCGCGATTCTCACCAACAAGAACTGTTTGGTGTGCACCTGAGCCAATCAAAGAAATCGATTCATTAACAACAAGAGAATGCTCCTCATATATTCCAGGATACACAAAAATAGTATCTCCGCTCACAGCCACAGCAAGAGCTTGTGAAATGTTTGAAAAATCTGCAGGACCATCATCATCGACCGTCCATAATGAAGATAAAACATTTTGTTTGTTAGTAAAACCATTCTCTAACTGTGCAGAAGCAGGCAAAGCAGAAACAAAAATTAGCATTAAAATAACAAAAACCGACAAACAATACCTTGCACACTTCACAATGACCAGTCCAATCTATAAATAGTATCTCAACCCATATAAAAATTACTACAAAAAAATGAAAAAAACTTGATAAAAATGAAAGATGTCCTACTTTTTAATATCAAAATTTAATACTTAGATGCCCTCATAAAGTTCATGGGGAATAGAACATGAAAAAAATATTCACATTCTTATGCTGCCTTCTCTTCTTAGCAAGCAGCCTTTCTGCTGCAGCCCAACACACCATAACAACTGATCCAAAAACAGAGGATTACGACCTTCTAATCATCACACCATTCTACTTCAAAGACCTCATCACACCACTCATCGAACACAAAAATAACCATGGCATTTCCACACTGGTTCAAACAACACATCAAATCTATCGAACCTACGAAGGAAGAGACCGAGCAGAACAAATCAAATATGCCATAAAAGATGCAAAAGAAAACCACAACATCAGCTATGTCCTCCTCATAGGCGGAAGAATTGGGCAAACATTCTTCTGGCATGTTCCAGCACGATACGTCCACACCGATGACAAATACAGTCAAAAGATGTTTCTTTCAGACCTCTACTTTGCAGACCTCTATGATGATCAAGGAGCATTCTGTAGCTGGGACAGCGACGACAACGCTAAATACTCAGAATTCACCGGAGGATTTCCAAAAGATGACCTCGACCTCATTCCAGATGTTGCCGTTGGAAGACTGCCATGCCGAAACCGTGCTGAAGTAAGAGCAATTGTTGAAAAAATAATCGACTACGAAACAAATCCTGCCCCATCACAACAATTCAAAAAACTACTCCTCGCAGGAGGAGACACCAACCCTGGAGTCGGCGATCCTTTCCCTTGGGAAGGAGAAGCATGCTGCGATTACACTGCAACACTTCTCCCAGAGTTTAGTGTGACAAAACTCTACACCAGTGATCAAAGCCTCACCGGCCCAGAAGACTTCATCTCTGCATACAACCAAGGAGCCGGACTCGTCCTCTACCATGGACACGGACTTCAAAGTCTCATGGCAACATATCTTCCCAATGATCCAAATCACATGGCAGTTGTTTTCTCAGAAGACTATCTTGAAGAACTCAACAACCAAATCTATCCAATAACTGTTGTTGGGTGCTGCCTTACAACAGATTTTGATAGCGGTCTTTACAACTTCTTACAAAAAAAGCAAAACGAAGAACAATACTACAACACCAATGCAGCATATAGTGAACGAGTGAGTGCATGTATAGGCTGGAAGATGGTACGACTACCAAATACAGGAAGCATCGCCCATCTCGGCTCCAGTTCAACAGCCTGGGGATCAACAGGTGATGGCGATCAAGACGGCATACCCGACTCAGCACAATACGGCTACACCTCAGGAATCTGTACAGAATTTTTCAAAGCCTATGGAGAAGGGCAAAGTAACACCCTTGGAGAACTATACAATATAGCACTAGAAAATGTCTGCAATGATTTTACTGCACAAAGAAACAGAATCCAGGCAAAATGCATTCAAGAATTCCAACTCATCGGAGACCCTAGCCTACAAATCGGTGGATACCAATAAAGAAAAAAATTGAAGATTTTAAAGAATCTTCAAAATCCAAGGATATACTTCAACAATGCGCTCAAGTAAAATCTGAATTCTTGCAAGCATACTAGGAGCCTGATCATCAATTCCCGTTGTCAACACCACTTGAACAACCGAGGTATCTCCAGGAGAATCAACATTAGAGACAACAATTCCACCATCAAACTCGCGATTTCGCCTTGAAGGAACCGTTACCCTCACATGGACTTCAACAGGACCATCTTCAGGGGATAAGTCACTGCCTTGCTCTGGAGAAATCTCCCATTCTCCCCAGTCAGGAATACTGATAACCTCCCAATTCAACAACGAACCGTTTTCTCCAATATTTTCAACAACAAATGAGGAATCAACAACCTCACCTGGACTAATGTCGCTCCATAACAGATCTCCAGAACACTCAAGGTCTGCATCTCCACTAATTGGAACAACGATATTTGTAATCACACCTTCAATAACGGTGAAATCATAGCCATAGACTGTGAGGTCCTCTGGAACCTGATACCATCCATCAGCAGAGCCGCCCCATCCAAAATTTAAATGATACAGCCCATCAGAATGATAGCCATCGATATTGAGGTTATGACCTGCATCCCAAGCAGGAGTCACCACGGCAAGATGAACTGGACGGGCTGCCTTGATATCGTTTGTTATTGCCTCATACATCTGCTCAGTGGCCTCTTCCCACAGCACGACGTCATCAAAACCAAACCTATGATAGGCATCAAATGCCTGACTCACACCAAACGTACCCGAACCACCTGCGCTATAGACCTGTGTGCATGCAACACCACAAGCAAAGATGAGAGCTGCAAGATCCTCATTTGTCACATCACCTGTTGCATAATCAATTTCTGCTTGCAAAAGCAAATCATTTAGCTGAGGAAATGAAGGAAAACCATAGTCTTCAAAATCATCATCAATATAGAAATGACGGCCATAATTGTGATAATAATCATCAGAATCATTGAAACGTGCACCCATTGTCGTCTCATAGTAGTTAAGAATCTGCGCCATTGTAATCGAAGGACAACCTGCAAGACTACGCTGCTCTCCATCAAGAGGACAGAGACTGTTGTATGGATCATATTGATCCCATTGGGTGACAATCCATCCCTCCGTAGGTGTACTTCCTTCAGGCGGCCAACGCTCATCAGATTTTTCATAGTGCAATGATTGTTCTCGTAATGCTTCCTGCTGCTCAGAATATCCAAGATCAACAGATGCAGGCAATGAGTCAACAAAATCTCTTCTTGAAGATAAATCATATAACAATAACTCCAAGGCCATATTCTCAGAACTCTTCAAACTGCCAAAGTCATTTTCAAATGAATAAGCAAGAACTGGTGGAAGAGACTCATCAACTGATACGACCATAAATCCAGTCGGCTCAAGAAGGCAGACATAAAATAATGGATTGGTAGAGAAGCCATAGGGCTCGGAAACAAAAGAAATCTCATATTTTGTCTTTTCAAGTTGGACAAGTTTTCCTTGCACTATCTCCAATACAGCATCAACATACTCATCATCTCCAAGAGAGTTTGAGTCATCGAGCTTTTGGTCAAATGCAGAAAAACTTGGAAGAATCAGTATAACAACACATACAAATGACAGGAACACAAGCTGTTTTCTCATAGCTACTCACCCATAATATAGTCATTACCTCCATTTAAATATATCTTAAAAATAAAACAAAAAAACAATCAAAAAAACAGACTGTAAAATTTAATTTTAATTAAACTCCTGTAAATAATTACTATTCTTACTAAAAATCAAACAAATTCTTCTGCTTAGACTCCTTCACACCACCGCCAAACGTCTTCAAAGACGCCATCACCCTTTCTCTTGAAAAACGGTTACGATTAACCAATAAATCAACAACCGCAGACTCATCAACACCACCCCACGACAAAGAATAGTCCTTGGTCACGTCAGGATTTAAAAAGATATCTGCAACCTGCTCAGCCAACTCAAGACTTGGAACCTTCTTGTCTTTTTTCTTCAAAACATCCAAGATCTCTTCAAGAGATTCATGTTTTTTGGCCATCTTTAAGGCAGTCTTAGGGCCGATTCCAAACACCCCTTCATTAAAATCAGTGCCCATCACCACAGCCATCCACACCAGCTGCTCTCTAGAAATCTCAAGTTGCTCTAACGACTCCTCTAAGCGCAGCATCTTTGGAACCACCTTCACATAGGCCTGTTTACCTGGAAGCTTACGCTTGCCAGATGATGTTAGATTCCTCAGCAACACCGGCGATCCAAACAACAAACAATCAAAATCCTGGCTGCCAACTGCAAACCCATCACCACGAGAAACCATAAAACTCGCCTGAGCCTCACCATCAGATTTTGCCTGAACAAAAGGAATGCCAAGAGCAGACAACAACTCCTTTGCCTCACCAACCATCTCTTCAGTCAACCTGCCTGTCTGCTGAGCCTTTGAGCGGGCACGAGCAAGATCACCTGCCTCAATAGCTTCTTCCCACTCTTTTTGAGCAAGCTCTTTACGTTTCATACGCTCCTCAAGAGTCCTTGCCTTCAACAGGTGCGGCTTTCCATCAAAAGCGTACACAGGTTTTATTCCTGCCTCAACAAGATTGCCTGTACGATGCAACAAGCCTGTCAGATGAGACGTTACTTTCCCATCACTATTCATGAGAGGCGAACCATCACGAGTACGGATACTTGCAAGAAACTGATGCAACACATTATAGGCATCAATAATCACAATTCTTCCGGAGAGATCTTCATAAGAAATCGTCTTTGCTTTGAAAAGAGAACCAAGTTTGATGCCCATACATAACCCAAACAAATGAGAGGCATAAAAAAATTTCCAGTAAAAAAATCAGCACCAATCAAAAACTAAGAAAAGGATAATTTTTTAAAAAAGTTGAAAAAAAGCAATCTAATATTAAAATAATGTAATAATTTTTAAAAAAATTGGGCAAACCCCTTAAATACTAACCGCAATAATACTGTAAAATGTCGATGAAAATCGAATAAAAAATAGCAATAGCAAACTACCTGCTTTAAAAAAAACCCCCATTGGTGTAGGCAATGATATTTTCCCTCTGCATCTGCCTACACCAAACAACCCCCTTTTTTGGAGTTTAATAAAAACAAATTGCTGCGATAAATTTAATAATAAATCTTCCATCACCTGAAAATATGAAACGAGACCTCATCTCAATGCTTGATGTCAAAGACGACCTCGAAGAAATCATCGATCTAGCAATAGAACTTAAAACAAAATGTAAAAACGGAGAAGACATCAAAATCCTCAAAGACAAAACACTTGGGATGATCTTTGAAAAAAGCAGCACACGAACACGAGTCAGCTTTGAAACAGGCATGACAAAACTCGGAGGACATGCAATCTTTCTTTCCAAAAACGATATTCAAATCGGACGAGGAGAAAGCATACAAGACACAGCCCTTGTCCTAAGCAGATATGTCGATCTTATCATGTACCGAGCCATGAGTAACAAAGCAATGAAAGAACTCTCAGAGAACGCAACAATCCCAGTCATCAGCGGACTAGACGACAAAGAACACCCCTGCCAAGTCATCACTGATCTGATGACCATCAAAGAACACAAAAACACACTCAAAGGACTAAATCTGGTATACTACGGCGATGGAAGAAACAACATGGCCAACAGCTACCTACTAGGATGTGCAATTGCTGGCATCAACATCAAAATCGTCTCACCACAAGCCTACCAACCCGACGACTACTATGTCAATGAAGCAAAAAAATTTGCGATAAACGTAGAAATCACTGACAAAGTAAAAGACGCCAGCAAAGGATTTGACGTTATTGCAACCGACACCTGGGTCAGCATGGGAGACGAAGCACAAAAACAACAACGACTCGAAGAATTCAAAGGCTACACCGTCGATGATGAAACCATGAGCCAAGCAAACAAAGACGCGATTTTCATCCATTGCCTACCAGCCTACTACGGACTTGAAGTCGAAAAAGACATCGCCCATGGACCACAAAGCGTCATCTTTGATGAAGCAGAAAACCGCATGTGGGCACAAATGGCTATCATGGTTACCCTTGCAAAACAGAGTCAATAAAAAAACTATCGTGATGCAGACAAAAAACACTACTTCTGCATCAACTCTCTAATTTTTTCAAACACAAACTTTGTCCGATACAGATCAGACTCATTATACCGAACCAAATCAAACAAAATCTTTTCATCACCACAACTCAAATAACGCTCATACTCAATCAATGCTTCAAAACCAGATGAGGTTGCAAAATCTTCCTTTTCAACATAGCCAAGAAGCTCAGAGATCTTTTTAAGACCCATCGACTTTTCCTCAGAAAGAGATTTTCGCACTGGAAGATACAACCACTGCTTTCTCACACTCTGCGAATTCACCGAATCCACAAACACATCAAACATATACTTTTTTAGATTCTCAAAACGAATACCACATCTTCGAAACGCAGCTTCAAGCTGCGGCACATCTGAAGCAAGAGAACCATATGAGACCAACACAGGATTTTCAGATCGAAGCCACTCAACAAAAGACTGAAGCATCTTTTTCTCCGACTCACCACGCCTAAGAAGCCACGTCTTTTTTACGCCAGACTCATCAATACAGCCCAACAAAAAAATACGCTCATGAACACCATTGACAAACTCGGCATCAAAAAACCACACCTTACGACCGCCCGCATCAAAACTATGTTTTTTTACAACAAGCGGCTTTTTTGCACAAATCGCTTTAGAAAAATTTTTTGCCAACACAAAATCATTTTCTGGGAAAAACTCATATTTATCCGAATCAAAAACCTCATCAAATCCTGCCAACTGCTCAATAGAAGATATCCCCATCTCAACAAGAGCTACTGCACGAGAAACACCAATGAAGGGGACTCCCATCAACTCCTCAAGTTCGCTAGATAGCACGCCACCCTCATACACATAATTCCAAGAAACAACGCCATCCTCAATAACACCCAGCTTGCCTAACTCATCACCAGTTGAACAACAATTCACCACCAATGATTTACCAAACACCTCAGATTGTCCGCCCTGAAAACGACCATGACCACCAAACACCATCGCAACATTCTGTCTACCATCCAAAAAATTACGCAAACCAAATGAGCCATCATGGCCAACCCTGCCACGAACAAGACCCACATCTAAGACACCAAACGGCTCACGAAACGAAACAACTGCAAGTTTTTTATCAGAAAAACTTGCTGCTGCTCTTGAAAGTTCATTGCAGACAAACTCTGCATCTGACTGTTTTTTTCTAGCAATACCAACAAAGACAAACTCATCAACAACTAACGGATGAAGAGAAGCATCAACAAAACCTTTAGGCAGATTCTTCATATCTCCTTCAGAGATCACTATGCCAAATCTTGATTTCTTCAACATTTTTGAAAGAAGCTTTTGCTTTTGCCCTTTTAATAACGATCTTGCGTTGCTTCCAGCATACACCAATACATCAACAGGCCCTAAACCTACTACAACATCACAAAGAAATCCAAACTTTGCATCAGACATATCACTAAAACAACAAATCTTCATCACAATCTACCTAAATACAATGCATGATAGACCAACAACACTACAATACTACAAAAAATCTTTCTATGTCAAAATCTGTTCAATCTTATCGTTTTTTACCGCATATTTAAGTTCTTGAGCAATACGACGACCCGTCGACAGATTCGGTTCAATCAACTCAGAATACGGCGAACCACCAACATACGGATTAGTACCAGCAACAATACGAGCAGAAATCTCAAAGACCTTAAACTCAAGATTTTCGGTAACAACGGTCTCAAGACAAAACGGGCCCCACAATCCACCAAAAAGTTCAAGAGATTTTTCCACAACACCGGCTCCCATCTCAAAGACTTTTGGAAGAAGACTCTCACGCATCACAATAGGAAAATTACCTGTTACAACAAAAGTTGGATGAATACCAGCTTCCTCCAACTCACGAATACTACCAATACGCTGGACCTCATCAATAGTTGTCTCATCACGACGATCCATAGATAACATCTGCAAACTACCGCGACTCAACGAATATGCATCATCACGAATCGGCGAATAAAAATAACTGATGTAGTACCTAGTGCCCATTACAAATTCCTGAATAGAAAACTTCTTTGAACGATCAATATGCTGCTCAAACTCCTCAACATTTTTTGCAATAAAAAAACCACGACCGCCCTTTGCACCATGATATTTTACAATCACCGGACCATTAATCTCTGAGGGATCAGTGATCTCACGGGGCATAGTAATGCCTGCACCCTCAAGCCACACCCGCTCCTTATTTCTATCAGACTCCCACAGCAACACATCACGATTTCCATAAATCGGCAACTCAAGCTCCATGAATTTGTCTGCACCCAAATACTCAACAAAAGAGCCATGAGGAATCACCACTACATTCTTTTCTCTAAGCTCCTCAGTATACTTAGAAATATCTTTGTAATCATCAACAATCAAAAACTCATCAGGTTTTCCCAATGGAAATGCATCATAGAACTTCTTCTTATCTCCAACAGCAATCCCTAAAGTCTTAAATCCTTCCATACGAGCACCATGAAAAATCTGAAGGCTCGAATGAGAACATACAGTTGCAATTGTAAGATTAGAAAAATCATAGCCGGCAAGCATGTCATGCAGGTCAATATTACCCATAGATAGGACACCTTGCAGTCTACTAATAATCAAACCCATTTTATTAGTTTCGCTAAAAAATGCATCAAAACAATTATCAAGACCAATAATCATGGGGAAAAGGTGAATCAAAAAACTTCTTTTCAAAAAAGATTGGAAAAACCGCTCATACTCCTTCTTATCGTTTTCATTGTAGGGCCACTCAACGGCTGTATCGAACTCAACCCTCAAGCAGACGATAGTCAACCAACAAGTCTCACCATCTCCTATATTGACGAGGCCTCAATAAACCCTTTTGCTCTTGGAATAAAAGAAAACATTATGGAAGGACTTGTCTGCTTTGATCATACGTTTCAAGTAGAACCACTCCTCTCAACTTCATGGACCAATCCAAACGATACCACATGGAGATTCATACTCAAAGAAAATGTCAGCTTTCACAACGGCGAGCCATTTACAGCATATGATGTCTACTATTCACTTAGTGTCTACTACCAAACAGTAGGAGCCTATGTAAAAAACGTCTCAATTGTTGATAATCATACCATCGATATCCAAACCTATCAACCAGTACCAAACTTTCTGCATATCCTAGCAAGATACCTCTATATCTACCCAAACAACTACATCACAAATCAAACAACATACCCTGTTGGAACAGGGCCATATAAGTATAAGGAATATGTAGAAGGAGACCACACCAGTCTGAGTCGAAATGAAAACTACTGGGGCGAGTTACCCTATATTGCCGATGTAACCTTTATCATCGAAGATGACCCAGATAGTATAAAACAAGGCCTTCTCAACAAGACAATAGATGTTGCAAACTATATCGTCGATGCTAGCATCAAAGACATCGAAGAAGACCCAAACATCCAAATCATCACCTTTCCACCGATTGCCAACTACTTCATCGGATTTGACATGCGAGAAAACAACAGCTATTCATATGCTGATGGACAGAATCCAACAGCAAACCTCTTGGTTCGACAAGCAATCTATCATGCAATAAACATAACACCGCTCATCGAAGGGCCATTCCAAGGATATGCAACACCCGCAACACAACTAGTCTCACCATACATCTTTGGATATAACCCCGATATCGCCAGACTTGAATATAATCCAGAAACCTCACGCGAACTCCTCACACAAGCAGGATACCCAAATGGATTTAACATCACCCTTGACAGCATCACCATTGGCTATGAGTACAACCTCGAAAATACTCTGCTAGTCCAAGAGATGCTTGAAGATGTTGGAATAAATGTTACCATCAATCATCTTAGCACCCAAGAATATCGAGAAAAGGTGACTCAAAATAAGAACACCTCTCTTTGGCTTGTTGGTTGGAATGCCGTTAGCTATGACGGAGAATTCTTCTATAGAAATTTCCTTATGAACGAATCAGACAGATACCAAGGATACTACAACAGCGGCCACTACAATAACACAGAAGTCAATAGACTTGGTGTGCTTGCTTCAACAGAGACAAATTCACAAGAACGGCAACGGCTCCTCCAAGAAGGATTTGCGATAGCACTTCAAGAAGATGTCATGCTTGTGCCACTCGTCTCCCAAGCCCTCTTTATCCTTGCACAACCAGATCTCAACATCCCTCCAAGAGCGGATCTTGGACTCTTCATCAAAGAAATAACATATGACTAAGCCCAAACGTCTAATTGTAATAATATAAACAAAATCTATTCAAAGGCCAGTCAATATTGCATCTTGTAAAAAAAACAACAAAAAATTCATGAAAAAACCCACAAAAACGTCGAAAAATATATAAGAAATACAAACTTAACATATCATTGTGAAAGAACTTGACGCAATAGACCATAAGATTCTCTACTACATGTTTTTAAACTCAAGACAGTCAACAAACACCATCTGTCGCAAAGTAGGAATCTCAAAAAGTGTCTTCCATTACCGCCTCAACAGACTAGAAAGCAGACAAATAATCCGAGGATACCCCACCGTCATCGACATCTTCAAACTCGGCTACAGCATCTACCGATTCAACATCCTCATGCAGTTTGCCTCACCAGAAAAAGAAGCAGAAATCGCCCAATACTTCACCGACTACGACAACAGCTGGAACACCTCATCAACCAAAGGTCGCTACGACCTTATGTCTGCAATACTAGTAAAAGACACCAATGCCTTCTACCAATTCTACGAAGAAACACTTAAAAAATATCGCTATCACTTCAAAGAACTCTCCTTTTCACAACTCTACGAAACCTATGGATACCGTCACAGCATACTGCTCGATGCCAAAGCACAACAAGACCACAAAGCATACGAACTACGCTACACCGGAGAGACCACCAATCTTGACAATCTCGACTACAAAATATTGTGTCTACTCTCCAATAATGCCCGTATACCAAGTATAGACATCGCAAAAAAACTTGATGTAAGTTCTTCAACGGTCATCAACCACATCAAAAAACTCACCGATGCAGGAATCATCGTCAAATACTCAGCAAACATCGACATACAAAAACTCGGATTTAAAACATTTATTGTCAACCTCTCACTAACAACTTACGAAAACAAAAACAAAATCATCAGATATCTTTCAAACAACCCATTCATCTGGGAGATACGACGAGCAATAGGGTCCTATGATATCGAACTCATCATCTACTCAGCAAACTTTGAGCACTTCCACCGCATGATGGAAGAACTGCGCTTTGCCTTTCCAAATGATATTGCAAGCTATCACTATCTGCACGTTACAAAAATCCACAATATCAACTGCCTACCACAATCACTCATGGACCCAGCATAAGAAAAATAAAGACATTATTTCTTTTTTTCAAGAACCATATCAATTCTTGACTTAAACTCTTCCATATCAATAGGCTTTTTGATATAGTCCTCTGCAATCAACTCACCAGCACGCTCAGCAAAACCATCAGTTCTTGCCGTTAAAATAATGACCGGGATGGAGCGCCACTTAGGGTTTTCCTTTAACTTATCAAACACCTCCCAACCATTCATCTGAGGCATCATCAAATCAAGTACAATCACATCAGGAATCTGCTTCTGAAGAATCTTCAAACACTCTTTCCCACTCCTTGCAGAGATGACCTCATACTCATCACTATACAATTCCTTAAAGGCTTGTTCAATTACAAATAACTGGTCCTTTTCATCATCAACTACAAGTATCTTCTTCATAGGCCATCATCGTGAGTATAATTTTCAACACAACAAATCTACATAATACTTTGCCATATAAAAAAACATTGATTACGAATCATCACGATGAGTGCTCAACGGCAGTTTGACATGCACCGTTGTTCCCTTTCCAAGGCCCTCACTTGTCAAGAAGATTTTTCCCCGGTGAAGATCGACAATGCGCTTTGCAATCGTTAGACCAAGTCCGCTGCTTTCAAAATCATGACGCGATTCATCAGCCTTATAGAATTCTTCAAAGACCTTTTTTGCTTGGTCTTCTGATAAACCAACACCAGTATCAGTTACCAACAACTCAACCATCTCGTCTTTTCGATTTGCCTCTATTACAATTTTTCCGCCTGCTTTATTGTATTTTACTGCATTTTCAAAAATATTTGCCAGTAACTCTTCAAGAGCAAGACGATCGCCAAATACAGAGATATCTTCATTAAGATGCTCTATTAACTCAATTTTTTTATCTCGCAGAAGATGTTTTTTAGCCTTTAAGACCTTACCAATAAGATCAGTGAGATTCACCTGCTCAAGACTCAGTCTGCTCTCAGGTGAATTCAACCTCACCAAATCAATTGTCTTAATCACGATATTTTTCATATATTCTGCATTACGAGAGATAACCTCAAGCATCTCCTTTCTTGATTCATCAGCCTCACTTTTAAACAACAACGATGACATCGTAGAAATCGGCCCAAGCGGCGTCTTTAAATCATGGCTCAACTGGATGATTAATTCGTTTCGTTGTTCAACCAAACGCTCAAGATTCCTACTGTATTCTTCTAACGTCTCCTGAGAAAGTTTAAGTTCTGAAGTCATCTTGTTAAACTCAGATGCAAGCGCCCCCAATTCATCACTAGAAGCAATGTCGATCTGATATTCCAAATCTCCTTTTTTAATCTCCTTTACACCATCCATCAATTGACCCAATGGAGAAGTAATATAATGAGAAAATAACAGATAAATCACAACAAAAGAGACCACAAAGAAAAACGCAGAATAATACGAGGTTGTCAAAATCATCTGAGTTTCCAACGAGCGTAGACCCTGTAAAGAGAGATCAAAAACAACAGAGAATTCATGCTTTCCATTATCATCAAGATAGGGCTGCACAATAATAATAGAGTTATCCTCAAAAGAATCAGATATCATCGATGGCTCGATATTTTCTAATCGAGTCAAAATCTGCTCATCAGTGATCACCCGCGGACCATAGAGTGACTCTTCATATTTTCCTTCAACAACCTCATCTGAATCAAACAACAGATTTCCATTCACATCCAAAAGTTGTATCTTTTCAATATCCTTGTTTAACTCAAAAAGATTAGTAATAACTTGAGAATACCTAAAAAAACCAGAATCATAATAATCAATATAATTTGTTGTTACTTCTTCAACAGATAAAGCAGCAAAAGAAAGAGCGCTAGTCAAAGTTGTCTCTTCTGCAACCTGAGACTCACGCTGAATGATGATAAGAGAACTTAAGATAAAGACTAAAATAAGCACAAGAATGACCGGAATGGACACTTTGAACTTCACACTATTAATTCGTTTCATCTTATCCTACAACATCTTTGCATAACTAAAGCAAAGATTATTTCAGTCAAATACCAGTCAATAACCTTTTCTCATATAAAAAGTGGGTGATTTGAAAAAGCTAGCATATCATCTGCTAGTCTTCACATTGCGTTTTTTGCAAAACCCTTCAACAGGGCAACGACTACAAAACGGAGAAACTGGCACACAAATCTTTTGACCAAAGGTCACAAACAAATCATTAAACTCATCCCAAAAACGCTCAGGAAGCAATTCAAGTAAGGCAAACTCTGTCTCCTCAGGGGTTTTTGTCTTAATCCAACCCAGACGATTTGGGATACGATGACAATGCGTATCAATAGGGAGAAAACCATGTTTTTTATGGCCATAGACAAGCACAATATTTGCGGTCTTTCTCCCAACACCTTTCAACGACAACAGCTCATCCATAGAATCAGGAACCCGGCTATCAAAACGCTCAATAAGATCCGTGCAAATCTCCAAAATACGTTTTGCCTTTGTCTTATAAAAACCAACAGGATAAATCAACGAAGCGATTTCTTCTTCAGATAACTCAAGCATCTTCTTTGGAGAATTATGTTTTTTTAACAAACGTTTAGAAGCATCTGCAGTCACCTCATCTTTTGTTCTCAGACTCAACAGACACGATATCAACACCACAAACGCAGAATCCTCAAGTTCATCAAGCATCCTGGTTACGACTGGAACGCCATACTTCTCAAGTTCACTTTTAAGAAGTAAAAAAAATGTATCAAAATCAATACGCGACACATCAGACATAAACGACACAACCAACTACTGAGCCATCTCCTCAACTAATTCAAGCACATCCTCACGCCATAAAAACGAACGCTTAATTGCTTTTTTCCAACCATTATACAACTGGTCTCGCTTCTGATCAGACATAGCTGGTGAAAAGCTTTTTTCAATCTTATGGGTCTTTAAAATCTCCTCCTTAGAATCCCAAAAACCTTGAGAAAGACCTGCAAGATAGGCTGCACCAAGAGCAGTTCCTTCAAGCATCACTGGGCGGTCCACTTTTGCATCAAGCATATCTGCCATAAACTGAAGCAAAAAGTTGTTTTTTGAAGCCCCACCATCAGCCTTTAAGCCCTTAATAGAAAGACCTGTGTCAAGTTCCATTGCATGCAGCACATCCTTACATCGATACGCAATGCCCTCCAAGGCAGAACGCACCAAATGCTCACGCGTCGTCTTACGAGAAAGACCAACAACAATGCCGCTTGCATGTGGATCCCAATATGGTGAAGAAAGTCCCGTAAAAGCGGGCACAAAATAGACTCCGCCAGTATCGCTCACCCCAAAAGAAAGTTTCTCAGATTCTGCAGGATCTTTAATCAGACCTACATTTTTTTGCATCCACTCTACAGCCGATCCTGTCGTATTGACCATGCCCTCAAGCATATAGGTTACCTTACCGTTAAGCTTCCATGCAATCAACGGAAGAAGCCGATACATCGATGCAGGAGGCTTTTCTCCCACATTCATATCAATAAATGTACCTGTGCCATTGGTACACTTCACCATGCCTGGTTCAAAACAGCCCTGTGCAAACAACGACGATTGCTGGTCAGCAACAGCTGAGCCAATAGGAATGTCTGATCCTAACACCTCTTTATGCATCACTCCAAAATCATCAGATGTCTGCTTAATCTCAGGGAGAATCTCAAGTGGGATCTTAAATAAATCCAAAAACAAATCACTCCACTTCAACTGAAATGTATCAAACATACCAGTTGAACTAGCGTTTGAAAAATCAGTTGCAAAGACTGAGCCTTTTGTCATCTTCCATATCAGCCAAGAATCAATTGTTCCACACAGCAGATTTCCTGCAGCTAAGACTTCAGAAACCCCTTTTGTATTTTCAAGCATCCATTGATTATGACCAAGAGAAGATGCTGTTGGAAATGAGAGATTTGCAGCTGTCACCAGTCGAGCGCCAGATGCAGACTTTCGAATAGAAGGAACAACTTTTGACAAGCCTTTTGTCATCTTACCAAGACTGCGAATAGTCTTCATCTTGGATGCATCGTATGCTTTTTGACATAGCTCAGCGCTTCTTGTATCCTGCCATGTGATAGCATTACACAAAGGCTTTCCACTCGACTTATCCCACAACAGACTCGTCGTACGCTGACAGGAAATGCCCACACACGCAATATCAGAAGCGGACAACTTCGCTTCCTTTAATGCCTTCTTCATCACCACAACACATTTTTCCCACACCTCAAGACCATCCTGCTCCAACCAACCAGCGCGAGGAACAATAGGAGAAATCAACTCATAGCTCTGAGAAACAACAGAAGCATCATGATCAAAAATCATCGCACGAATACCCGTCGTACCATCATCAACAGCCATCACATAGTGTTTTTTTGCCAACACACATCACCTTTTCAAATCAACAATACAGACTCATACCCAATAGGAGCCCACTCATATAAAGCTAGCAGACAACAACTACTCAACACGCTTCATGCTCCGAGTGGCAATCACATCCACACCCGACTCACAGATATTCTCATACACCACATCACCAACCTTTACAGGAGCATCAACAACCACAGCACCCAACACCCCAACAGCCTGTGCAACAAGGTCTCTTGGAATCTCACCGTTGCTTCTCACCGGAAGCATACAAACAACACCACCACGGATACGTACACTACTTGTAAGCACCCTTCTAGGATCAACAACCTCCTGAATGGCATACTCACTACCACGCTTACATAAGGCATCAGAGGTCTTCCATTCACCCTCCTTCTTATACACCCGAATCTTGCAGCCCATCGGACAGCAAATACAAGTCACCGTTGACTCATCCTCAGCCATGAGGCTTCACCTCCACAGACACATCGCCAACACGTCTGCCAAGCTTTTCTTTATCCAACACAATTTTTACCATCTCAGGAGGACGAAGTACACGCTCAACTTTTGAAAAAATGACATCATCCTCGCAAGTAACAATCACCTCAACATTTTCAAGCACACCAGACACCCGAAGATACAATACCACCTCATCAAGACAACACTTCTCAGACAAACGCTGAGGAACAACATACGAAACATTTTTCCCTGCAACAACACAACGCTTGCTCAACTCCTCATGCTTGTCTTCAAACGCAAAATCAGCAGCACAACTCCCAGCAACAACAGATGCTACCGTCACATCATCAACCACATCATGAACATGCACCACATTACCACACGCAAACACACCCGGCACACTACAACTCATCTTCTCATCAACAACAGGGCCCCCCGTCACCTCATCTAAAAGAAGTCCACACTCACGACTCAACTCGTTTTCCGGGATAAGACCCACTGCTAAGACCACCACATCACACTCAAGACGACGCACCGATGACATATCAGGCTTCCAAGAGACAGGATCAACCTTTGCAACAGAGACTGCCTCCACACGATTTTTCCCATGAATCTCAACCATTGTCTCAGAAAGATGAAGAGGGATGTCAAAATCATCAAGACACTGTACAATATTACGGCCCAATCCACCAGGATAGGGCATAATCTCAAACACACCCAATACCTCAGCTCCTTCTAACAAAAACCTACGAGCCATGATAAGACCCACATCACCAGAGCCAACCACTACCACACGACTACCCGGCATAATCCCATCCACATTAATCAGACGCTGCGTTGTTCCTGCAGTAAACACACCTGCAGGACGAGAGCCCGGAATCAAAATCTGATTACGAGTACGCTCACGACAGCCCATCGCAAGCACCACAGCCCCTGCCTCAAATTCCACAACACCATCAATCTTATTTGTCACCACAACACGACTTGGACCAACCTCAAGGACCATCGTATCAAGCAACACATCAATGTTTTTTGAAGACTCCACCCTGTCAACATAATGCTGAGCATACTCAGGACCCGTCCACATCTCCCCAAACACAAACAACCCAAAACCCTGATGAATACACTGAGGAAGAATGCCGCCTAACTCCACGTCACGCTCCACCACAAGCACCGACACGCCCTTCTTCTCAGCTTCAAGAGCTGCAGCAAGACCCGCTGGGCCACCACCAACAACTACTACATCATAGAGCACTAAATCTCACCTCCACTCGGAGGAATCTTGTCTTTTAACAGACACTTAGCCGGACCAACAAACACCTCAGAGCCAACCCCATCTTTTACCACCTCAGTCACATCACAGCCCGTCTCCCGCATCAAAATTTCTGCCACACGAGGAAGACAAAAACCACCCTGACACCGCCCCATACCAGCACGAACACGACGCTTAATCGCATCAACACTACGAGCAGGAATAATCCCATTAATCACATCAACAATCTCACCTTCTGTTACTCCCTCACACCGACACACCACACGACCATACAACGGATTTTTTGCAATCAACTCACGACGTTTTTCAAAGCTCAACTCACGAACCACAGGACCCTTATTTCGAATCGGATCAAAACCTGGGTCTTCTTCCAACACAAGACCAGACTCAGCCAAAATATCAACTGCCAACTCAGCAACTGCAGGCGATGCAGCAAGACCAGGCGATTGAATACCTGCCACATGCACTAGTCCCTCAACCTTTCTAGAAGCCTCAATCACATAATCCTCAGTAAAACTCGGAGCACGAACACCAGCAAAATAGGTAATCACCGATTTTTTTGGAAAACTTGGCAACAGATGACCAAACACAGAAAAAATCGTATCCAAATCATCTTTTGAAACCGATTTATCCTCCCGGTCAAACACTTCACAGGCAGTAGGCCCCCAAATCACATTTCCAACCGGCAGAGGCATCGCACCACCACCCTTCGTATTCTTATCAGACGGCAGACGAAGATAGGTCACATTATGCGACAAATGCTCACAACACGTTCTATCAAACAACACAATAGAGCCCTTTCTTGGATGAATCGAAAAAAAGCGATCGCCAGCAAGCTCTGCAATCCAATCAGCATAGACACCAGCAGCATTGACAACAAATCTTGATTCAATCACACCCTTTGATGTTTTCACACCACACACCCTACCACCCTCAACAAGCACATCGACTACCTCTGCATCCAACACTACTTTCACACCATTTTGCACAGCGTTTTCAGCAAGAGCAATCGTCCACTCATACGGTGATGTCACACCATACGAAGGACTGCTCACCGCAACCAATGCCTCCTTTGTCACCATGGGCTCTTCAGCTAGCAATCTCTTCTTGGATATCTTCTCCATAGGAAGGCCCATACGACGACCACGACGAACAATAACAAACGGCACCACAAAACGAGCGAAAAAATCTCTTAGAAACTGCGGCACAGGAACAGATTTTAGAGATTGTTTGGATAAGACAATAAAAAGACCATTTTTCTCATACTCAACACCAAGATCTTTTGCCATCTCTTCAAACATAAAATGGCCCTTGACACACAAAACCTGCTTCAAGGATCCTGGTTTTTCCCCAATGCCTGAATGCACCATCGCATTGTTTGCCTTACTCGCACCACACGACAGATCAGCCTGTTTTTCCACCAAAACAACAGAACACTTGAACTTAGACAACTGCCGAGCAATCGCAGCACCTGTCACACCCCCACCAACAACCACCACATCAGCTTTACCGATAACTTCAGAAGGACCAGATTTTCTAACCAACGGTTTCTTCCCAGGATACTCAATATCATTAACTACCCCGCAAACGCCTTTTAGTTTTTTACCTACCAAAAGACCGGCAGATAAAAACTGCTCATAGGAGTCAACAGAACCACTAAGATTAATTACATCCTCTTCAACACTCACTTCAAGAGTAGAAAAACCCTTACGCGAAAGTAATCGCATAGCTTTACTCTTAAGAGGATTCTTACTCATACCAACACAACCAAATAAGGCTGCCCTAAGATTTATCTAAAGAGGCAGCAACCACCTCACAGATATCAAGACACTCAACATCTTCATCCAAAAATGCCTTTTTGCATGTCGGACATG
>Ga0207831_100282_pt1 | contig 21283 bp, 21 predicted proteins | sample TtanPargueraPR_7_FD_187741 | JGI IMG/M metagenome (GOLD analysis project Ga0207831, IMG submission 187741) | Aerobic enrichment media microbial communities from Bioluminiscent Bay, La Parguera, Puerto Rico - Tt and M1 (2) (SPAdes) | ecosystem: Environmental > Aquatic > Marine > Unclassified ... | reverse complement strand
GCATATCTACCATCGCCGTCATAATCCCAGCTTGAAAAACCAAGTTCAGAATCATAAAGATCAGCATAGTAAAGGTCAGATGGGAAATAGTCTTCATAGGAGCCTGAGCCGACCCAAGCCATTCGTACAGGGAAGATAGGTTCTGCTCCTTCTTCCATGTATCCCGCTCCAACAAGGAGGACATAGTCGATTCCAAAGCTTTCTTTTGTGTCTTTGATGTAGAGTTTGATTGATTCTTGTATGTCGGCCCCTTCATTTGGGATGTCTTCAAGATTTGTCATAAGTGTTGCAATGCCATTGTCAGCTTTGAAGTCTACAAGGCGTTGAAGCTCCGAGGAGAACTGTTCTGGCGTGAGAATCAATAAATCATAGTCGTCTGCAAAGGTGATTTGCTCTTCAGGTTCTTCATAGCAAACTTCTATTTCAACATGTTCAAAGCAGACTAATTCATCGGAGACTGGGTTGTATCGGACAGGGTATGTTGAGACTGAAAGATACATGACTTCCTCTCCATCTTGCAGCCCTGCTCCAAGATTCCATGAAATCTCTTGGGTTGGATACAGTGCAGAATGGGTGTATACGTCATCATCACAGACATACTCATAGCAGTTATCTTGTGCATAGTCACTTGAGATGTACATTGGCCCCCGTGCAGGTGCAACTTTTGATTCAAGATGGGTGACTGATGCATCAGAATATGAGACATCAACATCCTGTATTGTTGATCCAAATGGAAGAACAAAGGTATTTGTTGCAATTGGTATGCTTGGTGAGCCTTCGCTGTGAGTTGACACCTCAGATTCTGCAAGACTGACAAACGCAAAATCGTCTCTGTATTCAATAGAAACTGGTGTAAAACTCATGGTTGTTTCAAGAGTCAGATTGTCAGATTCTGCACCGGTTGGAACAGATCCTAAAGCACTGACTATCAATAAGCCTATCAGAAGGAAACTGACTGTTTGCTTCATATTATCCCTATATTAGAATAGAGCTACTCTATATATAATAGTTCTCTTATAGAATTAAGAAAAAAAGAGGAAAAGAGACTGTTTTTTCTCTTTTCTTTAGGATTTCCACAGACCGTGAACATTACAATATTCGCGGGCAAAAACCTGGTCGCCGGATACTTCAAAGAATGCCTCTGGCGCATTTCCAGGATTTAAGAATCTGCGATGTGATACTCCATCGACTATGAGCTCTATCCATTCGATATAGTGTTTGTCTTCCATTGGATGAGCTGCATTTTGGCCAATGCGCACAAGAAATCCATTATCTTTTTTCTCGATGAATGGAACGTGTTTTTCTTGTGAGGAATCCTCGGTTTTTTCCTCCATCAATTCCATTGGTTCTCCACAGCAGACGAGTTCTCCAACACCTGCATGAAGCACCTCTACAATATTTCCACATTGTTCACATTTGTAGATTTGTTTTTTTTCAGTCATGTTTATTTTCACCTCCATTTTCATTGAGAGGAAGTCCTTTTTTCCTCTTATAATCGAGAATTGCTTCGCGAAGTGCATCGGATGCTAGATTTGAGCAATGCATCTTCTGAGGCGGAAGTCCATCAAGCTCATTTGCTACATCATCACGTGTGATTTCTAATGCTTCATCAATAGTGAGTCCACGGGCAAGTTCGGTAATCATGCTACTTGTTGCAATAGCCGACCCGCAGCCAAATGTCTTGAATTTGATGTCTTCGATTATTCCTTTTTCATTGACTTTGATGGTAATCTCCATCACATCGCCACAGACGGGGTTTCCTACCTTGCCATAGCCGTCTGCATTTTCGATGGTACCTACGTTTCGTGGGTTGAGGAAATGATCCATCACTTTCTCAGAATAGCCTGCTTTCTCCATTTTCTTCGCCTTCTTTATTTAGTAGTTCTCCATCCAGACTTCGAAGTATTTTTGGCCATGTTTGCATGCTGGACAGACATCGGGTGCTTCTGGGCCTTCATGGACATAGCCACAGTTTCGGCATTTCCATTTGATTGGTTGATCTTTTTTAAAGACTGTTCCATTTTCCATGCTTTCGAGAAGTTTTCGATATCTGCGTTCGTGATATGCTTCGACTTTTGCAATGTTTCTAAAGCTTTCGGCAACTTTGGGAAATCCTTCCTGTTCTGCTACTTCTGCAAAGTCTGGGTACAGTGTTCCCCACTCCATTTTTTCTCCTTCTGCTGCAGCAAGGAGGTTTTCTTTGGTGGTTCCGATTTTTCCAGCGGGATATGATGCGGTGATTTCTACTTCTCCACCTTCTAGATGTTTGAAAAATACTTTTGCATGTTCGCGTTCGTTTTCAGCAGTCTCAGTAAACAGCCATTCGATTTGTTTGTATCCTTCGTTTCGTGCTACTTTTGCATAGTAGGTATATCTGTTTCTGGCCTGTGATTCGCCAGCAAAGGCTTTGAGTAGGTTTTTTTCAGTTTCCGTTCCTTTTATACATGCCATTTGTTTTCACCTCATTCTTCTTGGGTGAGCTCAGAGGTAAACACTCTGGCTCCAAGTTCTTTATCGACCATAAAAAGACCGTTTCCTTTGTCGCCGACTAGTTTGAGTTTGTCGATGATTTCATGGTCATTTGCTTCTTCTTCGATCTGCTCGGTTACAAACCATTGTAAAAATATCTTTGTTGCATGGTCTTTTTCTGCTTCTGCAAGATCTACGAGTTCATTGATGGATTTGGTGATGAATTGTTCGTGGGCTAGTGTTTTTTCAAACATGTCCATTGGTCCATCATAGCTGGAGGCTGGCTCTTCAATTGCTTTTAAGAGGACTTTTCCTCCTTGATCATTGATGTAGTTGTAGATGCGCATTGCATGTTCCATTTCTTCTTGGTATTGGACCATGAACCAGTTGGCAAAGCCATTGAGCCCGACATTAGTTGAGTGAGCAGACATGGCCATGTAGAGATAGGCTGAATACATCTCTTTGTTGATTTGTCCGTTGAGTGCTTCTTCCATTTTTTTACTTAACATCGACTTTCACCTCTTTTCCTAGTTTTTTGTGGCAGAACCACCAGTCAAAGCATTCGTACTCATCTTTTCTTTTTCGTGCAGTCTGTACATCGGATGCTGGTGGGATGATGACTGAGTCTTTGATGAGTTCGTTTTCTGGCCAGTTTGCAGGTAGTGCAACTCCTTCGTTATCTGAGATTTGCAGTCCTCTTACCATTCTGACGATTTCATCAAAGTTTCTTCCAAGTTCTTGTGGGTAGTAAAGGATTGCGCGAATGATTCCTTCTGGGTCTACGATGAAGACGGCTCTAACGGTGTTTGTTCCTTTGTTTGGATGGATTAACCCTAAGACGTCTGCGACCATGCCGGTATCTGCGATGATTGGAAACTCGATTTCGATATTGAGATTGTCTTTGATCCATTCTTCCCATTTGATGTGGGAGAACACTTGGTCTACGGAGAATCCTACGAGTTCACAGTTGAGTTTTCGTAGTTGGTCGTATCTTTTTTGAAATGCGACAAACTCGGTTGTACAAACTGGTGTGAAGTCTGCTGGGTGGCTAAATAAGATGAACCATTTTCCTTCAAATGCTTCTGGAAGGTCCATGACTCCTTTTGTGGTCTGTACTGTCATCTCGGGAAATTCATCTCCGATGAGCGGCATTCCATATTCTTCCTCTTCATATTCGTATTCATCATATTCTTCTGTCATATTTTTTCACCTCTAGTTATCATTATTTTTTAGTATTTCTCCAAGTTCATAGCCGATGTTTGTCATGAGTTCTAAGTCAGCTTCACTCGGTCTGTAGTTGATTTTTGCCTCGTCTTTTGGATAGGTCCAAGAAAGAGGCTCTAGACTTTTTTTGATGTCTCCGACTGCTTGGCCGCCCCAGCCGTAGGAGCCAAAGACAAAGCCGATTTTGTTTTTTGGGCGTAATCCTAATAGGTAGGTTAAAAATCCTCCAACGGAGGGTAGCATACTGTTGTTGAGTGTTGGAGAGCCAATAGCGACAATTCCTGCAGTAAGGACGTCTGTGATGATATCTGAGATATCGTTTTCTTTGAGATTTCGTAAAACAACAGGGATGTGTGCTTTTTCAAATCCTGCAAGCAGTGAATGCGCCATCTTTTCTGTGGATCCCCACATTGAATCGTAGATGATGACTGCTGATTTGTCAGATTTTAAGGTGGACCATTTTTGGTATTCTTCGATAATTTCGCTGATGTAGGTTCGCCAGACGATGCCATGACTTGGGGCTATCATCTCGATTTGAAGATCGGATAATGCTTTGAGTGCGTTTTGTACTTGAGCTCCATAGGGCATAACGATGTTGGCATAGTATTTTGCTGCTTCTTCTTTGAGAAGGGACCAGCCGATTTCATCATCAAAACGATGGGAACTTGCAATATGTTGACCAAAGGCATCGTTTGGAAACAGGATTTTTTCTTCAGGGCAAAAGGTAACCATTGAGTCGGGCCAGTGTACCATCGGGATATGGACAAACTGCAGGCTGCGTTTTCCAATTGTTATTTGCTCGCCAGATTTTACGGTCTGAAATTTCCAGTCTTGTTCGTAGTGTTTTTCAAGTCCTTTTTGACCTTTTGGAGAGGTGAGAATTGTTGCATTTGGACACATCTCCATTATCTTTGGTAGTGAGCCAGAGTGGTCCATCTCAACATGATTTGAGACGATGTAATCGATTTTTTTTGGGTCAACTAAACTTTTGATGCGCTCTATGAGCTCATCGCAAAGGTAATGCTTTACGGTATCGATGAGTGTGATTTTTTCATCGACTATGAGATAGGCATTATAGGTTGTTCCTCGCCAGGTTTTGTATCCGTGGAAGTTGCGGATATCCCAATCGATTCCGCCAACCCAATAGACATTTGGCTTTAACTCAACGGCCTGCATTCTTAATCACTCTGTTTCGAATTCGTCTTTTCCTGCTCCACAGACAGGACACACCCAATCGTCAGGCAGATCTTCAAATTTGGTGCCTGGCTCTATTCCACTGTCGGGGTCTCCTTCTTCTGGGTCGTAGACATATCCACATACTTTGCATACATATCGTGTCATCTTTTTTGCCTCCATTTTTTTGTCTAAGTGTTCCACATAGGTTGGTGCAGTCTTTGGTGAAAAACCGCCCTTTACTTTGTGGTAGTAGTCATAAGTCATCGGTTCTGCTTCTTCATCGAGTATCTCGGCATCTTTTATTTCTGCGATGAAGATGGTATGTGTTCCCACCGGGACACTGTTGATGACTTCTGCCTCCATCCAAGCCAAAGCATAGTCTTTTACGATTGGTGCTTTGGTTGAACCTAAAATATAGTTGGTTTCTTTAAATTTGTCTATGTTTTTTCCTGTTTTGAAACCAAATTTTCCGATAAACTTCATTGGTGTTTCAGTTGTTAAGACTGAAAGGGTAAAGACCTTGCTTTCTTCGATGTAGTGGTGGGTAAGGTTTTCTTTGTTGATGCTGACGGCAATGATTTGGGGTTGTGCTGTTACTTGGAAGACTGCGTTTGCAATCTGGCCATTGAGCTGGTCTTTTTTGTCTTTTGATGCGATGATGTAAAGGCCGTAGCTGATTTTGTGAAGGGTGTTAGGATTCATTGAGTTCTCCTCCTTCATCTATGCAGTCTTTACATACTCCTTTGAAGTAGCCGTGGACTTCATCGACTTGGTGGCCGAATCTGTTGAGGTTTTCTAAGTTGGGGCAGCTTAGGTCGATGTCGATTATTTTTTTGCATTTTTTGCAAAAGAAGTGATGATGGGTCTCTGTTCGTAGGTCGTAGTGTTTTTCATGTCCACATATTGTTAGCGTGACGACAAGCCCGTGGTCTTTGAGCGTTTCTAAGCTGTTGTAGACGGTGGTCTTTGAGAGTGAGGGATTCTTTTTTTTCAGGGCTATGTAGATTTGGTCTGCGGTGGGGTGTGTTCGATGGCCGTCTAGGTATCGTAGTATCTCTAGGCGTTGTGGTGTGATTTTTAAATCGTGTTGCCGGAGTATTTCTACGAACCTGTCCATCGTCTCAACCATCATTACAAAATTGTAATCATTACAATTTAGCAGTGAATACAACTTTGTTATAAAAACCTTGTGGTTGAAGAAAACAAAACCAATCTTAAAAATCTCTCCCAAAAAATCGAGATAACATTTAAATACGTATGATTATTATAACTTTTAGTGTTATATATGGATAAAAAAATCATCTTCGGTTTCTTTTGCTTGTTTTTACTCATCCCAATGGCAAATATTGCCTCGGCTTGTTTTGTGAATTATCCTTCGGTTATTTATAATGAAGTGCATCCTGACAGTATTGATGACCTTGTAGAACCAATAGAGATTAACTACACAGTATATGTCAAATTGCAGGTCGGCTACGCTGTAACTGTTCCAAGTAGATTACTCTATGGTGGTTTACTGGCTCGATTGTGGGTCTTCAAGGGACTCATCATTCCACCTATGAAAATACATCTTGAAGAAAAAAACATACCACAAGACGTAGATATCGCTGTAACAACACCTGATGTGTACATATCAGATTACAGCAATAGTTTTGTTTATACAACAACTAACCTTGTCATCACGCCAGGCCCAGGCGCTGAACCTGGCCAATATTATGTTGATCTTGAAGCTGAATCAATGCCTGTTGGTAGAATACTCTCATCAACTTTTACAAAAAGAATATTTTTTTCCGTAGCTGGAAGCTAAAACACTTGATTTGAAGAAGTAAGACATACCCAAGCATAAAAATTTATACAATAATAGATATATATTAGAGCAGAAGTCTTATGAGCATAGCAAAAACACTCAGCCTATTATCAGTATGTATTCTCCTTTTTGCAGCCCAGAGTCAAGCAGGCATAACCCAAAATACTGAAGCAGACCAAATGATGAGTATAACTGATCACCTTGAGGAGCTGAGCACATCACAGCACTATACTCAACTAACAGCCAATCAAAATGTTCCAACAATCAATCAAAAAATTGTCTTTGATATAGCAGAGCTAAAAAAAGCAATTTCAAGTACAGAGACAGCAACACTTTCTCTTAAAAATCAAAATATCCTAAATCAACCAGGATTCCCCCTCTTGCCCATGAAGACCTATACATTTAATTTTCCACTTGATACAACAATACAGAGTATTAGTATTAAAGATCCAATAATTCAAGAACTCAGCAACAATATCGATTTTGAGATCACACCTCAACCACATTTCTACAGTCTCAACACTACGCCTTTAGAACTCAACAGCCAGCAAATCGTGTTAGAGAATCTTAAGTCGTATCAAGAAAATCACCTCTACCCAGGCACAACCCACAGTATAATCATTGGAGAGAATGCAACGAATACCAATCTCATTGTTCATTATTATCCTCTTCAAACAAACCTTTCATCAAAGAGAAACTACGTTATCTCCGATGCAACAATAGAAATAATCTACACAACAGAGGAATCATCAACTCAAAACCCTCTGCCCACAAATCCAGAGAATATAATCATCACTCATCCTGATTTTTTGAGTGAGGCAAATCAGCTTGCAGATTTTCATACCAACCAAGGAATCAGTTCAGAGGTTGTTACAACCGATTGGATTGACCAAAACATGCAGGAATCTGATTCCCCACCCATCATGGGCTATAAAGACTTCAAATTAAAAGACAGGCTTCTGAGATATGACGAACAATTAGCCCTAAAAATTATTACCTATATGAAGACCCAACAGAACAATCCAAATCTTAAGTATGTCACAATCATTGGAAACGCGATTCATGTTCCACCAAGCTACTATTTTGGTCAGACATTCTATCCTGTTCCAACGGATTTTTACTATTGTTCTCCAGACCTTGATCTCATCCCAAACTATCGGATTGGAAGACTGCCGGTGCATACAGCAGATGAGGCAGAATCAGTAGTATCAAAAATTATGGAATGGAAGCCTACCTCTGAGCAGATGAACAATGTTGCAATCGCTGGAGGAATTCCGTTTAACTCACCATATTACATCGGTGAGCTCATCACTATTGATTCAGCAAACAGAGGATTTTTTGATGGGTTTTCTTTACAGAAATTGTATCGGACAGATGATTCGTTTCATGATACTGATGTTCTTTCAGCACTCCAAAGCGACATTGGTTTGCTTTATATGATCTGTCATGGCAATGCAGATGTGGTTGCAGTTGAGGAGGGAAGAATCTCAACAAATACCCTTGAGGATCAACCCAAAAACACAAACGCACCGATTCTTAGCTGTATTGCTTGTAGCAGTGGAGCCTATGACACCTATATTATCCGTCAAGGCTATGACTTAGAGAGGACTTCTGTTGGTGAGGCATTCTCTATTTTTGAGGGAGGAGCAATTGCTTATATTGGCGGCTCTCGAACAAACGATGGATTTCCAATTTTTACCCTTGAGAAGGGACGTGTACAGATAAGTAAAGAGACCTATATGGCGGGTTTACTTACATCTGTTAGTGAAGCATACCACAACAATGCGCAGACTCTTGGCGATCTTTGCATGTATGCATCAGAGCAGTATCTTGTAGAAAACGACATGACTGATTTTTGGAATCAATATCACTATATGGGTTTCATTTTACTTGGCGATCCTGCACTTGCACTCCCTAATCGCACTTTTGATCAAGAAAGCTACCAACTTCCAAGCACAGAAGTTCAGAATCCTCTTGGCTATCTTGACTATGATGATTATGATTATAATGGCACCATTATTCTTTCAGCAATTAATGAAGAAACCACCTATCTTTGTTCTACAAATTCAAGTTCTCTTAGCCTTAAATCAATTGAGACAGGAAATTACGAAGGCGTAGTTGATGTCGATCTTAGCTCGCATGCTACCGTAAACAACTCATCAACAATCAGCCATATGATGGATGCATCTGAGTTGACTCTGCTTCGATTTATCGGTGAAGATGGTAAAGAAGATTGGATGTATAGTCAGCCTATTCGGCCAATTGATGATGATTTTTCAACTCAGACTGAGGGATTTGGTGTGACGCGATGGAACAGTCTTTCAGATGCTTTGTTAGCAGCAGAGCAAGGCGATACGTTATATCTTTTTAATGGAAGTTATCAGGAATCTGTCACAGTTCAAACAAAGCATGAGATTGTGGGCCAAGACAAAAGCTCAACGATTCTTGATGGAGCAGGGATAGGCTCGGTTCTTGAGATTAATTCTGATGGTGTCACTATCAGGGGGCTGTCGATCATTAATTCAGGTGGCAGAAGAGATGATGCAGCACTTGTTATTAATCCAAAAAACAAGTTGAACAGTGAACCGATTCTTATCATCGATTCGGTTTTTTCTGATAGTCAGAACGGAATTTTCATCAGCTCAGGTCTTTCACTGTTTTCACCGCAGATAAATATTATTGATAATATCGTTGAAAACAATGAATTCGGAATTACGATTAAAAACTCAAAATCAGAAAAAATAATTGTTGGAAATCTTATTCAAAACAATAGAGTGGGAATGTCGTTTAAACATGTAAAACAGGCAACGATTCAAAACAACGATTTCATTGAGAATACTCGTCATTGTAGAATAATCGATTTAGAAAAAAGCAGCTTTGAGGCTAACTATTGGGATAATTGGATTGGAGTTCGATTAAACATGAATCTGCCTATTCCAAAGATCATTAATGGTATCTCGGCAACACGACTCAGAGTGCTTTCACAAATCAAGTTTGATTGGCATCCAAGCAGTGAGAAATTTAATTAAAAAATTAAAATTTTAAAAAACTATATAAATGACTTCTCACAAATAAATAGGGCGAGGTAGACACCTTGGGAGAATCAATAGACGATATCGTAAGTGATTTTTTAGTCGAGGATATTGACACCGCACTCTTTTCTAAAGATTTTTTAAAAACGTTGATGGATTTGGCCAAGAAAAAATCCAAAAAAAACTATCGTTTTGAAGAAGATGAGTTTTGGCAAAACTACTATCGTAACTACATCTATCAATCTTGTGATTATGAGAGAAATAGTGAGGAAGAGCAGCAAATTCTCCTCCAAAATATTGACCATCTCTTCTAAAAAACAAATATCTTATTATTCATCTGGTCATTTCTCTTTGCATGGATAAGATAAAACGCAGCTGGGATGTTATCTCAGAAGAAAAACGGACGACGTTTTCAAAAGAATTCATTCAGTTTTTCAAAGAACAGCGAAATGAGGAAATTGGCATCATAGCTGCAGAGAATTTTCTTGACTTCTTCTTGCAGCATCTTGGAATGCAGATTTACAATGCAGGAGTTGAAGACGCAAAAATCTTTTTAAAAAAACGCGTTGAAGACATTGAGATGGATATGGATCTTCTTTTAAAAAAACAAGGGTGAGATTGCAGATAAAACAACGGATATATCAAAAAACGGATTCTTCTAAGCTTCTTTATGATTTGTTTAAGTGACCTAAAAAAACAAAGCAATGTTTTTCAATGATGGGCATCTTTTGTTTGATTAATGGCAGCAATACCAATCATATTTGTAGGCCTTGTGTTAATATCAGTATCAATAGTATTAGTAACAATGATTTTTTTTGTTAAAAAAAGGAGAAAGACCCAAAGAGAAGAAATCAACTATCAAGCTTTTTTTGTCATGGGAATTTCATTTTTACCTTTAGGCATCGCGCTGACGGTTGCATTGGAGAATCCCGGTTTCATCTCATTTATTGGTCTTGGCGCCTGCTACATTGCAATTGGTTTGGCAAATAAAGAGAAATGGAAAAGGAGTAAATGAAAATGAGATACGAGATACATAGATTTGAAGTTAATAAGGAAATTGACCGGGAACAACTAAAAACGTTCTTAAATGGTTTGAAGGGCGAAGTAATTTCAATAATTCCACACATGAATCCACAATTTCACCTAATGGATGCTACCGCTACGCTAAATTATTTAATAATTGTTGAAAAATTATAAAAAAGTCCATTCTAAAAAATCAAAAGCTAAGGAAATCTCCAACAATTTTTTTAGTAAATAATAAAAACAAATAGCAAAATTAAAATTGTGATGGCAGACACCACCCAAAGTGAGATATTAAACAAATTTAGACTTCCACTTCTCAAACAAATCATTGACTCTTTAGAACTACAACCAGAAACAAAAGGAATGGATATTGGATGTGGCATCGGTCAGATTACACAACTCCTTGCTCAAAGAGTGGGTAATAAATCAGAGATTATTGGTCTTGATTTTTCACATGAAAACATAGCATATGCAAAAAGAAATTTAAAAAGAGAAAATATTGAATTTCTAAAAGGAGATATCAATAATCTTTTTTTTTCTGAAAACACCTTTGACTGGATTTTTTGTATGGATACTCTTTGGGTTGGTCCAAAAGAATATGGATGTCCAACAAAAGACCCATATCCAATTCTACAAAAGCTTAATTCAATGTTAAAGCCCGGAGGTAGGATCTATCTAGCCTACTGGACGAGCCAAAAATTTCTGCCAGGTTATCCACTACTTGAGGCAAGGCTTAATACAACACCATCTGCAAATGCTCCTTATCAAGAAGAGATGCCAAAAGAGTATCATGTGATGAATGCAAGAAAATGGCTTAGTAAAGCAGGCTTTGATAAAATAAATGCAACCACTTTTGTTGGAAATATCAATGGTCCGCTCCAAGAAAACGATAAAAAATCTCTAGCCCTGCTCTTTGAAATGCTTTGGGGAGATTCAAAAGATGAAGTTTCAAAAAAAGATTGGCACACCTATACAAAACTCTGCAGACTAGAATCCAAAGATTTTCTTCCCAATGACTCTGACTATCATGGTTTTTACACTTACAGCGTATTTGAAGCAACAAAAATGTAAAAATCAAAAGTGGGCTCGGAGAGATTCGAACACTCGACCTCCGCCATGTCAAGGCGACGTCATAACCAACTAGACCACGAGCCCAACAGAGTTAACTCTTTGCAACACCACAACCGCTGGTCCTTTTTAAAGTTTTCACTCTGCTCTCCAAGAAGGCTATACCAAGTCTTAAAAAAACCTATCCTATTCACCCAAACGGAGGAATACGTCTTATGGAGGCAATTATCCTTGCCGGTGGATACGGCACACGACTCAGGCCACTTACCTACAGTAGAGCAAAACCATTGCTGCCTATTATGAATAAACCGATGGTATCCTACATTGCTGAACAGCTCCCACCTGAAGTCGATAAAGTCATTCTCGCGGTCAATTATAGAAAAGATCAAATTGAGCAGTATTTCAAAAACCATGATTTTGGAAGAGAGCTCATCGTTAATGATGAACCCGAGCCTCTGGGAACGGGCGGTGCAACAAAATTTGCACAAAAACACATCACAGGGCCTTTTCTTGTGTTAAATAGCGATATCATCTGTAGCTTGAATCTTTCAAAAATGATTGAGTATCATAAAAAACACAAGGCAATGGCAACTATTAGTTTGTGGCCTGTTGAAAATGTCTCTGAGTTTGGGGTTGTTGATATGGGTGCAGATGAGGGTAGTGTGATTGGTTTTGTTGAAAAGCCAAAGCCACAGGATGCTCCAAGCAATTTGATTAATGCTGGTGCCTATATGCTTGAGCAAGACATTCTTGATTATATTCCAAGCGGTAAACTTGTCTCTATGGAAAAAGAGATTTTCCCTCAGATTATTCAGAAAACCAATCGTTTCTTTGGCTATCAGTTTGAAGGCTATTGGATTGATGTAGGCCGCATTACAAGTTATCTTGATGTTCATAAGAGACTTCTCAGTGCACAAAATCTTGATAATTTCTTTGGAGAAAATGTGCAAAACAACGGTGTGCTAAAAAACACGGTTGTTGGAGATAATGCAAGCATTGCAAATGGCGCGGCTCTTGATGGTTGCATCGTTTTAGATGATGCGATAATTGAAGAGGGCTGCAATCTTAAAAACAGTGTTATTGGAGCTCATGCAACAATCAAACAAAACTCAATACTTGACTATACTGTTGCAGGCGACAACGAGTCGGTTGAGGGCACTCATCACAACGAACTTATCTGGACTCAAGAAATCCCAAAGGGTTATCCTAAAAAACAAATTGGGAATGTCATTGGAGAATAGAAAAATATTTGTTGGGTTTTTGGCTGATTCACCCTACCATTTATAAGAGCACATCAAATAACCTAGATTCAATGAATCAGACAGCAGTTTCACCTCATATTTTCCGAGCATACGATATCAGAGGAATCTACAATGAAGACATCGATCCTACTCTTTTTTACAAGATAGGTCTTGCAGCTGGAACCTACCTGCAAAAAAATCTTAAGGGAAAAACGATGACTGCTGGTGCAGATATTCGCTGCAGTAGTCCTACGCTTCTTCACAGCTTTGTCAGTGGTGTTCTTGCAACGGGTGCAAATATTACGATGACAGGTATAACGAGTTTTGGTCAGACGCTTTTTAATGGGTGCAAGCAAAATGATGATCTGATTTCTTTTGTTACTGCAAGTCATCTTCCTGCAGAGTGGAATGGCATTAAATTCTATTATGGTGATGGGGTTGGCCTTCCTACTGAGGAGCTTAATAAGATTCGTGATAATGTCTTAGATGATTCTTTTGAGTTGAAAGGCTTTGATGGTATTGGTCAGATTCGTTCTGTTGAGCCGACTCAGCCATATATTGATTTTTTTAAAGACCATTTTTCTTATTCAAAAAAGCTTAATGTGGCAGTTGATTGTGGCGGGGCAAGTATGACGCTTTCAGCACCCCATGTTATGAAGGCACTTGGTGTGGATGTCTCTGAGGTGTTTTGCACTCCTAATCCTCTTTTTTCAGATCGTCCAAGTGAGCCAAAACCAGATAATCTTTCCGCTCTCATTGATACGATTAGCAGGGACGGCTGTGATTTTGGTGTTGCTTTTGATGGGGATGGCGATCGTAGTGTAATTATTGATGATAGGGGAGTTGCGTTGAGCTCTGATGAGACAGGTATTCTTCTTGGAAAATATGGTTTTTCTAAACATGAAGGCGTAGTCATTGTCAATGTTGAATGTAGTAAGGCCGTTTCAGAACAACTCACTCCTCTTGGCTTTTCTGTCAAGCAGATCCCTGTTGGCCATACGCATCTGACGCTTCATGCAAAAAAAGAATGTTCTCCTCTTGGGATCGAATCTTCAGGCCATCTTATTTTGCCAAATTATTTCTTGTTTGATGATGCATTAATAGTCCCATTGAAGATTGCAGAAATTCTTGATGAATCTGAGCAGAGTCTCTCTGAGCTACGAAGAGATATTCCTATCTATCCTCTAAGTAAAAAAGAGATTAAATGTCCTGATGATCTTAAATTCGAGGTTATTGAAAAACTTAAAGTTCAACTGCAAAAAGAGTATGATGATGTCAACACGATGGATGGCATTCGTGTTAATGAGGAGCAAGGTTGGAGTTTGATTCGGGCAAGTAATACGAGTCCGATTATTCGTGTTACTACTGAGGCAGATGATAAGATCTCTCTTGAGCAGATCAGCAGTCATTTTGTTGAGCTTACACAAAAGCTTGTTGAAAGCATGCAGGACTAAAATACTATGACACAACTCTTTGGAACAAACGGCATTCGTGGGATCATCGGCGAGGATATGAGCTCAGGCTTTGCTCATGATATCGGTAGAGCTTGGGGAAGCTATCTACAAAAAACACAGTCGTCTCCTCATCTTGCTATTGCAACAGATGCCAGGCTAAGCAATCAGATGATTAAATCTGCTCTTATCTCAGGGCTGCTTTCTACTGGTGTTGATGTCACTGATTGTGGTCTTGCGCCAACTCCTGCTCTTCAATATGCAGTCCATACAAGCGATGAGTTTTCTGGCGGAATTATCATCACTGCTAGTCATAATCCTCCGGAGTTTAACGGCATTAAAGGTGTTGATGAGTCGGGTACTGAGCTAACAAAGACTACTGAAGAAGAAATCGAAAAACACTATTTTTCAAAAGACTTTCATACTGCTGATTGGAAGTCGCTTGGTAAATATTGCATCAATTCTTCAATAATAGACCGCTATATTGATGCTATCATAGAGTCTGTTGATGTAGACCTCATTGCAAAGCAGAAGTTTCATGTGGTCCTTGATTGTGGTAATGGGGCAGGAAGTGTTGCAACACCTGCTCTTCTTAAAAAACTCGGCTGCAAAGTTACAGAACTCAACTGTATTGCGGATGGTACGTTTCCAGCTCATCCTTCAGAACCACTCCCAGAAAATTTATCAGAACTCATTGAGACTGTTCCAAAAGTCAAGGCCGATGTTGGTGTTGCTCAAGATGGTGATGCAGATAGGGCGATTTTTGTTGATCATACTGGCACCTATCTGTGGGGCGATAAGACTTTGAGTGTTGTTGCAGAGTATCTTACAAAAGATTCTCCCAATCAGACTGTTGCAACGCCAGTTACCACCAGCAGTTGTCTTGCTGATGTCGTTGCTGCAAACAACTGCACGCTCATCACAACAAAAGTAGGCTCGCCCATTGTTGCTCGTGAGATGATAAAACATAAGTGTATCTTTGGCGGTGAAGAAAACGGCGGACTTATTTTTCCCTCTCTTCATTATTGTCGGGATAGTGCGATGAGTATTGCAGTACTTCTTGAGATTATGGCAAAGAGCCAAAAAAGCCTAAAGGATCTTGTTTTGCAGATTCCAGTCTATGAGATGTTTAAGACAAAGATGCCATGTCCAAATGAGAAAAAAAGACCTCTTATGGATGCAGTAAAAAAACAGCTAAAAACGGATCCTTCTATCATAAGAATCGATGAGACTGACGGAATCAAATTCTATCTTGAGACGGGTTGGGTTCTCATGAGGCCTTCTGGCACTGAACCTCTTTTCCGCATCTATTCTGAGGCAAAAGATGCACGTACTGCAAAAGACCTTGCAAGAGCCTATCAGTCGCTTGCATCTGACCTCATTTCACAACTGTAAATTCTCCCTCCATAACATCGAGGCAAACCTTATAAATAATAAGTGTATACGCTATCAAACCCCTTAAAAGATTAAGAAGAAAAATCCGCTTAACGGAGGTAAATTGTATGGCAGCAGAGAAGCCCCACATGAATTTAGTGATTATCGGCCACGTCGACCACGGGAAGTCCACGCTCGTCGGACGTATCATGCTCGACACTGGCCAGTTCCCAGAACATATGCTCGAGAAGTACAAAGAAGAAGCAAAAGCCAAGGGTAAAGAGAGTTTCGCTCTTGCTTGGATCTTTGACAACTTAAAAGAAGAGCGAGAGCGTGGTGTGACAATCGATGTCGCTCACAAGCGATTCAACACCGATAAATACTACGTTACCATCATCGATGCACCTGGTCACCGAGATTTTGTTAAAAACATGATCACTGGAACCAGTCAAGCCGATGCTGCCGTTCTTGTTGTCGCTGCACCAGAAGGAATTATGGCGCAGACCAAAGAACACATGTTTCTTGCACGTACACTCGGTGTCAAACAGATGATCATCGCCCTTAACAAGATGGACGATACAAAACCTGCATACAGCGAGGAGAAGTTCAAAGAAGTCCACGAGCAGGTCTCAAAACTTGCAAAGAGTGTTGGATACAAAGAAGACCAACTTCAAATCGTCCCAGTCAGTGCATTCACCGGAGCAAACGTCAAAGCAAACAATGACATGCCATGGTGGAAAGGTGACACTATCCTTCAAGCAATTGACAATTTCAACCCACCAGATAAACCAACAAACCTTCCACTCCGCTGGCCAATCCAGGATGTTTATACCATCAAGGGAGTTGGAACTGTACCTGTTGGAAAAATCGAGACGGGAATTATGAAAGTCGGAGAACAACTCGTCTTCCGTCCAAGTACTCGTCCAGGTGGAGCAGTCGGAGAAGTTAAGACTATTGAGATGCACCACGAACAACTTGGGCAAGCAGAACCTGGAGACAACGTTGGAGTCAACATGCGTGGTCTAAACAAAAACGACATCCGTCGTGGTGACGTTGCAGGACCTGTCTCTGACCCACCAACTGTTGCAAAGAGTTTCACTGCTCAGATTATGGTGCTTAACCATCCATCAGTCATTACTGCTGGATATACACCGGTCTTCCACTGTTACACTGCTCAGGTGGCTTGCAGATTCGAGGCAATCCTTAAGAAACTCGACCCACGTACCGGTCAGGTCAAAGAAGAAAACCCACAATTCATCAAGACCGGGGATGCAGCAATAGTAAAACTTGTTCCAACACGACCTATGGTTATCGAACCATCCAAGAAGATTCCACAGCTTGGTCGTTTCGCTATCCGTGATATGGGACAGACTGTTGCAGCTGGTGTCTGTCTTGAGGTCGAGGAAGCATAAAGCTTCCCCTCTTTTCTCTTTTTTATTTTACTAGGAGATGCGCAGGATGCCCGGACAGAAAGCAAGAATTTCATTAACAAGCACTGATGCAAAAAAACTCGAAGAAGTCTGTAATCAGATTAAGATGATTGCAGAGCGAACAGGAGTTGCACTCCGTGGCCCAGTTCCACTGCCCACAAAACATCTTCGAGTGCCCTGCAGGAAATCTCCAGACGGTGAAGGTACAGAAACCTGGGACCGCTGGGAAATGCGGATTCACAAGCGTCTCATTGATCTTGACGCTAGTGATAGAGCTCTTCGTCAATTGATGAGGATTCAAGTTCCAGATGGCGTCCACGTTGAGATCGTCCTCAAAGGGTAAAACACAAAAACCACCCTTCCTTTTTTCTTTTTCTTCTTTTTATGAATCTTTTTTGGCGAAACACATAAAAAAGCCTATATGTCTACGGGGAAACCTGTCTGACTCATGTATGCTGAGGTAGCAAAGTCTGGCCTAACGCGCCGGTCTTGAAAACCGGTTCTCATTCGGGAGCGGGAGTTCGAATCTCCCCCTCAGCGTTTTTTTACCATCTCAAAAATTTCTTTTATAGCCGAGCTACAGACACCCATTCTGATCCATCAAATCGAAGGATTGTTGAACCTTCAAAAGGATTCCAAAGACCAGTGTAGACATAGCCGTTATAAAGGGTCAACTGTCGTGCGGTGATGTTAAAGGAGTCTCCAAAGCCATCCTCATTTATCTGAGTCCAATTCTGGCCATCTGTTGTCTTCCAGACTTCAACACCGGTTTTGATGTTTTCTGTTGTTGCATAGATGGCACCATTGTAGTTGATCATCTTTCGAATGCCCCAGTTGTTTCTATCACCAAAGCCTTTTGTGACGACTTTTGTCCAGTTCTGTCCATCACAGGTTTCCCAGACTTGGCATCCTCTCATCCAGTTAAACGTTCCGATATAGAGGCAGTCGTTGAGTTCTGCAACCGACCAGGCGTATTTGTTTTGTAAATCTCCAAAACCATCCTCATTTGTCTTTGTCCAGTTGTATCCATCAACTGTTTTCCACATTTCACAGCCGTAAAATCTTCGGAGAGGATTTGTTGCACTTCCGGCAAATAGGCATCCATGGAATTGATACAGTGTTCGAATGCCAAAATTTACACGTGAGCCAAAGCCATAGCTGAGATTACCATTGTTTTTTCCACCTATGACTCGCTCCCAGGTAGTACCATCTCTTGTTGAATACAGCCTTCCTCCAAACAACCAATCAAAGGTTCCAAGATATAAGCTATCGTTGTATACCTCCATATACCAGGCATAGAAATTGAAGTGGTGAAGAAGACCACTGAGTCCATTTGATTGAGGCACATCATAGCCGATTACTTTTGTAAAATTTTTACCATCTGAAGATTTAAAGACTTCACAGCCTCGGAAAAAATTGATGGTGCCGATGTAGAGTTCATCATGAAATACTTCTGCAGACCATATTCCGCTATTTGACCACAGGCCAAAGCCATTTGGCGTAGATGCGTTTTCTCCAACGACTTGTTCCCAGTGTAGTCCATCAGCTGATCGAAACAGTTCACAGCCGTTTTTAAAATTCAGTGTTCCTGCATACAGATGATCCTTGAATTCTATGAGGGTACAGGCATCCTTGTTATCTGATACCGCTGAAGCTAGTGGTACAAGCAGAGAAGAAATCAGCATTACTATAACAATTCCCAGGCTAAGGGATTTTTGAAACTGCCTCATCAAGGAGTATATAGGAGGAATCAAATAAAAAAAGTTTATTATACAAAATTCGTACAATTGAAAAATTAAATTATCATTCTTACAGGAGGAAAAATACCGAATAATACCGATTCGCCAACATATAATATAGTGAGGAACACTTTCTTTTTTTTAAGTCTTTTTTGTTGTGAAGTTTTGTTATAATGGGGAAATTGAAGTAGTTGAAGGGGAAGGGGAGAAGGGAAAGGGGAGGATGATAATGAATGGAAGAAGGAAGTTCCCCATCAACTACTCGTTGTCTGGCCATCATAGTCAAACAGTATTTAAAATTTACTGATAAATATATTAATAAAATTTTTTAAGAAAATGAGAGATATTTGAGTAGAGATGAGCCAAGTTCTTCATCATCTAAAGAGGAGATAAATTCTTCAGCAGACCGATAGGGCCTAGCAGCAAGCATTCTGAGCATCCGTTTTTCTCCAACACCAGGCAACCCTTCAAGGCTTTCTTTTGGCGCAGTATTGATGTGAAGTGGATAAGGTAATGCTGTGATGCTTCGGTAGCCATGATCAATAACAATACAATCAAGGAATTCTTCAAGACTCTGTTTTCCAGGGATTCCTACAAGAAGAGGATAGCTTCCAAGTTGTCGAGCATAAGTAAGGTTGCCATTGTAGGTTTCCGTGTAGACTCGTTTAAGAACTGTATCTGTTGGTACAAGTCGCTGAAGAAGCGGTCGTTCTATGTCTTCTTTGACTTTTCGTTTAAACGATTTAAAAGAAGCTTTGTGTTTTCTTATCAGTCTGATGCTTTCAGATTCAAGTGGCGTTCCAGGGATTGGTATGACTTGTCGGATGTTGATACGCCGAAGCAGGAGTTTCTCATCAAGTATCTGTTTTAAGAACCGATAATCAAGATCAAATGTTTTCTTTGATTCTCCAAGTAACCCGAAGAGGAGGTTGATTCCAGGCAGTAACTCAGCAAGTCCATTGTCTCCTCTCACGGCCCCGTATTCATTGAGTAGGCGTATTGCTTCAAGGCTTTCTTCAGCAGATGCTTTGAGGTTGTTTGCAGCAACGACTTTAGGGTCTGCGCTCTCAACACCCATTGCTGCAACATCTCCTGAGCTATGATACGTGATGATGGTCTGTGCAATCTTTGCAGATTCTTCGGGATATCGTGCAACAACCGCAGGATTGACATTGTCGATGTGAAAGGTGACAAGATCAGGCGCAGCATCTCGTATTCCTTTGAAGAGATGATGAAGTGCTTGTGGGTTTGGTCGTGGTATCTCCTCTTTTCCTGCTCCATGTGCTTGATAGCTGAAAAGGCATGGTTGACTCCCCAGTCGGATATGACGTATTCCTTGCAAGTAAAGTGATTCTACTTCATCGATGATGTCTTGTATCGGCCGAAAATCCGGAGCTCCTTTTGAGGGTTCACTACAAAAACTACATCCACCCATGATACTTCGGCTACATCCTCGATAGGTCTCTATTTCTGTGAGAAGATAATGTGGATAGTTTGGATGTTGTTGTACAATTTGTGCACCTAGCTTGGCATATTCTGAGATATCATGTGCAGAAGTCCGCTTTTTTGAGAGATCCACATTTTCTATTTTAAACTCGTTATGTAATAGGTCGTTGACAACAATCTCGGCATCACCTGAGATAGTGATATCAAATGCTCCGGCAAGAGTATGTGAATCTATGGTATGCTTTCCACCGCCCATCCCAAAGCCATGTCGAGCTGCAGGGCCGGTGAGGATTTTTAAAGGCTTTCTGAGCGGTTGGAGAAGCCGTGTGAGTTCTTGTGGGCTTGCAGGATAGCCACTAAGATATTTTCCTGGAACAGTGGTACCAGCAACAACAATGATGAGTTCACTTTGAGTAAGGAGTTGATAGGCGGATTCATCTGATCGCAACCTATCGATGGTAAGATAGTGGAGTTGTAAGGAAGAATCAAAATCAAAAAGGGCCCCTGCAATATATCGTGGATAGGGGCTAAGATAGGGTGGAACACCAAGACAGGCAGGCTCATCGATGTAGCCATCAAGAATCGTAACAGTTTTCATAGACAATTTTGCATCCTGCTCTTTATGTGGGTAACAAAATTTTTTTGTTGCGTTTAGTTATTTGGTATCAAGCAAAGAAACCTCAGTGTTTCATCAGAATCATTGATGAATTGATGCCATTCATTTGGTTTGACAAAAAACACATCTCCTGATTTGAATTTGACTTGGGAGTCTTTGTTGTTCATGGTTCCAGACCCTGAGATAATGA
>Ga0207831_100280_pt1 | contig 21517 bp, 10 predicted proteins | sample TtanPargueraPR_7_FD_187741 | JGI IMG/M metagenome (GOLD analysis project Ga0207831, IMG submission 187741) | Aerobic enrichment media microbial communities from Bioluminiscent Bay, La Parguera, Puerto Rico - Tt and M1 (2) (SPAdes) | ecosystem: Environmental > Aquatic > Marine > Unclassified ... | reverse complement strand
ATCGGCTCGAGGTGTTCCGCGAGAACCACCCCGTGAACTGACCCGGCGAAATCCGGTGAAAATTTCGTATGTTTATGATCGCCACGGCAGTCACCGTGGCGATTTCATTGCAGAACGGATAAGCGTGTGACATGAAACGAACCCTGCTTCTGTCCATTCTCTTCGTGTTCTGCGGAACGCAGGCCCTCGCACAGGTCCCCGAAGTGCGCGGTCGCTGGTTCCGGCTGACGGGCGGCGATTCCGTGCTTGTCGAGTATGCTTCCCCGGACGGAGCACTGGCCTATCCGGCCGTTCTCGTGCTCTCCGACCGCTTCGGCCAGCAGGAGAATGTTCGTTCTATGCTGAAAGTACTCGCGCAGATGGGATTTCACGCCTATGCGCCGCCGCTGCGTTCCGCGCCGCTGCGTCCCGTCTCCGGAGTGCCCTCATTTTCGTACGACAGCAGCGATGCCGAAATCATCACCCAGATTGCGGTGGATGTCATGAACCGTGAAAACTGCAACGGCAAGCTCGGTCTTCTGGCACTCGACGCCGGAGCGGTGGTCGCCATCGACATTGTGCGGCGTTTCCCGTTTTTCAAAAGCGCAGCCCTGCTGTATCCCGCGGGCGGACTGCCCGTGCTCGAGCGACTGCTGGAAGCACAGACCGTACTGCAGCTGCATGTGGCGCAGTTCGATCCGGAATGCACCCTCGACGACGTACAGAAGCTGCGCGTGCAGTTCATCGAAGCCGGCCGGCGGCTGCATGTGTTCTATTACAAGGAAGCTCACCGCTTCTTTTTCAATCCTGAACACGAACGCTACCACCGGAAGAACACGCAGACGGCATGGAACAAACTCATGGATCTCTACCGGTCGACACTGCGGTAGAATGCGAAGCACCCCGCATTCGCGGCACATCGGCGGCTTACGACAAACCGCCAACGGCGTTCATCACATGACGAGCTCCTGAATCTCCAGCAACCAAGAACCAAAAACCAACAACCAAAAACCATGCGCTTCGAAGAAACACGCCTGCACGAGATATTCAGCAGCATGCAGAACCGCTTCATCGCGGTCATCGGCGATGTCATGCTCGACCGTTACATCTGGGGCAGCGTCACACGCATCTCACCTGAGGCCCCGGTCCCCGTCATCGACGTCGCGCGGGAAAGCAATCATCTCGGAGGCGCCAGCAACGTCGCGCTGAATATCCGCAGCATGGGCGCCGTGCCGGTGCTTTTCGGTGTGGTCGGACGCGATTCGAATGCGAATGAACTGCGGATGATTTTCGAGCAGGAAAAAATCATCACCGATTTCCTCGTCGAGGACGATGCGCGTCCGACGACGGTCAAGACGCGCATCATCGCGGGGAGCCAGCACGTCGCGCGTATCGATTACGAAGACCGGCAGCAGATCAGCGACGAGGTGACCCGCCGCGTGATAGATCGACTCGAAAACCACATCGGATCCATCAACATCATCATCCTTCAGGATTACAATAAGGGTGTGGTCGGTCCGGCCCTGATACGGCAGGTCATCGAGCTGGCACGCGAGCACAATATTCCCGTGCTGGTCGATCCGAAGTTCAATAATTTCTTTGAATACCAGGGCGTGACCGTCTTCAAGCCAAATCGCAAGGAGACCGAAGACGCACTCAAGGTGCGACTCAGCGACGAGTCGAGTTTCATCGAGGCGGCACGCACGCTGCGCCAGCGCCTCAACAGTGAGCATGTACTGCTCACGCTCGGCGAGAAGGGCATGCTGCTTCTCGAGGAAGACGGAGAAGTTACACGGGTTGATACCCGCGCGCGCAAGGTTGCCGATGTCTCCGGCGCTGGTGACACCGTGATCGCGACGCTTGCCGTGGCGCTCGCGAGTGGCGCCTCCATGATCGAAGCAGCGCATATCGCGAACTTTGCCGGCGGACTGGTCTGTGAGGAGGTCGGTATCGTCCCGGTCGATCGCGACAAGCTCTATGATGCCGCACTCGGTAAACTGGGAGTGCTCGACTGATGGGCCGCCTGTTCTCCTGGTCCGCGATGAAAACGGAGCGCGAGAAACTGCGCCGCGACGGCAGACGGCTGGTATTTACCAACGGCGTCTTCGACATAATCCACCGCGGTCACTGTGAGTACCTGCGGGATGCGCGGAACCATGGTGACGCGCTCATCGTAGGATTGAACAGCGATGCGAGTGTGCGCCGCCTCAAGGGCGAAAAAAAACCCATTGTCCCCGAGGCTGACAGGGCGGCAGTGCTTTGCGCCTTGCAGGCTGTTGATTATGTCGTGATATTTGGTGAAGATACACCTGCTGAATTGATATCGGAACTCCTCCCCGATGTGCTGATCAAGGGAGGTGATTACACACTGGACGATATCGTGGGCCGCGCCGACGTCGAGGCGGCCGGCGGCACAGTGCTCACCATCCCGCTGACGGAGGGAAGATCCTCAACCAACATCATTTCGACCATCATTGAGCGGTACTGCGAACACGAAGACTGAGAATGGAAAGAAACGGAAGCGGCGAAGCTGGGCCGTCCGCATCGTCCGCGGCATCGTCTTTGCCGGAATCGGTTTCTTCCTTCTCCTCGTCGCACTGATCGCCTTCAGTGAAACATCCACATTCCGTTCGATGATGCGTGACTTCATCGTCGAAACGGCCGACTCCACGCTCAATGCCCGGCTCACCATCGATGACATCGACGGCAATCTCTTCTCCGGCTGGAAAATCAGCGGCGTGCGGCTGCGTGATGCCCATGGTCCGGTCGCGGATATCGAGAGCATCGTGCTTCGCTACAATATCTTCCGCATTCCCTGGAAAATCGTCACGTTGCGCGAGCTGACGCTTAACACGCCGCGCATATTCATCACGCGTGCGGAGGGACGCGACTGGAATATCAGCACTCTTGTGCAGCCATCCGATAAAGAGGAGGATACTACGGCGTCGCCGTTCGACTGGGACATCCGCGTCGAAAACCTGCGGATCCTTGACGGGACGCTGCTGGTCTACGACTCCTCCACGGCGGGGCCCGCGCGTTATGACCGCCTTGATACGCGGCACATGAAACTGGAACGGATGAATCTCGCGCTCAGCGCGCATATCCGTGATGAAGAGAAACGCGTTTCCATCAACCGATTTTCCTGGGAGAACCCCTTCGGGGCGGTCGCCATGAGAAATCTCTCGGGAGATCTCGTCGTCCGGAAGACCGGTGTGGAAGTGAACGCGCTCTCGGTTCAGACACAGCGCAGCGGCGCCATCATGTCCGCCTCTCTCGACAGCGCCGATGTTCTCGGAGCATTCGACAGCGACGGCTTCCCCGACATGCCGATGGCGCTCAGTCTCGACGCCCCGGAAGTGGATCTGCGTGATCTCCAGTATTTTCTTCCTCCGCTGGATATCCTCGGAGATCGTGCAACGCTCGAACTCGAAGCCGCGGGCACGCTTCGCAACCTCGCGATCGAGACGCTCGAGCTGGAAGCGGGCGACAGCCGCATCTCCTTCGCCGGCGTGATACGCGATATCCCGGAGGGCGCGGACATGTTCATCGATGTCATCTCCAGTGACACCCGCATCACCGGCACCGACATCCCGCTGCTGCTTCCCGGCATCCCCATCATGGACCTTTCCGGTATGGGAACGGCAGAATTTTCGCTGCTCCGTTTCACCGGAAAGCCGCTGAATTTCACTGCGGAGATGGATCTGGAGTCCGATGCGGGAGCAATTGCAGGAAGCATCGATCTCGACCTCACCGGCGATCAGATGGAGTACGACGGAATGATCCGCACGCGCGGGGTCAACCTCGAGCGCGTGCTCGGAAACCCGCGTCTCTCATCCTCCCTTACCGTTCAGGGGGGCATACGCGGTTCGGGAACGCGTATCGGGGGCATCGTCGCCGCCATGAACCTGCAGGTGGATTCCTCCCGCTTCCAGCGATACGCCGTCGAATCTCTGGACATGCAGGTGGATGTGCGGCGCGACAGCCTGACACTCGAACTCGATTCCCGATTCGGCGGCAGCTCCCTCGTCATGGATGGCGGCATGAGTTTCCGCACCGACAGTATCACTGGATTCAGGCTGCACTCGGAGACCTCCTCCTTCGATCTCGGCCGCGCGCTGGGGGATGAGAAGCTGGAAAGCGACCTCACCTTCCATCTCACTGCGCAGGGGAGCGGTATCGATCCGTCCAGCGCATCCGGCAGCGTTGAAATCGCCTTCGAGCCGTCGCGACTGGGGGATATCACCATCGAGCAGGACACCTTCCGCCTCGTGCTGCAGCAGAGCGTTCGGGATGCGGAGTACCTGCTGCTCGCTTCCCAGTACGCCGACGCCCGCATCGACGGCCGCTTCGACTTTCCGCGCTTTTTCGACTATGTATCCATGCAGACCGATTCGCTCCGTCGCGCCATGGGTGCGTTTGCCTTTTTCCCCGATACCTCCGCAGCAGCCGTGGAGACAGTGCCCGCGGAAAGCGTGGAGAAAACAGCGCAGGCAGCGGAAGCGCCGGTTGATACGTCCGACTTCATGGATGTCGACTACAGTATCACGCTGAAGAACCCGGAACGGATTGCCCGGTATTTCAACGCGAGTACATTCATGCTGCGCGGCACCTACCGCGGATCCATCCGCGGAGGAATGAACGGATTCGATATCGACGGTGCCCTGAATGTCAGCGATTTTTATTACGTGGACTCCGTGCGTACCTGGCTGGCCGCGGGACTGCAAGTCAGCTATGACATCCGCGACCTCACGCTGCATCAGCCGCTCGAACGGCTCAAACTCGAAACGCGGATCCGCACCGGCGACGTGAATATCAACGGTCTGCGCCTGAGGCGCACGGACGTGCAGCTGGACTATGCGGATCTGCAGCCTCAGCTGCGCATCCGCACCATGATCGACACCCTGCTGCAGGCGGACATCCAGGCATATGCGCGGTACGACGACTACGGTATTGATGTAAACTTCCCGATGGTCGATCTGCGGTATCTCAAGGAGCCGTGGACAAACGACAGGGAAATCGCCCTGCGCATCGATTCGTCGGGTATCGCCGTGAACCGTTTCGTGCTCCGGCATGAATCCATGCGGTTCACGCTCAGCGGCCGGCGCAGTGCGGAAGGCGAGAATTCCTTTACCATCTATGGCGACAGCCTCGACGTCGGTATGGTCGAGTATCTCGCAACCGCGTCCGCGGAAGCTCGCAGCGGCGACAGCTTTACCGGGACGGCATCCCTGCAGGTGAACATCAAGGGGACAGATGCCGCACCGCTGATGGCTGCCGATCTGTTCATCGACAGCCTCGGATACGGGGGATTGCATTTCGGAGAACTGATCGCGGAGGCCCGCTATTTCGAGCGGCGGATCGAGCTGTATTCCGAACTGGTGTACATGAACATGGAGGGAGAGGAAGAAAACGTCTTCTTTATATCCGGTACCCTGCCCATGCAGCTTGCGCTCGCCGGTGCTTCCGAAGAGGACGCGTCAGCCGCACCAGAACAGCCCGCCAACCTGCGCGCGCAGATGAAAGCCTTCCCGCTGATGCTCGTCGAGGATTTCATCGGACTCTTTTCTCCGCTTCAGGGCACGGCTGATGCGGACATCACCGTGAGCGGGACGCGTTCCGAGCCGTCCATTACCGGCTTTCTCAGTATTCAGAACGCCCGGGGGCGCTTCCTCTTCAACAACATGGAATACCTGCTGGGAATGCGCATCGAAGCAACGGGGCAGGATATCCGCATCGTCGACGCATCGGTGAAAAACGTGCCCTCCGACTGGAACGCCGGGGAGATCAGCGCGAGCGGCACCATCAGCACCGAGGCCTTCAGCATCTCGCATATCGATCTCTCGGTCAAGGGACGGCTACAGGTTCTCAAGCCGGCGTCCCGATCGGCACTGCGGTCACTATACGGCAGCCTGTATATCACGACCGGAGGAGAAAGCCTCACATGGGACGGCCGCCTCGATCGTTCGAAGCTCATCGGGGACATCATCGTCGAGGAAGGAAATCTCTTCATGCCGCTGCAGCAAACCGAGGTGGGGACAAACGAATACGCCGACTTCATGTACGTCACAGTCGATGATACGACGAAAGAGGTGCGTTCGTCGCTGTCCTCAGGGCGGTTCAGCCGTGCACGCGGTGAGGGAGGGGATCAGCCTGCCGCGGTGCCGGAGCGGTCGGTGCTCGAAGGATTGACCTACGACCTGACCCTCGCAACCCGTGGGACGCTGCGTATCGAAATCCCGCTGACGCCGCTGCAGGAAGAACTCAACGCAGCGCTGAAGATCGACAATCTCAAAGTCAACAACTGGGGCGGCGGGGGAATGAAGTTCGTCGGCGAGGTCGAACTCGGCAAGGATTCGTATTACATCTTCTTCGGCAAGCGCATGACCGCGACGGGGACGCTGCGCTTCACACGTGATCCCATGAATCCGGATCTGAACCTGGAAGCCGTCTATTCCGATTTCTACGATGACCCGAGATCAGAGACGGAACGACGACGCAGGGTTTTTGTTATCATTACTATCACGGGGACAAAAAACCAGCCGGAGCTGAGCTGGGACATGCGATGGGACGATCCCGAAGGCGACCCCGTGGCGTCCGCTGGAGACATCGAATCCGATGCATTTTCCTTCCTCCTTTTCGGCATGTTTGCGCGGGATTTTACCGCGGGCGAAGGAGACCGCGGATCACTGCTTGACAAATCCCCCGAGCTGCTCAACGCGGTGACCTCTTCACTCGCATCCAGCGCGGCGACACAGTTCGTCAAACGCGCGGGACTGGAAGATGTCGTCAAGCGTGTCGAATTCGAGCAGCTCGGCACACAGGAGTCACGTGTGAAAGTCACCGGTGAACTCGGACGCGCCGTGATCATCTATGACGGGAAGGTGAAGGATTTGGGCAGTTCGAATGTTACCGCGGAATTTCCGGTGAGTCGCATTCTCGGCATCCCGTGGACCAACCTCGTCATACAGGTTGCCTACAAGAGCCAGGACGAACGAGCCCAGAGTTCGTCGCAGCCCAACACCACGATCTGGGAACTTAAACTTCTTGAACGATTTTCATTCTGACGTGACACAATCACTCAAAAGCCGCGTCCTCACCTTTCTTCGAGAAGGACAGGGACGCGCATTCAAAACAAAAGAGCTGGCCCGACAACTTGAGCTGCCGAAGCAGGGGCCAGAATATCAGAAACTCAAGGCATTGCTGCGCGAACTGCAGGAAGAAGATCTCCTCGTGCGACTGAAAGGCAGCCGCTGGATGGTTCGCGAGGATGAAGAATCCCCGTCTCGTCCCGACCGCCATATCGTCGGCACACTCAAGCAGATTCGAAAACTCTTCTATGTCGAACCCGACGACCGGGAGGTGGAAGGTGACGTGGCCATCGACAAACGAAACGTCGGTGACGCCCGCGACGGCGACAAGGTCGTCGTTCGTCTCATTCTCGAATCCCGTCGCCATGCCGGACTCGAAGGTGAGATCGTCGAGGTACTTGGCCGGCAGGGACGCGCCGATGTCGAAATGCTGGCACTCGCTCGCAGGTACGGACTCAGCATGAAGTTTCCCGATGGCGTCATGGATGAAGCGCACGGGCTGCCCGCCGAGATCGAGTCGTCCGATATCACGGGACGCATGGATCTCCGCGGCGAAGAATGCTTCACGATCGATCCTGAAGACGCGCGCGATTACGATGATGCCGTTTCCCTGTCCATGAACGATGACGGCAGTTTCCGTCTCGGTGTGCATATCGCCGATGTCAGTCATTACGTGCGCGAAGACAGTGAACTCGACCGGGAAGCGCTGCGACGCGGTACCAGCGTGTATCTCGTTGACGGCGTGTTCCCGATGCTCCCCGAACGCCTGTCGAATCATCTCTGCAGTCTCAAGGAGGGGAAGGATCGGCTGACCTTCTCGGTGATCATGACCGTATCCTCCCGCGGAGTCGTAAAGGATTTCGAACTTGGCAAATCCGTCATCCACTCCCGCAAACGCTTCACGTATGAAGAAGTGCAGGAGATCCTTGACGGCGGTGAAGGACCGCATGCTGAAAGCCTCAGACTGATGGAGAAACTCGCATCCACACTCATGCGGAAGCGGTTCCGTGAGGGATCGGTTGATTTCGCGGTGCCGGAGGTGCGTTTCAAGCTCGACGCGACCGGGCGTCCGATCGACATCGTGCCGAAAAAACGTCTGATGAGTATGCGTCTCATCGAGGAGTTCATGCTGCTTGCCAACCGCACAGTCGCCCGCGCGGCGGCACAGAGGAAGGGACAGGCGCCGATTCCCTTTATCTACCGTGTACACGATGTGCCTGATCCCGAGAAGGTGCGGGAGCTGCTCGAGTTCCTCCGGCATCTCGGCGTCAATGTGCAGCTCGATCCGGGATCCTCGAAGTCGTTCCAGAAAATGGTGGAGACCGTGCGCGGGCGTCCCGAAGAGGACGTCGTGCAGGATGTCGCCATTCGTTCCATGGCAAAGGCCGTGTACAGCGAAAAGAACATCGGGCACTTTGGTCTCGGATTTCACCACTACACGCATTTCACGTCGCCGATCCGGCGCTACCCGGATCTCGTCGTGCATCGTCTGCTGCATCGCGCGTTCGGTGACGGCGAGGGGAGGATGCCGACGGAGAAGCGACTCGCGGACATCGCCCGGCAAAGTTCGATCCGCGAGCGCGTTGCGGTGGAGGCCGAGCGCGAGTCGGTCAAGATCAAGCAGGTGGAGTACATGAAGCGCCACGAAGGTGACGAATTTGACGGCGTGGTCAGTGGTGTAACGCGCTGGGGGCTGTATGTCGAGCTCATCCCGACGCTGGTCGAGGGACTGGTGCACGTGCGCAGTATGGACGACTTCTACAACTACGACAAGAGACGCATGCAGCTTGTCGGGGAGCGGAGCGGGCGCAAGTACCGACTCGGCGACCGCGTCCGCGTGCAGGTCTCGCGTGTCGACAGTATCGACCAGGAAATTGACTTTGTGCTCATCGAAGAGAAAGAAACACATCCCGGCGGTGGGAAATCCGGCGGTGGGAAATCCGGCGGCGGGAAATCCGGCGGCGGGAAATCCGGCGGCGGGAAATCCGGCGGCGGGAAATCCGGCGGCGGGAAATCCGGCGGTGGGAAATCCGGCGGTGGGCGGAAAGGTGGGAGGGGGAAGCGGTGAGGGAATCCCGGTTGTCGCGAGAGTTTTCCATTGCTGCGGGGATCGGCAACAGCACAGTCCGTCTGGCACTGATGCGCGGTGATGAGGTTCTGCGGAGCACAGCTGTTCCGCACACCGTCGTCGGTATGGAAGTGATTCGGGCTGAACTGCAGCGTCTGCTTTCGGGCAGTGACGAGGAGGGCGGTGCAGATGTGCGCTCCGATGTTCCGCGCCGTGCGGGAATCTGTTCCGTTGTACCCCGGCTGACGGAGCAGATCGAGACGATGCTCGCCGACGAGGGCGTACGTGACGTGCGTGTCTGCCGTCCTGCCGCGACAGACTGGTTCCCTTCCACGTATCAAACGATGGAGACGCTGGGTGCGGACCGTTTCTGTGCGGTGCTGGGCGCGCGTGAGCGCTACGGCGTACCGGTGATTGTGATCGACTGCGGGACGGCCACGACACTCAACGTCGTCGATGCCGACGGTCACTTTCTCGGCGGCAGTATTGCTCCGGGGGTGGATGCGTCGTTCCGCGTTCTGCACGATCGCACCGCGCAGCTGCCAGCGCTTGACGCGGCGGGTGATACGGATATGCCGCTGATCGGTGCGGACACGGCGGCGAGCCTGCGTTCCGGTGTGCTGCAGTTCAGCCGTCTCGCACTGGAGGGTGCGGTGGCGGAAGTAAAAAACCTAACAGGACCGGATACTCCGGTAATATGCACCGGCGGCGCCCTGCCGCATCTGCTGCGGGCGGGTCTGGCGATTCCGGGAATGCGGCGGGACGACGATATTCTTCTACGGGGGGTCATTTTCTTCTTGCATTACACCGGATGACCTGCGTATATTGTTTTCCCTTTCCGATGTCGGGCATCTTTCACGCCGACTCTGTACGAAGAAAAAAATGTGGAAGAAAAGCTTGACAAAGGGTTAGAAAAGAGTTAACTTTGTTGACCGTTCGAGAGACGGTAGCCGCGAAAGCGGCAAGTTCTTTGAAAAGAGATTGTGCATAGTCAGTGAATTTGAGATTCAGCAAGCTCGACATTGTAAGTAAGAAATATTTACAACGGAGAGTTTGATCCTGGCTCAGGACGAACGCTGGCGGCGTGCTTAACACATGCAAGTCAAGGAAAAGCTTCGCTTCGGTGGAGTGGACACTGGCGCACGGGTGAGTAACGCGTATGCAATCTGCCCTTAGTCCGGGGATAACACTTCTAACGAGGTACTAATACCCGATAATGCAACGGCACCGCATGGTGACAGTTGTTAAAGCTTCGGTGACTAAGGATGAGCATGCGTCCCATTAGGTAGTTGGTAGGGTAAAAGCCTACCAAGCCATCGATGGGTAGCTGGTCTGAGAGGATGATCAGCCACACTGGGACTGAGACACGGCCCAGACTTCTACGGAAGGCAGCAGTGAGGAATATTGCGCAATGGGCGAAAGCCTGACGCAGCAACGCCGCGTGCGGGATGAAGGCCTTATGGGTCGTAAACCGCTGTAGCAGGGGAAAAATATCCCGTTTGGCGGGATTGATGGTACCCTGAAAGTAAGCCTCGGCTAACTACGTGCCAGCAGCCGCGGTAATACGTAGGAGGCAAGCGTTGTCCGGATTTACTGGGTGTAAAGGGTCCGCAGGCGGGCTTTTAAGTCGGTGGTGAAATCCTGCAGCTTAACTGTAGAACTGCCTCCGATACTGAAAGTCTTGAATACGGGAGAGGGTAACGGAATTCCAGGTGTAGCGGTGAAATGCTTAGATATCTGGAAGAACACCGGTTGCGAAGGCTGTTGCCTGGCCCGTTATTGACGCTCATGGACGAAAGCGTGGGGATCAAACAGGATTAGATACCCTGGTAGTCCACGCCGTAAACGATGGATACTCGGTGTTGGCCCGTATGGGTCGGTGCCTAAGCTAACGCAGTAAGTATCCCACCTGGGAATTACGATCGCAAGGTTGAAACTCAAAGGAATTGACGGGGGCCCGCACAAGCAGTGGAGCATGTGGTTTAATTCGATGCAACGCGAAGAACCTTACCTGGGCTCGAAAGACTGGATTATCCTCCGGTGAAAGTCGGAGGCGCTTCGGCAATCCAGACAGGTGCTGCATGGCTGTCGTCAGCTCGTGCCGTGAGGTGTTGGGTTAAGTCCCGCAACGAGCGCAACCCTTGTCCTTAGTTGCCATCAGGTAATGCTGGGAACTCTAAGGAGACTGCCTACGCAAGTAGTGAGGAAGGTGGGGATGACGTCAAGTCCTCATGGCCCTTACGCCCAGGGCTACACACGTGCTACAATGGTGACTACAGAGGGCAGCGATGCCGCAAGGTGGAGCAAATCCCAAAAAAGTCATCTCAGTCCGGATCGAAGTCTGCAACTCGACTTCGTGAAGCTGGAATTGCTAGTAATCGCAGATCAGCATGCTGCGGTGAATACGTTCCCGGGCCTTGTACACACCGCCCGTCAAGCCATGGAAGCTGGGGGCGCCCGACGTCAGCGTGCTAACCCGCAAGGGAGGCAGCTGCCTAAGGCGAAACCGGTGACTGGGGCTAAGTCGTAACAAGGTAGCCGTACCGGAAGGTGTGGCTGGATCACCTCCTTTCTAAAGAGTTATGCCACCGCGAGGTGGACAACCCTGTTTCTCGATGAAGCGACTATGCACATCTCTTTTCCTTTTTGTTCTGCACCGATCGGGCTCGTAGCTCAGGTGGTTAGAGCGCACGCCTGATAAGCGTGAGGTCGGTAGTTCAACTCTACCCGGGCCCACACTGGTCTATAGTGCAAGCGTATGGGCCTGTAGCTCAGCTGGGAGAGCGCCTGATTTGCATTCAGGAGGTCGTCGGTTCGATCCCGGTCAGGTCCACCAGTTGTGCAGTTGGTTTGCAGCGGCCGCATTCACCAGGGGTGATGCGCGCGGGCTGCCGTGAGGTTCAAGTCCTTGCAAGCCGCACAATCCGCACATGCGCGGAAGAAGTTCTTTGACGTAACAGAAGACGACTGAAGTTTATGCTTCAGTCTCGATAATCCGAAATATGCGCTTTATGTTTTTAACAAGTTCACTGAAGCACTGATCTGTGCGATAATAAAATTCGGTGAAGTTACTAAGGGCATACGGTGGATGCCTTGGCACCATAAGTAGACGAAGGACGTGGTTACCTGCGATAAGCCTCGGTGAGGTGGAAAACAACCTTAGACCCGGGGATTTCCGAATGGGACAACCCTCCAGAGGTAATGCTCTGGAATCGCATGCTGAATTCATAGGTATGCGAAGAAAACGAGGGGAACTGAAACATCTAAGTACCCTCAGGAAGAGAAAACAACAGTGATTCCCTGAGTAGTGGCGAGCGAAACGGGAAGAGCCTAAACCGAGCAACATGGAAGGATACGACCATTGTGTTGCCGGTGTTGCGGGGCCAGCTGGTCAATTCGTATTGCGACCAAAGAGTTACAAAATGCAATCGTAGTCGAAGCATTTGGAAAGATGCGCCACAGAAGGTGAAAGCCCTGTAGGCGAAACGATCTGCATCTCTTGCTGAGTCCCCAAGTACCACGGAGTAAGAGGAATTCTGTGGGAATCTGCCAGAACCATCTGGTAAGGCTAAATACTCTATGGTGACCGATAGTGCACAAGTACCGTGAGGGAAAGGTGAAAAGAACCCTTGAGAAGGGAGTGAAAAGAATCTGAAACCGTATGCTTACAATCTGTAGGAGGAACCAATGGTCTCCGGACTGTTGGGACTGACTGCGTGCCTTTTGCTTAATGAGCCTACGAGTTACTCGTGTGATGCAAGGTTAAGGGCCTCAGGTCCGCAGCCGTAGCGAAAGCGAGTCTGAAATGGGCGTGACGAGTATCATGCGGTAGACGCGAACCCGAGTGATCTACCGATGGCCAGGATGAAGTGGGAGTAAAATCTCATGGAGGTCCGAACCAGTGTGGGTTGAAAACCGCTTGGATGAGCTGTCGGTAGGAGTGAAAGGCCAATCAAACTCGGAAATAGCTCGTACTCTCCGAAATGTTTTTAGGAACAGCCTTGCGTGGAGTGTACCGGAGGTAGAGCACTGATTGGGCTAGGGCCCTCACAAGGGTACCAAACCCAGACAAACTCCGAATTCCGGCTACATGTTCCGCAGGAGTGAGGCGGCGAGGGATAAGCTTCGTTGCCGAGAGGGAAAGAACCCAGACCATCAGCTAAGGCCCCCAAGACTACGTTAACAGACAAAGGATGTCAGATTGCTCAGACAACTAGGATGTTGGCTTAGAAGCAGCCATTCATTTAAAGAGTGCGTAATAGCTCACTAGTCAAGCGATCAGGCGTCGATAATTTCCGGGACTAAACGTAGCGCCGAAGCTATGGAATCCGACTTGTCGGATTGGTAGGAGAGCATTCTGTCTGCGAACCACGAAGTGGTGATCTTCGGATCGAAGGTGCGTCGTGAGGCGTGCTGGAGCGTACAGAAAAGAATATGTAGGCATAAGTAACGATAAACACTGTGAAAAACAGTGTCACCGAAAACCCAAGGTTTCCTGAGCAACGCTAATCGACTCAGGGTTAGTCGGATCCTAAGCCGAGGCCGAAAGGCGTAGGCGATGGCAAACAGGTTAAATATTCCTGTACCCGTTAGTATTCGTTTGACCGTAAGGGGGGACGCAGTAGTGAAAGGTCGGCCAGCTGTCGGAATAGCTGGTTTAAGCATGTAGGCCGGCGGTGTAGGCAAATCCGCACTGTCAAGCCGAGATGCGAATAGGGTGCCCGTATGGGCCACAACCGACCCTAAGCAGACTGCCGAGAAAATCCTCGTGCGGGAGAATGCTGACGGACCGTACCGTAAACCGACACAGGTAGGTGAGGAGAGAATCCTAAGGTGCTCGAGTGAGCCGTGGTTAAGGAACTCGGCAAAATGACTCCGTAACTTCGGGATAAGGAGTGCCCCTATTAGGTGACATGACACGTGAAGCCGAACGGGGTCGCAGAGAATCGGCCCAGGCGACTGTTTAACAAAAACACATGACTATGCCAACTCAATTGAGAGGAAGTATATAGTCTGACACCTGCCCGGTGCCGGAAGGTTAAGAGGAGGGGTTATCCTTCGGGAGAAGCTCTGAATCGAAGCCCCGGTAAACGGCGGCCGTAACTATAACGGTCCTAAGGTAGCGAAATTCCTTGTCGGGTAAGTTCCGACCTGCACGAATGGTGTAACGATCTGGGCACTGTCTCAACCACGGGCTCGGTGAACTTGAGGTGCCGGTGAAGACACCGGCTACCCGCATATGGACGGAAAGACCCCGTGCACCTTTACTGCACCCTAGCATTGGGTTTGGGTAAAGTATGTGTAGGATAGGTGGGAGACTGTGAAGCTTGCGCGCCAGCGTAGGTGGAGTCATCCTTGAAATACCACCCTTATTTTATCTGAATTCTAACCCACGACCGTGAATCCGGTTGGGGGACAGTGTTAGGCGGGTAGTTTGACTGGGGCGGTCGCCTCCCAAAATGTAACGGAGGCTCTCAAAGGTACCCTCAGCATGGTTGGTAATCATGCGGCGAGTGCATACACAAAAGGGTGCTTGACTGCGAGACCGACAGGTCGAGCAGGTGCGAAAGCAGGAGTAAGTGATCCGACGGTTGAGTGTGGAATTGCCGTCGCTCAAAGGATAAAAGGTACGCCGGGGATAACAGGCTGATCTCCCCCAAGAGTTCACATCGACGGGGAGGTTTGGCACCTCGATGTCGGCTCATCGCATCCTGGGGCTGAAGAAGGTCCCAAGGGTTTGGCTGTTCGCCAATTAAAGCGGTACGTGAGCTGGGTTCAGAACGTCGTGAGACAGTTCGGTCCCTATCCTATGCGGGCGCAGGATGATTGAGGAGATTTGCTCTCAGTACGAGAGGACCGGAGTGAACGAACCTCTAGTGTACCAGTTGTCGCGCCAGCGGCACGGCTGGGTAGCTACGTTCGGAAGGGATAAGCGCTGAAAGCATCTAAGCACGAAGCCCACTCCAAGATGAATCATCCCGTCATACGACCTGAAGACTCCTGGAAGATGACCAGGTGATAGGCAGCAGGTGTAAGCACAGCAATGTGTTCAGCTGAGCTGTACTAATAAGTCGTGCGACTTCCCATATTTTATTATTTCACTGATCATCTTCAGTGAACTTGTTAAAAACATGATCGGTATTGTCTTCTGTTACGTCTGTAATTTTTAGTCCATGGTGACGATAGCGAGGGTGTCCCACCTCTTCCCTTTCCGAACAGAGAAGTTAAGCCCCTCATCGCCGATGGTACTTGGCGGGCGACCGCCCGGAAGAGTAGGAAGTCACCAGGACTTTATTTTTGAAAACCCGGTTCATTGCGAACCGGGTTTTTTTGTGCCCTCGAACCCGCAATCCACACGCGTGAGCGTGTAGTCGATGGAGCCCGCGACCTGCCCACACCCTCACGGGTGTGGTTACCGCATCCGCTTGCCAATGAGGGTATCCACACGCGTGAGCGTGTGGTTGGGGCCGGCACACCCACACCCTTAAATGTGTGGTTACCGCATCCGCTTGCCAATGAGGGTATCCACACGCGTGAGCGTGTGGTTGGGGCCGGCACACCCACACCCTTAAATGTGTGGTTACTGCATCCGCTTGCCAATGAGGGTATCCACACGCGTGAGCGTGTGGCTGAGGCCGGCGTTCCCTATCCATTCAGGGGGGCTACCCGCTCTTCTGCGACCGCTTCCAGCGCCTGAGAATCTTCGTGGCTGTTCGATAATGACTGAATGTGTTCGCTGCAAGGTAGGTCGTCAGCGTGTTCTCGCCTGTCCATGGAAAATGGCCGGGCGTGAAAAGCTCCTCCTCGCTCAAATCCTCGGCAATACCGTATATCTGCCTGTATGAGGCGTGAAAATCTTCGATCACACTGTCGAGCGCCTTCCTCCGGTATCGCCGCCAGATGACCTGATTGAGGAGTGGCGTCTGATTCCATTTGAACCCCTTCGCGGGAACTGCCGGTCTCCCGCCATTGGACCCCTCCTGGTACCAGCGCAGAAACATCTGCTCCCATTCCGTCAGATGTGCCAGCAGATCCTTGATGGTCCAGCCATCCCCCCACACGCCCTTCTCCCGATATCGGTACTTCGCGACAGGCTGCAGCTCCGCGAGAAATGCGACATGCTCCTTTTCGATGTTGTCCAGCAGTTCCTGCCTGCTCGTGAATTTCATGTTGTGTTCTCCATCTGACGAATTCCCATACCTCAGGGTATCAGGATCGGATACTCCTGCATGATGATACTGCATCTCCTGTAAAAACACAAGACTGGAATGTTAAAAAAGGGCCCCGTTTCGCCGGAGCCAGTCTGTGTGAAACAAGCCGGCCCCGTTTCGCCGGAGCTAGTCTGCGTGAAACAAGCCGGCCCCGTTTCGCCGGAGCCAGTCTGCGTGAAACAAGCCGGCCCCGTTTCGCCGGAGCCAGTCTGCGTGAAACGAACAGGGTTCCGCACTGCGGAACCCTGTCTGATCTGGAGAGGTGCTGTCATTGGCGGACACAGACCCACTGTGTCCACAGCAGTTGGAATTACTTTCCGCGGCGACCCTTGCTGCCTTTCGGACCGGTGCCGTTGCAGTCGCCGGTGCCTGTTCCAGTTCCGCCGCCTGTTCCGGTGCGACCGCGCATCGCTTTCCCGGCAGGGGAACCGGCGCCTGTGCCGCGCGTGTAGTCCGGGTCCTTGCCGTTGGGAATACCGTCACCGTCATGATCGGGAGCGTTGTCGTTGATGCCGTCTCCGTTCTCATCAACAAATCCGCGGCCGTTTTTCTGAGTCGGTGTGCGCGTGTAATCTTCGTCACGACCATTGGGAATGCCGTCGCCGTCATGATCCGGGGCGTTGTCGTTGAAGCCGTCGCCATCAGCATCAACAAAACCGCGCGTTGCGTTTTTGTTCTGTGCGGAAGCGGTATCTGTGTTGACCAGTGTCAGGGTGAATGCAAAAGCGAGAAGTGCTGCGAGGGAAAGAATGCGTTTCATGAATGAACTCCTGTAAGCGGGTTTCTGGATGCAGTATCGTTTCTGGTTCAGGTACATTCCAGAACCGTGCCAGAAAATGTCCGCTTTCTCCCGAGGGGACAGCACCGGCGAAAGCACCGCATTTACGCCGATTCTGCCGGTTCTGATGAGTCGCTCAGATGGCAGGTGCGCTTTCGCATGCGGATATGCCGTTTGCGGCGGCAAGAATTGTCGTTGACGACTGGCAAGGAATGTCGAACACGCAGGTGGCGCGGCATCCGGCCCGGCAGGGGGAACGAAGCCCCAATGCGTCTCTCTACCGGATATTTCGTATCTTTTTTTTACGTCTGCCGGCGGCATATCAGCGCCTCCTGACGGCATGCAGCGAATCATCAAGGCATATGGAATCTCTGATTCGATTACTGGTCGTAACGCTTGCAGTGCTCACGCTCAACATCCCCTTCGGGTACTGGCGCGAGTCCGTGCGAAAGTTTTCGCTCGCCTGGATTCTGGCGATTCATCTGCCCGTTCCGCTGGTCATCCTCCTGCGAATCTATGCCGGGATCGGATTCGCATTCTACACCTATCCGCTTCTCATTGGCGCATTCTTCATCGGACAGTATATCGGCGTACGCCTCCACCGCCGCATGGCCCGTCAGCTTGGCGCCCCGCTGTCGTCGTGCATGGTGATGGATGTGTGGAGGAGGACGTCGGCCGCGGCGGGATCGGGAAAACACCCGGGGGAGTGAGTATCGGCAAGATGACAAGATGAAAAATGAAACGGCCGCCTGATCAGCGGCCGTATCCTTTCATTCGTCCATCTTGACATCATGTCATTATTCCTGATCCGGGAATGTCTCCTTTACGGATTTCTCGACAAGGTCATCGGCCACCATGAACGGCATCGTAATGTGCCCTTCGCCGCGATGCTTCTCGTTCCAGTCGCGGACGGTTGAAACGGCATTCTCGTTGCGTGCCCAGTTGCGGCGGGCGACGCCGCCCATGACATCCCAGCTGAGCCCGGAGCGGATGATGGCGTCCATGCGCTCGGAGCCATCGAGCACGATGCCGTTGCCGCCGTTGCTGGCGCGGCCGATGCCCACGCCGCCGCCGTTCGAGAGCACGACCAGCGTCATGCCGCGCGCGACGTTGCCGGCGAAGCACTGCACACTCATGTCGGCGGTGACGTTGGAGCCGTCGTAGATGTTGGCGGTCTCGCGGAACGGGGAGTCCGTGCCGCTGACATCGTGATGATCACGCCCGAGAATCACCGGACCGATCTCCCCGCTGCGCACCATCTCGTTGAATTTCAGTGCAATGCGTACGCGTCCTTCCTCGTCAGAATACAGGATGCGCGCTTTCGTGCCGACCACGAGTTTATTCTCCTCCGCGGTGGCGATCCAGTGGTGGTTGTCGCGGTCCATCGGACTCCGATCCGGGTCGATGCATGCCATCGCGGCCTGGTCGGTTCTGCGCAGATCCTCGTCTTTCCCGCTCAGGCAGACCCAGCGGAAGGGACCGAATCCGTAGTCGAAACACATCGGTCCCATGATGTCCTCCACGTACGACGGCCACACGAAGCCCTCGCTGGTGTCGCGTCCATTGCGCGCGATGGAGGTCTCGCCCGCCTCGAAGATCGATGCCATGAAGCTGTTGCCGTAATCCCAGAAATACGATCCCTTCTCCGTCAGGCGCTGGAGCACGCGATAATGTCTGAGCAGCGAATCGTCAACCAGTTTCCTGAAGCGCGCGGGATCCTGCTTCATGATTGTGCGCCCCTCCTCGAAACTCACGCCGGCGGGCGTGTATCCGCCCTCGTACACGACATGGCAGGATGTCTGATCCGAGATGAGCTCGACCCGGATATCCTTCTCGTCGAGATATTCCAGCAGATCCACCACGTTGCCGTGATAGGCGATGGAGACGGCTTCGCCCTTCTCGCGGTATTCCTTCATCCAGGCCGCAATCTGGCCGAGGTCGTCGGAGACGAGACTGACCCAGCCCTGGCTGTGCCGCGTTTCGATGCGGCTCTTGTCCACTTCGGCGATCACGCCGATGCCGCCGGCGATTTCCACGGCTTTCGGCTGCGCGCCCGACATGCCGCCGAGTCCGGACGAAACGAAGAACACGCCTTTCAGGTCGCTGTCGGCGGGAATGTCGAGGTAGCGGCGTCCGGCGTTGAGCAGGGTGATGTACGTGCCGTGCACGATGCCCTGGGGACCGATGTACATCCAGCCGCCCGCGGTCATCTGTCCGTAATTGGTCACGCCCATCCCCGCGAGGCGGCGGAACTGCTCGGGATTGTCCCATTGCCCCACCAGCAGCGCATTGGTGGATATCACGCGCGGCGCATCTGGCTTTGAGGGGAAGAGTCCCACCGGGTGGCCGGAGGAAATGACCAGCGTCTGCTCCTCGGTCATGACCTCGAGGTATTTCCTGATGAGGAGATACTGCATCCAGTTCTGGCAGACCTGGCCGGTCTCGCCGTAGGTGACGAGTTCGTAGGGATAAAGCGCGACGTCGAAATCCAGGTTGTTGTCGATGTTCACCTGCAGCGCGCGTGCCGGGAGGATGCCGGTGTATTCGTCCACCGGACGGCCTTTAATGTTGCCTTCAGGACGAAAGCGGTAGCCGTAGATGCGACCCATGGAGCGCAGCTCCTCGAGGAACTCCGGCGCGAGCGCTTCGTGCAGCTCCTCCGGCACGTAGCGCAGGGCGTTGCGCAGTGCCGTGCGGATTTCATGCTGTGAGAGGTTCAGTCCGCGATTCGGTGCGCGGCGGATACCGGGTGCGAATTCCTTCTTCGGAGGCAGTTCGGCCGGAAGACTTACGGTCATGGCGTTGGAGATATCGGTGTTGCTCAGCATGATGATTCGGGGATTCGTGTGCGGAATATTCGAATATCAAATATACAAAAAACGCGCAGTAGCCCGCAGGGCCGAGCCAACGGCTCGGCCAATTTTCTCGGGTATTTTGATCTATTGTGCTGATGCCGGAGTGTCAGTGACGGTGATCTCGTACTCGGAGATGAAGGAGTTCATCGAATCGATGCGCCCGACGAGCAGCATTTCCATCTCGGATGTAAGCTGTGTGTTGGGATCGGGATTGACGATGGTCTCATCGTTGGTGTACAGCGCGATGACACTGCAGCCGGTTTTCGCACGGATGCCGGAGGTGCGCAGCGTGGTGCCGGTAAGACGGCGCGGGACGGGAAGGCGGAGCATATCCAGGCCTTCGGCCAGCATCATCACGCGGTCGGCCTTCAGGAAGTGCATGATGGCATTCGATCCGAGTGATGCATAGGAGAGTACGGCATCGGCCCCGGCGCGGTGCAGTGTCGAGATGTTGCGCTCGAGCGTCGCCCTGCTGACGATGTGCACGTCGGGCCGCAGCCGGCGGCAGTACACGGTGAGATAGATGTTGGTGTTGTCGTCCTGCGTCGTGATGATAACGGTCGTAGCCCGCTTGATGCCCGCCTTCTCCAGCGTTTCAAGGTCCGCTGCGGAGCCGACGACGTACGGAGACGTCTCCCGCACCACGAGGGGATTCTTTTCAACGATGGCATGGGAGATGTCGCGCCGGGTGAGAACTTCCGCGACGCTTCGTCCCACGCGTCCCCCGCCCAGGATGAGGACATACGCCTCATCGGTGCCGGCGCTGTGGAAACGCTGTTCGTAGCGGTGGAACTGTTCCTCGGATCCGGCGAGCACCAGCACGGTGGCATTTCCGAGGCGCGCGTCGATATTCGGCATGTGGAAGACGCCGCGTTCCCAGATACCGACGACGGTGACGCCGGTCTGCTCGCGCAGGGCGCTTTCCCGCAGCGTTTTTCCGATCAGTTTCGTGCCGTTGACGGGAGCTTCCGCGATTTTCAGCGGATCGAATGCCCCGATGACATTGGCATGCACCGTGCCGCCGATCACGCGGTTGGCGAGCGAGTTGCCGAGAATCTCCGTCAAGCGCAGCACGCGCGTACTTCCCGCAAGCGTCATGATGTCGACGGAATCCGGCGAGTCGGCCAGCGACACGATGGGGACATCGGCATCGAGTTCCCGGATGGTCGAGATGACATTGGTGTTGATTTCATCCTTCCCGTTGACGACCACCAGAGCGGCATCGCTGACACGCAGGCGGTGATAGGTGTCGGGATCGTCCCGATCCCCGAGCACGACCCGGATGCCGGCATCGTGCAGATCGAGCGCGGTTTGAAGGTCGTCCACCAGCAGCGCATACGGTGTCTGGTATCCCTTGAGTTTGTCAATCAGGCTCATGCCGACCGGATCGGAGCAGGTGACGAGGACGTGGCGCGTGGTTCCATCCGGGAGTTCGCGCGGCGCCTGGGCGCGCGTGCGGGCCTCGAGCCAGGGGGCATAGAAGAACTGGATGAACGTGAATGGCAGAAGCACGAGCAGGAGCATGATTCCCGAGAACA
>Ga0207831_100279_pt1 | contig 21652 bp, 8 predicted proteins | sample TtanPargueraPR_7_FD_187741 | JGI IMG/M metagenome (GOLD analysis project Ga0207831, IMG submission 187741) | Aerobic enrichment media microbial communities from Bioluminiscent Bay, La Parguera, Puerto Rico - Tt and M1 (2) (SPAdes) | ecosystem: Environmental > Aquatic > Marine > Unclassified ... | reverse complement strand
GCCCGCCACGAACTTTTCGATCATTTCCACGGTAGTGCCATCGTCCTGCGTAACAGTAACTTCCACGGTGGTGCCGGGAGCCGCGGATTTAAGGCTCAGACTCAGGCCCTCAATAGCGTCACTCACGGTATTGGAATTCCGATGCAGCCAGTCGTTTGCACCGGGCGGAAAACCGTCCACCTTGAACAGTGCGTCCTGCGCTTTTTGAAGCTGCGTAAAGTTGCCTACAGCCAAGCCCGGAATATTGGTATTCGACAGCACGATGGAATGTTCCTCCCCCAATTCCAGACCTTGCAACTGGAAATGATAGTCCGTGCCGTCAAAAAGCATCCTCCCGGCCACTTTTCCCTTCAGATCGCCATGGCTGTTGATTATGTTAGTGAACTGCTTGAGAGTCGTGTTTTTGGGGATGTTGACCGTGGTGGATTTTCCCGCATAGGAAAAAGTGAACGTTGAATTGGAGGTACAAATGACCGTATCCTGACTGGCATAGCCAAACGCGGAGTTGGTCCAGTTGTCACCGGTAGCCAACTGTTTCACTTCCACCTGGTGGCTGCCGAAATCCGCATCACCGTCTGCGGATACGCCGACCACGCTCTGGTTCGACGAGCTGACCTTTCTGCCCAGCATCTCCTTTCGCGTATCCATCTTTTCCAACAACGTCTGAAGCCCCAGGACTTTCGTATTCAGCTTCTGCAACTCCTTGGATTTTTGTTCCCAGGTCTTTTTCCAGCTCTCCATGCGCCGCTTGCTGTACCCCTCAACTTTCATGAGGCCCTTGATAAGCGTACTGAAGTCAGTTCCGCTGCCAAGTCCTGCAAAACTGATATTTCCCGACCAGTATGACGAGCCACTCATAACAACCTCCTAGAAAAGACTCATCTCGTTGAGTTCAAGAATGATCTGATTGGTTTTGATTACGCTGGAATAAATGTATTTCTGTTTATTCAGATCGGACAAAAGCGTGGCGACGTCCGCGTCTTCGATATTGGACAGATAGGTCTTGTTATTGGCCGCGCGCGCATCAAGGGCGTTAAGTACAAAATCGGTCAGGTTTACCCGCGCACCGATGGTTCCGTTGACGCTGGCCACGTGTGAATGGCTGGACTTCAGTTTGTCCAGACAATTGCCGATATTCTTGACGTCATTGGTTTCCACGTATCCGATAAGCTCGCCAACAGTCTCAAAGAGGTTCTGCTCCGGCTTGTCGGCCATGACCCTGGATGGAATCGTTTCCCCGGGCTTGCGGTAAAGGCCTCCGAACACGTCCTTGCCCACACTGTTTACGGTGACCGACTGGGTTCTTGAAATGGAAAAACGGATATCTGCGGTGTTGGGCGTAATCATGAACTGGTTGCCCGAAGAAAACGTGTTGGCTCCGGCATTGGAGGAAAGAATCAACGTTCCGCCCGGAATGTTCAGCCGGGCGTTGCTGCTGACGTTGCCGCTGGTCCACGAAGAACCTCCGTCCAGGCTGTACGAATAGGATACCGGACCGGGTATGGTGCCGCTGTTGTCCACCCGTACCACCACGTTCTGGTTGAAATGACCGAGGGTGGAAGTAAGCAGTTGCGATCCGTTCAGGCTTTTGGTTGTAACACCGTCCGAATCGTCCCCATTGTATATGACGGCCGGGCGTACGTTAATCCGAGTCCCGCCGTCAGTATCCTGATCCTTGACCGTGATGCCGTTTTTGAGCGTTATGGTGGCTCCGTCCACGGTCAACTTGCGCTGTCCTGCGGGCAGGGTTCCGTTCTTCCATGTTTTGCCGCCATCCGAGCTGTATCGATAGTTGAGATCAGCACTGCCTCCGACGGTGCCGTTGGAGAGGAAATCAACGGAAATCGTATGCGGAGCCTTGCCGGTAACCGTTTCCACGGCACTATCATCCAGATCCTTGTCGCGCACAGTGGCGCCGAGAATCTCGTCAAACGCCGTGGCATCAACCTTGTGCCCGGCGAAAATGCTCTTCCCGTTGAAACGGGTGTTCGCCTGATTGATAAGCGTCCCCATCAATTGACGTATCTGTTTGGCAATAGCGGCTCGCTGGTCATCAGTGTAAGTGGCGGTGGATGCCTGCTGCGCCAGCTCCTTGATCTTGGAAATCGTGGAGCTCACTTCCCCAAGCATCTTGTCTCCCAGTTCAAGCCACCCCTGCGCTGTCTTCACGTTCGTCAAAAAATGCTCGATGGAACCGTTCCGGGCGTGCAGATCCAACGCTGTTGCCATTCCCGCAGGGTTGTCTGACGGTAACAGCAGTTTCTTTTGCGAGGTGTCCATTTCCGACAACCGCATAACCTCACTGAGGCTCCGGTTCATGTTATCCGTGGTGGAGCCATAAATCATGTTCTCGCTGATGCGCATGGCGGCCTCCTATTTCAAAGCCAACAGGGTGTCATACATATCGTTGGCTATCTGGATCATCTTGGATGCGTTCTGATAGTTCTGCTGCGCCTGTTTCATCCTGATCATTTCTTCCTTGATGTTCACCCCGCCCACGGACTCCTGCTGTTCGTCCAGATATTTGAGTTGTGCCTTGGTGGAGACCCGGGAACTGTCTGCCGCAGCCGCATCCGCACCAACGGAAGCCACCAGATCGCTCAGGTAATGCTGGAAGGTAGAAGAAGTCGAATCACCTTCCATGAAAAAGGGAACCTTCTTGTCTTCCAGGGCAGCCAGCACTTTGGCGACGGTGTTATCCCCTTCGTTCACCTCTCCCGCCCCATTCACGTGTCCGGCGCAGATGTAGTCATTGTCTGCCTTGACCATGGGATTGAGCTTGATGTCGTCCGCTCCTGAGCCACTGACAAAGGTGTTCACCCCCAAACCGGCCAACAATCCGGATGTGTCACCGGCAAAGGAAAAGGACATGCCTGATGCCGCACTGAGCTGGAGCTTGCCGTTGTCTATGCTGGCGGTCACCTGTCCGGGGAAACTGGCGTTAATGGCATCTCGAACGTCTTCAAGGGAGTGTTGGGCAGGATCAAAGGAAGCAATGCCCGGCGGATTGATGGAAGAAAAATCGATGGATTTGTTGACCACGTTGTCGCCGGTGGAAGAGTTGTAGACGGCGATACTGAAATTTCCGGCCTTGATCCTGTCCGCAAAGGGCAACTTGCTATCCGCTATGGGAACATTCGTCTTTTCTGCCTGGTATGTTCCAAGCAAACTGGTGAAGTGCTTTCGCCCCGCTCCCTGGGAATGAGCGTAGTTGACTTCCCAGATCAGGCTCTTCGCAAAGGCGTCTATTTTCTTGGAGTAGGAGCCTATGTACTTGTCCCGGGCCTTGAGCAATCCCGCCAGAGACCCGCCCCCCAAACGGTCCAGACTGTCGCCCCGCGGAGTTATGTCCTCGGATGAGGAACTGTTCTTGTACCAGTAAAGATTGGACTTGGGCTTGACCACGAACTTGTCGCCCTTGCCAAGATTGGTCGTGGCCGGAGAGGTCGAATCGTTGGCGGAACCGAACCAGATTTCAATACCGTCGACCTTGATCCTGTTGCTGTTGCCGTCAGCCGTAAAAACCTTTTCCGTGCCGTCAGAATTCTTGAGCCACGTTTTCCCGCCGTCGGTGGAAACCCTGAATTTGGCGGCCCCGCCACTGCCGTCCGTCGGACCGCCACTGATGCATTCCACGGTGTACTCATGGTTGCTGCTTCCCTTGAAATACAGACTGTCCTTGAAGGAAGATCCGTCAAGAACACTGTTGATAACCTTGGGGTCTTCGAACTTGAGTTCATAGGACGAAGTGCCGCTGACCAGGGTTTGCCCCGTACGCAGCATGACCTCCATCTGGTTGTTGGACTTTTCCGAGGTGCGGATGTCGACGATCTTGGAAAGCTTGCCCAGTAGCAGATCCCGCTCATCCTTGAGTTCATCGACATTCAAACCTTGCGTGATATCGCGGTTGATGGCGGCAAGGCGCTTCATGATACTGTTGGCCTTGGCCGTTTCCTGAGCAATGCTCTTTTCAATCATGCGGGTTTGGCTCTGCATGTCCTCATACCTGCTTCGGATCATTTTGAAGAAGGTCTCGGACTTGCCCAACAGGCTGGTACGGGTGGCCGGAGTATCCGGGTCTTCACACAGTTTTTGCCAGTCTCCCCAGAAATCCATCATGGCTTTGGTCAGCCCTTTCGAGTCGCTATCCTTGAAAAGGTTGTCCATGGCCGAGAGGTTGCCGTTCAAGGCCTCCCACATGGAATTATCCCCGCCTTTCTGACGTTGTTGGGCGGCCAGAAAATTGTCGAACCTGCGACAAAGGCTTTGAACGTCCACGCCCGTCCCGATTTCGTAACCACCTTCATTGATGTAGGGCATGGCCTCGTTGTTCACGGTTCTGCGCCGATATCCCGGGGTAGACGCATTGGCCACATTCTGCCCGTACACATTGATGGATATCTGCGAGCTATAAAGGAGGCTGCTGCCGATGGCATACATATTCTTGAGCATGACGTTCTCCCGGTGCCTTCCTAACCTCCATGTCGGGAAGGCATTGATGAGGATTAGCGCTTCAGGGCAATCACTTCAGAAAGCATGGAATCCGAAGTGGTGATCACCTTGCTGTTAGCCTGGAAAGCGCGTTGAGTGGTGATGAGTTTGACCATTTGGCGTCCGGAATCGACATTGGATTGTTCCACCGCGTTCGAATGGATTTTGCCAAGTCCGCCGGTATTGGCTATTCCGGTCAGAGCAGATCCGGATTCCCGTGTCTCGGAGAACAGATTGCTACCCTCTCTTCGAAGCCCGTCGCGGCTGGAGAACTTGGCCAGGGTCAGCACATAGAGATCAAGCACCTGTCCATTGGAATAGTGTCCGGTAATGACCCCGTCCGAGTTGATGGAAACGTTCTGCAGGAACCCGGAAGCATAGCCGTCCTGTTGCGCCGAGTGTCTGGATGAGGAGGATTCGTGGGAAGTCACTGCGGACGAGGAATATTCCGGATCATTGAAGTTGAACAACCCCGCGGTGGTGTTGCCCAGACTCGCAGCCGTGGTACCTGCACCCGCCGTCCAGCCGGTGCCCGAAGAGCTCTTGTTTCTAATCCCGAAATCCAGCTCGATGGGATTGGCCTTGCCGCTGGTGGGTATGCTGGCGTTGCTTGCGCCGAGGAAGTTGGCAGTGAGTTGCGGGTACCCGTTGGCCGAGAAGGTCGCCGGAGTCCAGTTGTTCAATCCGCGCAGGTTGCCGGTGGCGGTGCTGCTCAACGTAAAGGCGGTCATGCCTTCAAGCTTGCCGCCCACACCAAAGGTCATGGTACCGGCCATGAGCATGCCTGCGGCCGAAGTCTTGTTGATCTTGGTACCGTTAATGGTCCTGCCATCTTCGGAGGGCGGCACGGTGACCGTGTATTCCCACATGGTCTTTCCACCGGCGCCGCTGGCCACGGGATTGCCCACTTTGTCGAAATGCACGGTCAGATCATGTGCACCGCCGTTCTCGTCATAAACTTTGATGGTGGTTGAAAACGAATATTTGGTATCGGGCATCGGCGGGTCATTCTGGCCGTTCCATTGGGAGAACATGGCAAAGAACGGGTTGGCGCTGTCCGACGATTTGTCTTCAGCCTTGGCGTTCAGGTTGAGCGCAAAACTGACCTTGCTGGTCGCCTGGGGCGGGGACTGGAACCGGTCCAACTTGATATCGACCGGCGACCCCACGACATCCGCCTTGCCCCCGGTGGAACCATCGGCAGATTTCCAGCCTTGCACTATTTTGCCGGAGCTATCGACAAGTACACCGTCATTGTTGAAGACAAAATTTCCTGCACGGGTGTAATAGTACTTGTCCGGGTAATTCTGGTCGCGAACCTGAAAATACCCGCGGCCGCCGATAGCCACGTTGGTGGCAGTATTTGTGGTTTCATACGGCCCTTGCTTGAAGTCGGTCATGATGGCTGCCACGGATGCGCCGTGCCCGATCTGGCTCACGCCGTTAGCCGTTGAAATGGTGCTGTAAAAGATGTCCTCGAAGTCGGCACGTTGGCTCTTGAAGCCATACGTATTCGTATTGGCAAGGTTGTTGCCGATAACGGACATGGCAGACATCTGGGCGTTGAGACCGGATATTCCGCAATACAAAGATCCTCTGAGACTCATGGCAAAGCTCCTTTTTCTGCTGATCGCGGCCTAATTGGTCGAACCCGAATAGATCTTCCAGACACTGGAGTAAGCGACCTTGCGGCCATCTTTGAGCTCCAGCATCTGCTTGCCGTTTTCCATGACAACGGCCTTGACCTTGCCCTCGACCTGTGTCTTGACCAGATACTTCTTGCCGTCAGCGTCCTCGGCCACCACCGATATCTTGTAGATGCCGTCAGGGGCCTTGTTGCCGTCCGTGTCCTTTCCGTCCCAGGCGAACTCATGCTTGCCCGACTTGAGATCACCAAGCTTCACGGTCCTGATGATATTTCCGTCCTCGTCGTGAATGTTGACGGTGACGTTGGCCATCTTCTTGGTGATGTTCAGGTTGACCTTGGAAACCGTGTCACCTTCCTTGCTGAGCTGGTTCCCGTCCGCCAGGACCGACTTCCCTATGAGTGCAGACGCACCGGAGGTTTGCGACAGGGACAACTGCTTGGCAATATTTCCGAGTGCGGTGTTCAGGTTGGTTAATTGCTCCAGTGAGGAAAACTGCGCCAACTGGGCAGTGGAATCCTTGTTGTCCATTGGACTGAGAGGATTCTGATTCTGGAGCTGGGCGACAAAAAGTTGCAGAAAGGCATTTTTGCCCATCTTGCCCGATGACGAGCCTAACGCGTCCGTTCTTGCCTTCGGATAACCAAGGGCCGATTGAAGCTGTCCAGACGTGACTGCCATAGTGACCTCGCTTGTAACGGTTTACTGTTCGTGAAGCCTGAGGGGACATAGCTGTCCCCAAAACAACATTTTCATGAGAACCGTCTGATACGAGGCCGCAGTGGACCATTGCGAAAAGCTGTGCGTTTCGCTTCAAGGCTCATCGGCCGGAAGTGAGAAGGACCGAAAGCCTGATTTGTTTTTTGTTAGGGCCGGCCGCTTTTAGGGAGAAGAAGGCCGGCCCTCTATAGGGAAGGGATCGGGTTACTGGCGTTGTGGGGGAAGTGAAGCTAGATATTCAGCTTCCGCCCATTGGGTGTAACGCCATTTTGGGTTTGCAATTTATTTTTCACGGAGTCGGCCAGTTGCTCGGGTGCTTTCTCCGCATTGTCCTTTTCCAGAAGAGTTCTGATTTCATAGAAATCTCCTCTACAGGTCGAACTTGTAGCCAAATATCCTTCAACGGCATCCCGTTCGGGAGATTCCAGCGTGTTATCAAGATACCTTGCAAAGGTGTTCTCGTCCGGGCAGTTTTCAGCCTTCTTCTGTTTGGCCAATGCAGTGCTGTCCGACACGCTTGTCACATAACCGATAAATATGGTTCCATCCATGGAGACCTCCCTATGACTGAATGCTGCTTACCGAAGGACTTGCATTCTCATCGGTATCCAGCCTGTAGTGTTCACGTAATTTTTTTATAGCTCTGTGATGCAGACTTCGTACGGTTTGTCTTTTGACATCAAGAAATTTTGCTACTGCTTCCACATCCAGACCATCGTCATAAAGCATTCGTAATACCAGGTGCTGCCTTGGTGATACCACATTGGTAGGGATGTCAATCTTTCCCGTGTCCATTATTTCTCCACAATACAGCTCGTCAACAATATCAGAGATGGGAGTCGCGGGTTCCTTGAATTTTCTCATGTAATCTATTGCAGCATTTCTAGCTATAACAGTAAGTAGTGTACTAAATTTTGATCTAGCTCTGTCATACGAACGTAACACTTTATAGTCATTTAAAAATAACTTTATAAAAGTATTTTGGCATATATCTTCTACATCATTGTTGTCATATTGATAAAAATGTCTATTCAGAATAATTATGATTGCTTTGTAAGCAAATGAAATATATCGATCTACAATAGTAGTCCATGCACTGTTGTCTCCATCAATGCATTTTTGAATTAGTTCTGAAGAAATATCACATTGCATTATTTTCCCCTATACTAAGGTCGCTTTCAACGATTATGCAGATCATGAATTCTCACTTCGTGCCCACTGCGGCCTCAATCATGACTCTCACATAATGATACGTTCGAGATTTGGAAAATATCGCACACAGAACAATTTTTTCTTAAGAAACATAAAGCAAAGACAAAAATCCTGTCATCACTTCATTAAAAATATCAACAATCCCTACTTCGATGGTTCTAATTTTCCTTTTTTTATTTCAAATAATTATACGCAAGACGCGTTTAGCAAATTCAAAAATAGCTGGTGTCGGCAAACCATACATCCGTTTTGGATCGGAACGCATTTTTTCTTTGTCCCATACAAGGATTCTCAAACCGATTTAATTTAATCGATCATACGATCGAATATTTTATTTCCATTTATTCAACGATTTTTCACATAAATAGAATTGATATTCGACAAACAGATCGCAACGTGATAAAAAAACACATAATCCCATAGTATTACGGAACATCTTTCCTAATACATAGGGTAATCAAAAAATATTGCAGACAAGGCCTGTATGTCGCTTTTATTTTGGAGCATTCAACGCTTTTTTCGTATAACCCCAATAAAACAGAACTTTATTCGAATACATATTCTATTTAATCTGATTGACACACCCTATGGGACGTGTCAATTCATTTCGATTAAACAATTGTCAAAGGAAATGCGATGGCTAGAAAAGTAGATGAAGAAGGGACGGAACGCAGGAAGAAACAAATCCTGAAAGCAGCAGGAGACAGTTTCTCCAAGCATGGATTCCACAAATCCACCATGGCGGATATCTGTAAGCGCGCCAAGTTGAGCCCCGGGACCGTATACCATTACTTCAAATCCAAGGAAGACCTGATCATCCACTTTGCCGAACGCGAACTCGAGGAATCGGTAAAATTCGCAGTTGCTCTGGACCATACCGCCAACATTGAAGAACTGATTGCAGTAACCGTCGACAGCATCTTGGACTCGGAGGGTTTCGACGAGCTGCAGGTTTATCTGGAAATATTCTGTGAAGGCGGAAGAAACAACAAAATCGGCAGAATCTTGATCAAATCCGATATGGTCGTATACGACAGCCTCAGGAAGAACCTGAAACGGCTCAATGCCGGGGGCAAAAGCAGCATCGATATGCTGGCAAGATTTGTTGGCATCCAGATCGCAGCGCTGGAAATTCTCAAACTTGATGAGCCCTCACTCAAGGAGTGCCGCGAGGTTTCCAAACTGTGCAAAGAAGCACTGCTTCATATATTAAAAGGTTAAAGAATCAGCCCGCCCCCGGAAACGGCAAAGAAAAAACGGGAGCGGGCCTGTTACCTCAGTAGATGTGGGTCTGAGCTTGCCCTCATGGCCGTAATTCATTCAGAATATTGGCTCCCAAGAGAATGGCATCCGTAACCAGTATTTCATTGTTCACGCTCACGACCACAGCGAACTTGCTCTGTCGATCATAGAGATACACCGTTCCGAATCCCGGGAATGAGCCGACCTTGCCCGCCAGTGTTATGTCCGGTTCATGAAACGCGAACAGGGTAAACCCGTCCAGATAACTGCCCGTGTAGCCCTCTGAATCACCGATCGGGGATTCAAATGAAGCTATTTTGCCGTTATCCAGCTTCAACGGCTTCAACTCGGCCGTGTCCAGCACGTTGTTCTTGAGGATATTACCAATATTGACCAGACGCACGGTGTCCGAAGGCATGGCCTCCAGATTGCCGGTTCCCATTGCAATGGCAAGACTGGCCATCATGGGCAGACCAAGACCCGTTTTGGGGGAAGTCGTATAGCCGCAGGACAGATGGGGTACGATGTCGTGATCGTTGCCGACCTCGAGTGTTTGCATATCCAACGGTTTTTTCAGTCTTGTCCGAATCAGGTCTCCGTAGCTTCGGCCGGAAATCTGCTCGCAGATGACGGCAAGCATGAGGTAACCCGTATTGGAATATCTTTGGTCCGTACCGGGTTCGAAATCCAAAGGTTTTGTAGCGATAAGTGCTATGAGATCCTTGGGAGACCAGTACTTGCACATGTTGCTTTGCACTTCCGGCTGCTGGAGCATATCCGGTATTCCCGAGGTATGATCCAGCAAATGCCTGACCTGAATCCTGCTTGCCTCGGGAAAACCCGGAAAGAACTTGTCGATGGGTGTATCGTAGGACAACTTGCCCTGTTCAATGAATTCATGAATCAGCGTGGCCGTAAAGACCTTGGTAACAGAACCAATCTTGATCATGCTTTCCGGGGCCATGGGAACGTTGTTCTCCAGACTGGCCTTGCCCATGGTAACGGAGACCGGCTTATCCCTGCCCTCCCTGAGCACAGCAATGGACAAACCGGGCAGATTCTGGTTTTCAGCCAGCTTCTTTCCGAGGCGGGTCGCCACTTCCCTGATTTCCTCACTGTTTTTTACATTGTCTCCGCACCCGGAGATCAGGATCAAAAAGCACAGGCACAACAGGACAAAAGAAAAACGCTTTGCATTACTCATGATCAAGGTACCCCATAATATGTTTTGCCACATTATCTACCAGACCGGGAGAGAGCATGGTTTCATGGCTCCCTTCCGTCCACTTGAGTGTAATGTTTCCCTTTGGAATGAATTGCCTCCAGCCTAACGAGTCATCATCCACATAGTGGCGCGTGGCTTCTGACAACTCCAGTGCCCGGACAAGAAGGACGTCCTTGTCCGAGACCGTCGGACTTTCATAGCGGGCGGCGGCAATGGCGTTGTTGCGATAGGTGTGCAGAAGGTTTTCCATTTGCACCAGACTGAATCCCTGGGGCAGCAGGCCGGTCTTTTCGCCGCACCGTACAAGATATTTCAATTTTTCCTCACGAGGAAGTGCGCGCAGTTTGTCCTCGTCAAAGAACAGGGCGTCCTGAAGCAGAGACTTCAAAATACCGACTTCATCCTTGCCTGCCACTTCCTTTGCCTGCGTATTGTCCGCAACCGAATCCAGAACAAGAACAGGACCGGAAGTTCGTCCCGTCTTTTCATACAGGCAGGCCGTTTCATAAGCCAAAATACCGCCGAAGCTCCATCCTCCGAAAATAATATTCTCGCTTTGAACCTTGAAAATTTCATCCAGATAATATGCGGCCAAGTCCTCGACCCGGAACAGCTCCGTATTCAGGGCTGTCCGCTCCGGACTGAATCCGGCCGCTTCCACGGCATGGACATTGAATCGGGGACTCAGCAAATCCGCCAGCGCGCTATAACAGAAGACACCACCCCCTACCGGATGGAACAGGAAAATATGCGCCCCGCCAGCGCACCGGGCAAGATTGATCACCGGACTGTTGTCCGTTTCCTGCCGTCCCTTGAACAATTCGGCCTGCCGGGCAACGGTTGGATATGCGAACAGATCGCTCAACGACATCTGCAATCCAAGTTCCTTGTCCAACATGGCGATGAGCCTTACAGCCAGAATACTATGTCCGCCCATGGCAAAAAAACTCTGATCAACGTCCCGGACCTCGACGCCCAGAAGCCTTTGCCAGATACCCGCCAGTTTCTCTTCCAACGCCCCTGCGGGAACCTTTCCGGATTCAACGCTCTGGCCAAGCGGCGAAGGCAGTGCCTTCCTGTCCACCTTTCTGTTGGTGGACATGGGCAATTCCACCATGGGGACGACATGCCCCGGCACACAATATGACGGCAGATGCTGTTCCAGATAGAGTTTCAATCTGGCGGCATCAACGTCGCCGACCACATAGGCGGCCAGATCCTTTTCCCCGCGGCCATCGAAGCTATCCGCCACAACGGCCACTTGCCGCACTCCCGGGAAACCGGCAATGGCACCTTCCACCTCGCCGATCTCCACACGGTTGCCACGAATCTTGACCTGCTGGTCCTTGCGCCCCAGGTAAAAGACCAATCCATCCTGAATGAAGCCACGATCTCCCGTACGGTAGCAGCGTTCCCCCTTGTGTTGAACAAAAGCGTCCGTATTCCCGGCGTTCATATAGCCCCGGGAAACCCCGGCCCCGGATATCCAGATTTCACCAGTCTCGCCATCCGCAACAGGTTCACCGCCCTTGTCCCGTATGGTTATATGAGCACCTTTCAACGGCACGCCGATGGGATATGCCGAGAAATCCTTATGGTTCTCAAAATCAATACGGTAGGCACTGCTGTCCACGGTGCATTCCGTAGGACCATAAATATTGTAAACAACAACATTTTCATTCCCAGCGATGGAATAGAACATGCTGACCATATCTGGCCGCAGCACTTCTCCGGCAATCAGAATTTTCCTGAGAGGAAGAGCCAGACTCCGGTCTGCGAGATACTCCACCAGCACATTGAAAAAGGCTGGCGTCATATCGCAGAGTTCGATGCCGTTGCTGACGACGGCTTCATGGAATCTTTCGGGATTTTTGCGTTCCTCGTCCGCAAGGATATGCAACGGCTTGCCTGCGAATACGGAAACCGCCAGTTGCTGCACCGAAGCATCAAACGAAAGAGGCGCAACCAGAGCGACCTGCTCACATCCGGCGGAAAACCCGTTCAACGCGCTGAGGATGTGCAGAAGATTTCGATGCTCGACAACAACGCCTTTGGGAACACCCGTTGAACCGCTCGTAAACACGATATACGCGGCCTGCTCCGGGTTGCAGACAACGGCTTGCCCGTCCTCAAATTCGGGAAGGTCATCGCTGCCGAACCGGATTTTCGCAACCTTTGCAACATTTTCTCCGGCTCTGGTCACCGTGACGTCGAACCGATAATTTGCAAGTTCCGCGTGCTCCACGCAGGTATGGGAAATCGACACTTCCACAGGTGTCGGGCTGTGCGCGGCCCAATCCATGAAAAAGCCCGGTGGTAAAAACAGCTCGGCCCCAGCATCAAAGCGGACAAGTCCGCTGTTGTCGCCAGATTCCAGGGCATATGATTTCAACGCCTCCCTGAAGGCGCCCCTCTTTTCCAAATCCCACACAGCGCCAACCACCAAAGCACCATCCGGGGAAAGCTTGGCCACGGACAAATCCAGCACTTTTCTCAAATAATTGTATCCGGGAAAATTCTCGGCCACGCCTGTGAGGTTGATCAGGTCGAATTCACCCTCTTCCAGAAAACCGATGTCAACGGCCTCCATCTGATGGAACTTCGCCGCCCGTCCTTTGGCAGGCGATTCCAGACGATCCAGTTCCGTCCGGGACAAATCAACGGCTGTGTACCAATGCGAAACTTCCAGCAGACGTTGCGCCATCACGCCGGACCCGCTACCGATATCCAGCACACGCTTGCCCATGCTTTTTCCAAAGCCGCTCTTGTTCAGAACATCGGCGGCCAACGCTTCAAGCACTTCAGGTGAAACACTGCGGCCATCAAAATAGCTCTTCCATGCCTGATCGCTCCCCTCTGCCGTCACATGCTCCCAAAATGCGATGCTCTGCAATTCACCACCGTTGTCTATCACGTCCTCAAAACGTGGCGAATCCAGGCAAAGGACGTGGGAGACTCCGGGAATCCGATACTGGTAATACTCGGCATCGCGCAGGCATGCACTGTCTGTCAGGATCAATTGCGCCGGTTCAAGCATGGCCTCCTGCCGGACCAGCGGAAGTTCCCGTTCCACGGGCAGATACACGGCTCCGGCCCTGAGAATCCCCATGGCCGCAGCAGGAACAAGCGCACTGCGTTCGCAAAGCACGCCGACAACAGGCTCCCGACCGAGATCCAGTTTCCGGATAAACGCGGCCATTCTGGACGACAACCTGTCCAGCTCGGCAAAACTCATGGACAACACACCGTCAGACAGGGCTTTACGGTCAGGGAATTGAGCTACAACTTCAGAAAACAACGCTTCAAGCGACTGCTGTTCCTTTTCGGCACCACCTTCGCTTTCCACAAATACAGGTAAAACGCTCGATGGCCCTGATAGCGCTTGCGTTGTCACATGCTCCAATCGTTTCGGAGCGTATTCAAACGGCAATGGATCATCGCTATTCCCGGAGACCAGCAGCTCAAGAATATTGATGAAATCCCCGGCAAAACGGGTAACGTCATCATGGCTGAACAGGTCCGCATAATATTCCAGCGCAAAACTGATCCTGTCGCCGGTATCACTGCAGAAAATGGACAGGTCCGCCTTGCTGGCCGGATTCAGGAAACGCAAAGGTTCGAAAAGTTCCTGTTTTTCAGTTCCGAACTCGAAGTTCATGTAGGAAAGAACGACTTCGGAGAGGAGTGTCCTGTCCAGACTCATGGGCGGATGCAGGTCCGTAAGCAGGTTGTTGAGGATATACGACCGATGCCTCAGTGCATCATTGCTGCGCTGCTGGATCTCCTTCAATATGTTCTCGACAGGTTGCGAGCCAGCCACGTTCAACCGCACCGGAAGCAGGGAAGCCAGCATTCCGGCAGTATTGAAATACTCGCCACGGCTATCCACCATGACGGCGATAACAAAATCCTCATCCCCGGTGCACTGGTGCACAAGCATTCCCCAGGCAGCGAGAACGAGATTATAGTTGGTTACACCTATCCGGCGTCCCAACGCCTTGAGGCCAGCCACCAACTCCGAGGGAAGCTCGAACTCATGTGTGGCTCCGCGGTTTGTATGGACATCCGGGCGCCTGTACGAAGAAGGCAGATCCAGTTTGGGCAGCTCCCCTTTGAACAATTCCTTCCAGTACTCCCGGTCCCCCTCATTGGAATGAACATATTGGTGCCATGCAAAATCTTTCTGCTGCCGTCCGACCGGTTCCAATGGTTGTTGATGATAAAGCCGGTACAATTCGGCGTTGAGCAGGGCGATTGTTCGGCCGTCACCCAGAGCATGGTACAAATCGTAAAACAGGAAAAATCCTTCATTATCAACATTCAGGAGTTTGATCCTGAAAAGTGCGCCCTTTCGGGGATCAAACGGCGTGATCAGCGAATCCTTCTGCGCGAGGTCCGCCAAGTGAACCTCTTCCAGAGAGAAGCTCTCGAACGGATGAATCACCATGTTGGGATGCGGCTGGTCGAAATCGCAGAAAGTGGTCCGCAATACTTCATGGCGTTGGATCAATGCCGCCACGGCCAACTCCAGACGTGCCACGTCCAGATCATCCGGCAACCGGAGGAATGCAGGAAGGTTGTATCCGGTATGCTCGTCGCTCAGCAAATCCGCATACAGGATCGACAACTGCTCCCGGCCCACAGGATACCTGTCACGCTCAGGCGCCTGTTCGATGGCTTCCTTGTTGTGCGCCTCCTCTTTCCTGTCGCCTTTTTCCTCTTTCGCGGGCTTTTTGGCCTTCAGGGCATCAAGGATTTCATCCACGTAATCGCCGAGAGTATCGCTCTCGAGAATATCCATGACGCTGGCCTCGATACCGAAAATCTCCCCTATCCGGCTGACAATGCGCGTGGCTGAGATGGAGTCCCCGCCCAGATCGAAGAAATCATCATCGCGGGAAAGCTCCTCATATCCGAGGCACTCCCTGAACACAGCGAGTATTTCTTCCTCGCCACCAGTCTCAGCGACAGGCTCAACGGTAACATCGACCTCAACGTCCTCAACCAGTAGAGAAGCCAGAGGATAACGGGATACGTCCTCGCCGGGCATGGAGACTACGGCCTGTGTCCGACCTGAATTCAAAGCCTGTTCAAGAACACCAAAGGCATGTTCCGGCGGCAGGGAGAACCCGCCGTCCTCTGAATTCATGCGTGCGGCCATGCCCACTTCGGCCCAGGCGTTCCAGCACATGGCAAGTGCCGGCAATCCCTGTGCCTGGCGATAATGGGCAAAACCGTTCAAAAAGGCGTTCGCCGCAGTGTAGTCCGTCTGGCCGGGGGCACCGACCAACGCCGACCGGGAAGACGACAGTACGAAAAAGTCGAGATCATCTTCAAGGGTCGCGCGGTGGAGATTCCATGTTCCAGTAACCTTCGGGGCGAGTACGTTTTCATACGCCTCCCGGCTCTTGGAAAGAAGGAATCCCTCCCCTGCCACGCCTGCCGCATGGATGATGCCCCTGATCGGTCCCCTTTCGTCGCGTATGCGTTGCAATGTCTCACGAAGCTGCTTTTCATCGTTGACGTCGCAACGGTAGCAGGCATACGGAATTTCATTTTCCTTCCCGGCATTGCGATGCAGAAGTACGACCTCCGCATCCGTCCTGTCCGTAATCTGCCGGGCCAAAGTCAGGCCCATGCCGCCAAGCCCACCGGTAATGACCACACAATCCCGCATCTTTTTTTTCTCATCGGAAACGATGGATAGCGGAGCAAGTTCCGGGATGCTCACTTCACCAATTCCATGGACGACAAAAGGACCGTCAATTCGGCCCAAGGCGCACTGCAAGGTTTCGAGAGAAGTCTGGTTCACTTCCTCGATTTCAGCATACGACACGCTGATCAATGGTTCCTCATGACGCAAGGAAAGCAGTGTCCCAAGTGCCAAAGCGTATTCAGGCGAAGAATCATGGCCAGTCAGACAGCCGTGCCCGACAACGGTTATCCGCAAGGCGTGCTTCGGGCGGACACGGCACACCTCGCGCATAAACGCGGCAAACGTCCACGAAGCGTCTTCAGGCAAGGGCAGGCAAACAAGATGTGAAATTCCGTTTTCCTGAATCTCCCGGGCCAGCATTTTCCGTTCCCCGTCCTCTATCGGGAACGTCCGCGGCACTATGCCAGCCCTGCTAAAAGTCTCCAACAGAGGGGCATCATCACTCCCAAGCAACATCATTGCCTGCGCAAAATCAGGTTTCCTTGCCGGCAACTCGACATGCTTCCACGAAATCCCGTGAAGCTGTGGAGCGATTTCCGTCCTATGGAGGGAGAGGAAAACCATGTCGGCCATTTCAACCAGCACGCGGCCCGAGACATCCATGACAACACAATCGGCCGTGATGGCATGGGAATTTTTATCCCTAACCTTCACATGGGCGTAAACAGTGGCGGCAAGCGGATGGAATGTCCTGACCGCTCCGCATTGGGCCGGCATGAAGCCATGACCGCCGTGCAAGGCCAAACTCACAGCCAGATCAAGCATGGCAGGATGATACTTGAAGGTGTTCAGATCAGACCTGAATTCATCCGGCAGGGAAAGCAGGGAAAGCAATTCCCGGCCATCGTCCGAACTCCAGAGTCCTTTGCGGCAATCCCACCGACGGCTGATATGAACAACAGAATCCCCGGCCTGCACCTCCTGAGGAAGCAGCCGCGATTGAATGGCGGCCACATCCCTTGCAGCAGGCGAACTGCCGAAATTCGCACGCACCGTAGCTCCGGCAGCCAGATTCCATTGACCATCCCGAAAATGATGAACCTGAGCGGCAAAGCCTTCTCCCTCAGGCACAAGGCGCAGGCTGGCCCGTTGGCCCTCGGCATGGGTTACAGGACTGAGCCAGCGCAATTTCCCGATGGAAAATGAAGAGGTCTGCATGGCCTCGCCGATGAGGTCGATCATTCCCATGCCGACCAACGTGGGCACGTTGTTCAACAGATGTTCCGCAACAGGCCAGAAATCATCACGATCAATGGCAATGGAAAAGAGTTTTCCATCCGGCGTATCCATCGGGGCCGAAAGGAATGAGGAATGAAACGCAGGCCACGACGAGGTTCTCCTGAAGGGCGTGACAGGCAAATGGACCCGGTACAGAGGAGAGCCTTCGGGCCAGACCGGGGTATGCCCCTGCAAATAGGATTCAGCCGCAGCAAGGGCATCATCCCTGCCTTCAAAAGCACCCGCAACGCACTTTGCATCAGACATCTTTCGCACGGTAACTGGTTGCAAATCGTCAAGCCCGTCCAGAAGCTCGGTGCAAGATCGTGCCACAACCACTGCCCGAACAGGCAAATGTTCCCTGCCTGCAATCAGGGTTCCGGCCACAGCGCGCACAGGCCAATCTCCGTTACGAGCCACGATATCCCGCAACTGACGGCAGTATGCGGACAAACCGTCTTCATCACCGGCGGAAAGAGGAATACAATACCAACGTCCATCGTCGGGCGGCATGACGGAAGGCATACCTTCCCTGAGTAACACATGAGCGTTAATTCCGCTCAGACCAAAGGCGCTCACACCGCATATCCACGGCTTGGCCGAAGGTGACAGGGCTTCCGCAACGCGAGCCACCCGTACCGGCGCAGCATCAAAATCGATATGGGGGTTGGGGTGCTCAAAATGAGGCTGGGGAGGGACAATGCCCTTTTCCAGACTGACGACAGCCTTGGCCAATCCCACGGCTCCGGCAGCAGCATCAAGGTGGCCCACATTGCCCTTGACCGAACCGATAAGGGCCTTCCCTGCCGGTGCTATTTCCTGTTTTGCAAAGGCCCGTCCAAGTCCCTCCACTTCCACGGGATCGCCCAGAACAGTCCCGGTGCCGTGCGCCTCGAAAAAGTCCACTTCATCAAGGCTCACGGACGCATTTCTGGCCGCATCATCAATAACGGCGGCCTGAGCCTCCGGGTTGGGCGCGGCCATGCTCGAACTGCGGCCATCCTGATTCACTGCGCTGCCAATGATCACCGCATGGACGGCATCATTGTCCCGCTCGGCCTGTTCGAGGAGCTTGAGCAAAAAGACAGCGCCGCCTTCCCCGGCTCCCACGCCGTCAGCCTTTGCGTCGAACGTTCTTGTCCGGCCGGAACCGGATTCTATGGTAAAGGTCTTGCCGCCTTTTACGGGCAGGGCGATGGTGTGCACTCCTCCGACCACAGCCAACCGGCTTTCCCCTGTCCTGAGACTGCGGCAGGCGTCATGCAGAGCCTTGAGAACGGAGGAGCAGGCTGTATCGATGGTCGCCGCCGGACCATCCCAATTCTTGAGGTAGCTGAGTCTGGCCGAGGTATTGGAAGGAACGTTGAGCAGGTAAATCTGTTCGGCCTGCTCCGGGAAGGCCCGGGTGACCGCATCCTGAAACAAACGATAGGGACTGGCTCCGACAAATACGCCGACACGTTCATCCTGCAAAGCCTCTCCACCGTATCCGGCGTCGTCCAGGGCGTGGAGTGTAACCTCCAGAAAGACGCGCTGTTGCGGTTCGATCAGGCTGGCGTCCAAAGGCGAAAGTCCGAACCGTTTGTGATCAAACGATGAAATATCCGACAGGTAGGCGGCCTCACGCAACCGGGAAGGGTCGAAATCAAACCCGACAGCTTCAAAAATCTGCCGCACTTCTTCCCGCCGTTTTTGCGGCAAGGGTACGTTCTTGTCCGCTCCGTGCTCCAGATCATTCCAGAAACTCTCCACAACTTCATAATCACCAAGGCGAACGCCCATGCCGATAATGGCGATGGGGGCATCATGCGCGATTTGCGGCAGGTCTTCGTGTGTAACCGTTCCGGTCTGCTCAAGTCGTTCAATCGCTTCCGCCTGTGCCCTGATGGTGCTCTCGGAGAACAGCCCCGCCAACGAGAACACGCCTTTCCATTGATTGTCCAACAAGGCGTGAAGGCGTACCAAAAGCAGGGAATTGCCACCGATCTCGAAAAATCCCTGATCAATGCCGGGCGCATCGATCTCCGGCATGACCTCAAGCCAGATATCGCGAACGGCCTCCTGCACCGGAGTAAGTGTTGCTCCCACGGTTCCGCCGTCCAGCCCCAATTTATTACCCCGCAACTGCTTGCGGTCCACCTTGCCAGAAGGACTCAACGGTATTTCGGCCACCTGACGAAAGACAGCAGGCCACATGTATTCCGGCAACTTACCGGAAAGTCCATCACGAAGGCTCCGCACGGAAAGTTCCGCATTCTCCAAAGGCAGCAAAAAGGCTTCCAGGGCGTCATAATCGCCAATCCTGCAAACCCGTACTACGGCCTGTGACACTCCGGCGCAGCGGACCAAGGCCGCCTCGACTTCGCCAAGCTCTATGCGGAAGCCGCGAATCTTGACCTGATCATCGTTCCGGCCCTGATATTCGATATTTCCATCATGGAGCCACCGCCCAAGATCGCCGGTTCGATACATGCGTTCACCATGCACAAAAGGATCCGGCAGGAAACTTCTGGCGGTAAGCTCCTCCCGGTTGACGTATCCTCTGGCCACCTGAATTCCGCTGATGCAGATTTCACCGGACACACCCACGGGAACCATCTGTCCTTGACCATCCAGCACATGAAGCCGGGTGTTGCTCACCGGCTTGCCAATGGGCACCCTGTCGCCGGTCAGTTCCCTGCACGGGAACCATGAAACGTCCACTGTCGCTTCGGTCGGACCGTATAAATTATGCAATTCTGCACCGACCATGGACTGGAAGCGTTTCACCAAATCAGCAGACAAGGCCTCGCCGCTGGTAAAAACATATTTCAAACTGTGCAGCTTTTGCGTTTCCGGCGGGTGGGACTCAAGGTGCTCAATGAAAACCCGCAGCATGGAAGGCACGAAATGAATTACCGTCACCCCATGAGTCTGAACGGCCTCGACGATCCGGTCAGGAAATTTCTCACCTCCCGGTTCGAGCAGAGCCAACCCGGCGCCTGTCCAGGACCACCAGAACAACTCCCAGATCGAAACGTCGAAAGAAGTGGTGGTCTTTTGCAGGATCACATCCCCTTCCTCTATGGGGAACCGGGCCTGCATCCACAACAGGCGGTTGGCCAGACTGCGATGCTCGATGGCAACGCCCTTGGGGCGCCCTGTGGAACCGGAAGTGAAAATCACATAAGCCACATCTTCCGGCTTCACGACCGGCGGCACAAAATCCCGTGTGGGCAATTCCATTCTTTTCGGACAAAGAACAGGTTGCTCCAAACCATTAAAACGGTCTTCGAAGCCGGACTGGCAGAGAATCGTGCATCTTTCCAAATCTTCGCATATCGACGCGAACCGGGCCGAAGGCAACGTCGGGGAAAGCGGGACATATACAGCCCCGGCACGCATGACGGCAAACACGGCGACCATCATGTCCAAAGAGCGTTCAAAGCAAACCCCGACATAATCCCGGGGCCGAACGCCGTTATCCGCAAGATAGGCAGCCAGCTTGTCGACCTCGGCATCAAAATCCCCGTAGCTGTGGAACTGGCCCGAGGATTCCACAATGGCTGCGGCCTGTCCGCTGGCATCCATCTGCTTGCGAAAGCGCGCGTCCGTATCACTGCCCGTATCAAAATGTTCTGCCGTATTGTTGAAGGTCTGCAACACGGCGTGTTCTTGGCTGGGCAGGATGTTCAATACCGACAACGGCTTTTCCGGGGCTGCAAGAATATCGTCGAGCAAAACGGCCAACCGTTGACTCATGGCCTTGATGGTTTCTGCGCGGAACAGATCGGTACAATATTCCATGTGCACCGAATACGTTTCCTCTCCAATCTCCTTGAAATAAAAACTCAGATCGAACTTGCTGTTCCGGTGCGGCAGTTCCATAGGCTCCATCTTCAATGGACCGCGACCATATTCGTTCCACGCGGCATCCTCATGGGCCACCAGAACGTCAAACAACGGATTGCGGGAAGGATTCCTGTCCACTTTCAGGGCATCAATCAGTTTCTCCAACGGACAATCCTGAACGGCAAGCGACTCCTGCAACGATACGCTCACGTCCTTCACAAGCCGCCGGAAGCCCTTGTCCGGGTGCAGCGAGGCACGAATGGGAACAGTGTTGACGAACAGGCCGATCAATCCCTGAACCTCGGCCAATTCCCTGTTGGCAACGGGGCTGCCGACAATCAGGTCGCTCTG
>Ga0207831_100278_pt1 | contig 21693 bp, 12 predicted proteins | sample TtanPargueraPR_7_FD_187741 | JGI IMG/M metagenome (GOLD analysis project Ga0207831, IMG submission 187741) | Aerobic enrichment media microbial communities from Bioluminiscent Bay, La Parguera, Puerto Rico - Tt and M1 (2) (SPAdes) | ecosystem: Environmental > Aquatic > Marine > Unclassified ... | reverse complement strand
GGACTCTTTTTACAATACTGCGTGCATGGGCGTAACCCGTCATCGCATAACTCTGAGGACTTTTTTCCCATGAAACTCAAATTTTCATCCATAGCGCTGCTGACCGTAGCTCTTATTTTGGCCGCAAGCTCGGCCTTTGTTGCGCGCAGCCTGATGCGTCCCCCGGCGGCTCCTCCCGCAGTTGTCGCAAAGAAAGAGCCTGTCCCGGAACCGGTACTGGTCCTGACGGCGGCACAGGCCATAAAACCCGGCGATTTCCTTGACAGAAGTGTCACCGAATGGGTTGAGGTTCCGGAAAACAGTGTCCACGCCGGGGATATCATCGGTCGTTCGGCCAGTGGCCGTCGCAGCGCCGAGCAAAGCCTTTTCGGTATAACGGTCCGTGAAACAATAGAGCCCGGTCAGCGAATCCTGGACGGTAAGCTACTCTACCCCGGCAGCCCCGGGTTCATCTCTGCAGTTCTTTCTCCCGGCATGCGGGCCATCACCATCCCCACTTCGGCAGTGACCAGCAATGCCGGACTAGTCAGTGCCGGCGACTGGGTTGACGTCATACTCAGCGTGGAACGGACTGAAGCCGCTTCCATTTCGGCTGAAATGGGCGGGTTGGCTCAAGCCCATCTCGCAGCCCAGACCATTTTGCGCAAAGTACGGGTCCTGGCACTGAACAGTGACACCAAAAGCCTTGCCCCGACTCCCCAGCCCGCTGCCGACGATTCCGCTTCCAAGAAGAAAAGAAATAAGCACTCCAAGAAAAAAGCATATGAAACCATCACTCTGGAAGTGACACCTAACGAAGCCGAACGCCTGGCCGTGGCCAGAGAGGCCGGCTCACTTCAGGTCGTCATGCGTAGCATGAAGGAAATCGAAAACGAAGACGAGACACTTGTGGCAGAAAATGGTGACCAGGAAGAGAAGGTCACCCGACTCAAAGACACCACGGACATCTTTTACTCCCGGAAAAAAGGCAAAGGGGTCGCCCGGGTTCTGACCTTTCAAGGTAGCAGAGCCCAAATGGTCTCTTTCTAGAGCATCGGCTGCCCTGTAGCCGGCAAACACAAAAAAAATATAACGAGTTCATAATGAGTATCACGAACCGTCGCCAGACGCCTTTCCTTTTTCCCTGCCGGATATTGATGGTTTTTCTCGCCATCTTCCTGTGGAGCGGTTCCGCTCTGGCAGTACAACAGAGGACCACCCAAATTGCCATAAAAGGCAATGAAGAGGCTCTCCCCGAATCACTGCAAACAGCCAAACCTACCGGCCAGATCCGATTGTATATCAGAGAAGGACATATGTTAGAACTCCCACGGGCCGCTGCCAAGGTTCTGGTCGCAGCCCCCGGAGTCGCCAGTTTTCAAATGCCGGCTCCCGACAAAGTCTTTCTTTTCGGTCAGGAAGTTGGGGCAACAACATTTTATGCGCTGGACGCAAAAGGCGAAATAATCGCGGCCGTCCGCCTGGTCGTCGAATACAACCTCGAATCCCTGAGCAATGAGATAGCCAGTGCCGTTCCCGGCGCCCAGGTAGAACTGGAACCGACGCTTAGCAACCTCATGATCGTCCGTGGAAAGGTGCAAACAGCCATTGACGCCAAGCGAGTCATCAGCCTTGTGGAAACTTACCTCGAAGCGGGATCTTCGGCCAATATCAAAGCCATGGCACCAGGCGGCGGAGGTGGTGGAGGCGGCGGTCCTCGAGGCGGCCCCGGAGGTAGTGAAGACGACAGCCCTTCCAGCAAAACGCAGGTCATCAACCAGTTACAGGTGGAACTTTCCTCCCAGATCAACATTCAGGTCCGTGTCGTCGAGGTCAGCCGCTCACTCTCTCATGAATTCGGTTTCGACTGGCGGACGGTGCTCAGCACATCCAAAGGGGCTTTCTATTTCGGCTCCGGCAACGCTCAGGGCACCACTTCCATCAGCGACCTTCTGCCTTCATCCTCTACTGGTGGCGGCGCGTTTGGAGCGTCATTGAGCCTTGGCAGCTTTACCCTCAGCGGTCTCATATCAGCTCTGGCCGACGAAGGCTTTGCTTCCCTGTTGGCCGAACCTAACCTGACAGCCATGTCAGGTGAAAGTGCCTCATTTGCCGGGGGGGGCGAAGTTCCAGTTGTCCTCGTCACCAACAACAGCATCAATATTGATTACAAATCATACGGTGTCATCCTGCGCGTGACCCCCACGGTCATTTCGCCCAACCGGATCAGTCTCCACATCGCACCGGAAGTCAGTGAACTCACATCAGAAGGCTCTGTTACCGTTGACAATTCCGTCATCCCGGCCATGACCGTACGTCGAGCCGAGACCACGGTGGAGCTGGCCAGCGGCCAGAGTTTCGCCCTTGCAGGCATGTTGCGATCCAATTCTTCACAGCAGGTTTCGGGTATTCCCGGACTGCGCCAAATCCCCATTCTCGGTCATCTGTTCGAGCATGAGGAGACGTCTGTGGAAGACTCCGAGCTGGTCATCATCGTGACAGCCAATGTCGTTGACCCCGTGGCGTACGCAGACCTGCGCACCCCGGGCAAAGGCCTCCCCTCAGTGGACGCATTCCTGCCGAGGGAAGCATCCGTGGGATACCTCTATTAAACGAAAAAACGGAACTGAAACCATGCAAAAAAGAAATCCCATATCCTCCGTTATCCTGATTGCCAGTGGCCTGATTCTGGTCACTGCCATTCTGGGCGGCTGCGCGGTTGAACGCGGCATTCAGAAGATGCGCGCGCAACGTTTCTCCCAACCGAGAGAAGGACAGACCACCGTTTCCGTCAAGGCAAGGGCTACGTATCTGCAAGCGACTGCGAACGGGGACGGCCTGAGCGCCGAATCCATCGCGGCCGCCAACGAGTTACTCACTGCGCAAGGGCCTATCCGCCGCCAGATACTGACTATCATCCCTCTCAGCCCAGCCGGGAAGCGGATAGCGCCCCATCTGGTCAAAGCGTTGCAAGCGGCCGGAGCCCCCTCTCCACAGAGCGGCTCTTATGAAGTAGCAGAAAACGCAAACTCGGAAGCGGCCAAGGCTCTTGCCGAGCAACAGCAAGGTTGGGACATCGAGCTGGTATCCGAAGCAGTTGTCGTTGAAGTGCCGGACACAACCATAGCCAACCCCGATGGATGGGCACTCTCTCCCTACTATTCCGTCGGGACATTGGGTGTGGCCACCCAGGCCAATATCGCGATGATGGTCAGTGATCCCCGCGATCTGGTACGACCGAAGACGCTGGCACCGACGGAAGGCAAAATCGCCGCATCTGCCCTTGATCGTTACCTGAACGATGACCTCAAGGATCTTTTGGACATTGACTTCAGTGGAGAGGAGTAGACATGAGTAGCCCCACAAGCATGGAGACTTCCAGCGGAACGCTGGCCGTGTTCTGCCGCCCTGAAGACATCCCAAGCTTTGAAGATGCCTTCAACAGGCTGGGAAAAATTGCATACACCATCCGTCCCGGCGGCCCCAAAGAGGCTATGGCATGGTGCTCCGAAAATTGTCCCCCGTCCATACTGGCCGTGGACATCAGTCAGGTGTCCCACCCTACCAAACGTTTGGCCGAACTGGGAGCCGTGGTCGGTCCGGGTTGCCGTCTCATCGCTCTTGGCAACAAACAGGACATCAGCATGTACCGTGCCCTGTTGCAGGCCGGCGTATTCGACTACCTTGTCACTCCTCTTCATTTGGGCCAGCTTTCCGACGTATTGTCCAGAGCGGACGAAGACCTGTGGTTGGGGCAGCCCCAGCCGGGCAGCGTACGGGCCGGACAAACCGTGGCTATCATCGGCGCCACGGGAGGCGTGGGAGCCAGCACCGTGGTGGCGGGATTGGGGCAACAGTTCTCCGACAGCCAGAAGATTCCCACCATCCTCGTCGACTATGACCGCAGGGGCAGCAACCTGGCTTTGCTGCTCGGCCTGGAAGCCAACGTCGGGCTGGCTGGAATTCTGGCTGCTCCGGAGATCGACATCCGCCTTATCCAGCGAGCACTCCTGACGCAGGAATCCAAGGAGAAGGGGGGACAGCGTCTCCACCTTCTGGCTCAGCGTCCTGGAGAGGAGACCCCGGTGGATCCGGGCCTGCTTCTGGAACTGGGAGTCGCCCTTTGCGATCTTTACTCCCTGTCAGTGTGGGACATCCCTTCCCACCGGCCTCAGGGAAGCGACGGACTGCTTGCCAATGCGGACATTCGTGTCATCATTACGGATTATACCCTGCAAAACGCCAGAGCCACTCGCATGTTGCTTTCTGAATTCGGCGAGGGCAGTCCGGGCCAGCGACTGTATCTGGTGGCTAACGCGGCCAGGCACGGAGACAAGCCGGCCATACCACGAAAGCAATTCGAAGACTTTCTCGATTGGAAAATAGATTTTGAGCTTCCGTACGCCGGCAACATCTTGGACAAACGCCTCCTTCAGGGGTGTCTCGACTATTCCAAAGCCAGCGAATACGGCCACAGCCTGTCCCGTCTGGCCTGCGGAGTATTGGGAACTTCGACTCCCAAGGCTCACTGCCCAAGCATCGTCAAACGACTGCGCAAAAGCTTGCGGTTTCGTCAACAATAAAAAAGGCAGTAAACATCATGTTGCCCATCAGAAGAAATACGTCCACCCCTTCCCAGCCCATGAAAAGCATGCCTCAAATGGATGCAGCCATGTCCGGCTCTGATTCAGAAATGAATTCGTCAGGATTTTCGGATGGATCGGCCGACAACGGCTTTCAAAATTTCACGCCCCCCCCTCCCTCGGGGACGGCCCGACAAACCGTCGGTAGCAGGCAGGCTGAACCGGCTTCTGCAAAAGCCAGACACGCCAAGGCTTCCCACCAGTCTCAAAAAACGGAATCGGAAGGATCGCGCCTGCGCAGAGTCATTCATGATGAAGTCTTCAGCCAGATTGATCCCATCAAGGCCGCTACCAGCACACGCGACAGCCTTGAGAGGCAAATCAATGAGCTCATCAAGGGTATATGTGACGACAACCGCTTTCAGTTGACAGCCAACGAGGAAAAAGAAATCGCCACCCAGATGCTTGATGAGATGCTGGGTGTCGGGCCCATTGAGCCTTTACTCGCCGATGACACGGTAAACGATATTCTGGTCAACGGCCATGATCAGGTTTTCGTGGAACGGTTCGGCAAGCTGGAACTCACACAGATAACCTTTATTGACGAAGAGCATGTCTTTAACACGGCCCAGCGCATCGCAGCCCGCGTGGGGCGTCGGATCGACGAGTCCAACCCCATGGTTGACGCCCGTTTGCAGGACGGCAGTCGTGTCAACGTCATCACCCACCCCCTGGCTCTGGACGGCACGACCATCTCCATCCGCAAATTCGCCAGGCAAAAACTGAATATGGAGAAGCTATCCGAAGGCGGGTCCATGTCCATGGAAATGGTCACGCTGCTTCGCCGGGCCATGGAAGCGCGTCTGAACATCGTTGTTTCCGGCGGTACCGGCGCGGGTAAAACCACTTTACTCAATGCCCTGTCCTTCAAGCTTAACGCCAAAGATCGCATAGTCACCATTGAGGACGCAGCCGAACTTCAATTGCAGCAGGAACACGTTATCCGCCTGGAAACCAGACCGGAAAGCGTCGAGGGCGGTAGAGCGGTCAGCCAGCGCGACCTGTTACGAAACGCATTGCGTATGCGTCCTGACCGGATCATCCTGGGTGAAGTCCGTGGCGGCGAATGCTTTGACATGCTCCAGGCCATGAACACTGGCCACGACGGTTCCTTATGCACGGTCCACGCCAACTCTCCCCGTGACGCGCTGATGCGCCTGGAAAACATGGTACTCATGGCCAATATGCAATTGCCCCTGGCGGCTATCCGTCGGCAAATTGCCAGTGCTGTGGATATCATTGTCCAGATAGAACGCATGCGTGATGGCGGACGCCGTGTGGTCTCTATAGTCGAAGTCTGCGGCATGGAAGCGGAAGTCATCCAGACTCAGGAATTGTTCACCTTCAAGACCAACACCATCACCCGCAAAGGTGAAGTCGTGGGTGAACATCTCAACTGCGGATTGCGCCCGAAATTCTACATTGAGAAAAATCACCTGTTCGAGGACTAGGCAATGCTCAACCTGTTCACTTTGCTCATATTCCTGTTCGTCTTCGCCCTTATTTACGTGATTCGGGCGTTCAGCCTCAAGCGCATGCGCACAGAAGCGCTTGAAGAGAGACTCAACCTGCTCAAAAAACAGGTGGAACGGGAAACCGGGAAAGAGATCAAGGAAAAGGACGATTCCATCGTACTGGGATTTGAAAACTACTCCGGCCCCTTTCCCCGTCTATGGGAAATGAGCCAGATGGTTTCCAGAAACATTGAAATGCTGGAGTGGAAGAAAAATATCCGCCAGCGCCTTATCATCGTTCTCAGCATTTCTGTGGCAGGCTCGCTCCTTATTGCCCGCATGACTCCTTACCCGATCACGACAGTTCTGGTGGGAACGGCATTGTTTTTTACCGCCATCTGCGCGGCAGCCTACCAGATGGCCATCAACAAATACTTGGAGGAACTTGGAAAATCTCTGCCTGAAGCCATTGACTCCATTGCGCGCATCTGCCGCTCCGGCGTCCCGGCCCAAAGCTCCTTTGCCATTGCCACAGAGAACTTGCGCGGCCCCTTGGCCAAAGAGTTGCTCGCACTGGATCACTGGCTGAAGCTCGGTGTTCCCTTGCGTCAGGCCCTACAGGAGTCGGCCAAACGGGTACCGTTACGCGAGTACCGTTTTTTCGCCGTCATCCTGATCGTCAGTCAGGAATCGGGCGGCAGGCTCGCGGACACACTTGAGGGACTGGCCACAACCCTGCGTTCCAGAAGTGAATTGCAATTGAAGGTGCAGGCAAAGACCTCCGAAGCACGCGCCTCTATCAAGATCGTCTCCACTCTGGTTCCCGGGGTTCTTGGCTACATGTATATCAACGCTCCAGAGGATTTCCACTTCCTGTTCAGCGATCCGGCCGGGGTCAAAGTGCTGATCTATTCGGCTGTCAGCGTCCTGTTCGGCCTGGGTGTCACCTATGCCATGGTACGGCGCATCCGCTAAGAGATGAAAAGGATAATAATATGACGTTGCTTATTCTCCTGTTGCTGCTGAGCGCTTTCACAATATGCCTTCTGGTATTTTTCTCCGAAAGGGAGCGCAACCCACTTGAGGCAAGACTCGGCAAACTCCCCTTGTCCCAATCGGATTCCGCTTCCGCCGGCATGCCCGTCATGGACAGCAGCGAAAAACAGATTCCAGACTGGGCTGTTCCGTTTTCCGCCTTTGGCGAAAAGCTGGCTGGGAGCCAGAAGGACCGGGATAAACAACGGCGACTGCTAACCCAGGCAGGCTGGCGAGATGATGAAGCTGTCGGCCTGTTCATGGTCATCAAATCCGGTTTTGGCGTCGCCTTGGTCATCCTTGCCATTGTCGTCGGCGGCCTTGAGAGCTTCAGTCTGGTGAATATCGCCCTCTACCTCGGGGCCTATTTTGTCGGTGGCCTCGCCCCGGAATTGTTTTTGAAATTCCGGGCTGCCAAGCGCTATAACGAAATCATGCGCAGCATGCCCGATGCCTTGGATCTCATGGTTATCTGCGCAGAGGCTGGCCTGCCCTTCACACGCATAATCAAAGTTGTTGCCAAGGAACTGGAGCTGAGTGCCCCCGCCCTTTCGGAAGAGCTGGCAGTGACCAACGCCGAACTGCAACTGCTGCCCGACCGCAGCACCGCACTTCGTCATTTGGCGGAACGAACCATGGTTCCATCAGTTGAAACCATGGTGGCAACGCTGATCCAGGCCGAACGTTACGGAACCCCGCTCTCCCAGGCCCTGCACAATATTGCCGATGAAAGCCGCAACACCATGATCCTGACCCTTGAAGAGCTGGCAGGAAAGTTGCCGGCCCGGCTCAGTATACCGTTGATGACCATGATTTTACCCCCTGTCGTGGCCCTGGTGGCCACCCCTGCACTCATGCGGGTCATAAGGAGTCTGTTATAATGTCCATTTTCCGCAATATCTCTCGTACCATGCTCTTGCTTACATTGATCGGCCTTGTTTTCTCGGGTTGCACCGCCGCAAGCAGGGCGGGGAAACAATCCCTCACCCTGGGTCAGGACGAAGAAAAGACCGAGCAAAAAGGCAATGACAGTGCCTTGCGTCTGGCCCGTCTGCTATGCGCCCAAGGCCGCTATCAGGGGGCCCTGAGCATATACGGCAGACTGGACCAACGCGGTGTATTGACTCCGCTTGAGCTGTTGGAATACGCCAACGTAACCTCATTGGTCTCGCCGCCCAAGGACACCCTCTCCCTCTTCCTGCGGGCGGAAAAGGCATTGACCGAAACCAAGAAAGAACTTGCTCCGGAAAAGACCTGTGAATTGCACACCGGCTTGGGACGTGCCCGCATGGCAGTTGGGCAATTCGAAAAGGCAATTGAAAATTTTGACATAGCCCTTGAGGCAGTCCCCGAGCATATCGCCGCTCTGAACGCCAAGGGCGTTCTGCTTGATGCCAAAGGCGATCATGCCAGAGCACGGGAACTGCTCTCCAAAGCCAATGAACTGGCTCCCACCGATGTTCGCATTCTGAACAACCTCGCCCTGTCCTATTTGAGCGGTGGGTACGACAAGGAGGCTATCCAGTACTTCAATCAAGCACAAAGCCTTGAAGATTCGCCATCCATACAGCTCAATCAGGCGTTTACCTACTTCATGTCCGACAACACGGAAAAGACTCTATCCTCCCTTCAGGAATTCATGCCGCGCCAACAGGCCAACACCTTCATGGACATGTTTGGAAAGATGCGAGAGCGGATACAAGCAGAAGAAAGCACCATTTCCGAAGAGTTGCTGCGGGCAGCCGGCAAACTGATCGAAATCAACCCGCCAGTCAAAAGAGGCAGAACCGTTTCCACCTTTTCTCCTGAAACCACAGCCCCGCTGAAATCATAGGGGACGAGACGATGTTTGCGGTTTTACGACAATTCAGACGGAGCCAGAGCGGCGTTCTCTCGGTGGAGGCAGCGTTTGCCTTCCCGATACTTATTATCGCCGCCATGCTCGTCATGGAAGTCAGCAATATCGCCCTGACCATCAATTTCGGAGAAATCGCCTTGCAGCGCGCATTGCAAAAGGTCAGATCCAACGACAGTTGGGAACAGGACAGCGAGGGACTGATCATCCAATACATGTCCGAGGCCTCCCATGGGTATGTGACGGAAAACAATATCGTGTCGGTCACTGCCGACCGTTACGACTCCCTTGACGCCCTTGGCCAGGAAGGCTTGGGCGAAGAAGCCGAGGGAGGCAGCGACGAAGACGCCACCGAAACCGATTTGCCCGCCTGGAAAATAACGGTCCACATACGGAAGGAGTTCATAACATCATTGCCCAAGATGCTTCCTTTGGACGATAACGACTTTCACTATCATTACGAACAAATTCTGAGCTACCTGCCCGCCCAGGACACGGGGGAAGAGGAATAGTCATGTACCAAGGAACACGACATGCCGGACGTAACGGTTCGGTGGCTGTGGAAACAGCCCTTTCCCTCTCAATATTTTTCATCCTCCTTTTCATGGCCAGCGACATGTACCGCATCGGTATCGAGCGCACCCGGCTTGAAGGCACGGCCTCTTCGCTGGCTCTCAATCTGGCAGCCCAACCGGAATTGACCAAGGTAGGCTTGGATGCCTTGGCCGAAATAGCCATGCAGGGACACGAAGGCGAGCAACAATTGATCATGCTCAGCGTCATGCAATCCGGCCTCGTCAAATGGCAACTGGAACGGGGCGATGCGACCAACCTGTGCGAAGTCGAGGTCGAGGACTCCTATTACATGGGAGAACTGCCGGAAGATCCTCCCGAAAGCGAATCGGAGACAGACAGCAGTACGGCCTCCATGATTGTCGTACGGGCGTGCCGCAACACTGGATACATCACTTCATACGGAGGCATCACCATGCCCGAAGTATTGCAGGTTGACAGTATCTACCGAGCAAACTCCTTGGAGATACCTCTCGATGAGGAGTTGGAAAAAGAAAACTTGATAACGGAAGATTAGGAGTCAGTATATGCAATGGTTCACATCTCTTGCCGCAGTATACGGACGCTGCTGCAGAACCAAGAAAAACAGAAGCAGAAACTCCGTAGACAGGCGTGGAGCAGCCGCAGTAACCGCGTTACTGCTGCTTGCCGGCAGCATGGCTGTTGTTTCCTATGTGGTCGTCAGTTCGAGAATGACCGCGGATGCAGCCCAACTCAAACACGCCACGGACGCGGCGGCAATGGCAACCTCCCGGGCCTACGCCCGGGACAGCAGCACCGATGTCCAGGAAATGGCCGAACGCTATGTGCAGGCCAATCTCGGCTTCGACAACGAGCAGCTCAACAACCAATTGGTCGTGAGCGTTGAACCCTATACCTATGACGATTACGACGGCTTCCGGGTTTCAGCCAAGTTCACTGCTGAAGCGAGTATACTCGGTGGCGATGATCAGGAAGTAACGGTCTCTTCGGCAGCGGTGGCCGTGTATAATCCTGTTGAGTTGGCAGTGGTCCTGCCCAATACAAGTTCCTCGACGTCCGGCGAACTCACGGCTCTTAAGCAGATCGTCATGTATCTGGCCGAGGAATTTATCGAAGACAAAGAAGACCGCTGGATGTCGCTGGTGCCGTTTAGCGAGACAGTGAATATCTGGGACGATGACCACCCCAATCGTATGCGTGAATGGGCCGCAACCGATGCGCTCAAACCCGATGGGCTGTACATGTTGTTCCGAAAGAACAACTACGGTATCGCCAGTCTTGCCAGCCGCAAGATGCCCAACAACCAAACAGAAAGAATCGGTGCATATCGCGGCTTGTTCGTAGAAGAATGCTATAACTGGACCGAGGCACCGCAAGGTTCTTTTTATTATCGGTATACCGGGACCAGCGCGCCGACCGTCAACTATCCGGGCCAGCCTTACATTACCTACTACGGCCCACCCGTCACATCATGCAGTAAATTTGGCAATAATGACTTACGCATTATTGTCGCCGATCCGGGCATTCCCACAGCCCCTGTCCTGCCGCTGACCAATGATCTTGACGAAATAGAAGCACGTTTAGATATGATGGAACCGGGAGATTTCGAAAATCACATCATTGGCTTGGGTTGGGGGGCGAAAACGCTGGCTCCGGCCTTTCGGGGCAGTACGGGTTGGGGCGACGAAGATCATCCGCTGGATTTCAGCAGTGACACAGAGAGCAATATCAAGGCCATCATCATGCTGGCCAAGCCCGCCAACGACCACTGCGATTCGGATTACTACAACTTCTATCCGTGCAACAACCCATACGGCGCCATGGAATTGGACGAAGTCTCCCAAGAACGAACCCAGTACTTGTGCACTGACCTGAAAGACCACGATATCAAGTTTTATTTTATCGGCGTTGGCGAAAAAAGTGCCGGCTCCCGCACCATCTTCGAAAAATATATCCTTCCAGAATTACAGGATAAATGCGCGTCTTCGCCCGGTGACGCCACCTTCCTTGATAGCTCGTCTTTCGCCGCAGGCTTAGGGGATATTGAAGAGAGACTTGATGAAATCATTGGTGAACTTGAAGCCGCGAGCAGCTATGCGCGGCTGGTTGAATAGCGGCACAGGTGCGCAGCAGTCAGTAAAAAGGAGTACCGACAAGAGCTGTCGAATACGGCGGCCAAGGTCTCCAGAAAACAAATCACAGAAACCGGCAGCACGGTCCATGTCGACCAGCAAAGAACGCGAGCACATCGCAAGGAGTGACCATCATGAAGAAGTCGACCTTTGTCCAACGTTCCAGTCTCGCACTGGCTCTCGAGCCCCGCATGATGTTTGACGGAGCTGCAGCGGCCACCACTGCCGAAGTGGCGTCCGACACCAACAGTGCACCGGTCGCCAGCACGGAAACCGTGGAAGCCGATAGCGGTGTCACCACCCGCGAATACTCCTACACCATATCCGATGTGTCTGACCTGTTCAGCGATTCAGATGGCGACACTCTGACCTACACGCTTACGGACAACGACACATCGGACAACCTGGTGGCGACCTATGATTCGGAGTCCGACACCATTACCATATCCACTACCGACGGCACCACTCTTGACAGTTCCGATATCGGGGAAAAGACCTTCACCCTCACCGCCTCCGACGGGACGGACAGCGCTTCCCTGAGCATCTCACTGGATGTGGTTGCAAGCAGCGATCCGGTGGCCGATTCCTCCGTGACCCTGGAGACTGTCGGCCAGGGCACGGACTACTCCTGCACCGTGACCGACCTGTTCACTGATGCCGACGGCGACACTCTCACCTACGAAGTCTCCGGCCTGCCCGACGGTTTGAGTGCTTCCTATGACTCGGAAGCCAACACCCTTACCATTTCCGGTTCCACGGACGCCGATCTTGGCGATTACACCATCACCATCACCGCCACCGACGAAGCCGGTACGAGCGTCAGCACCACCAGAACGATCACCGTGTTCGATCCCGCCCCCACCCTTGAAGCCAACACATCAGACGGCACCACCGTGGTCAACGCCGAAGGGAACATCACCTCGGGCGACTCGCTGGATCTGTTCGACAATGTGAACATCAGCCTCAGCGACGATGGCGATACCCTTGATACTCTGGTAATTACAGTGGCTACCGCCGGGTCAGAACACAGCCTGGTCATCGACGGAACCACCATCGAACTGACTGCCACCAGCCTGGCGCAAACAACCGCGACCAACGGCTACACTTACGAAGTATCTGTGGTCAACGGCAGCGCCATAATCACCCTCTACCTCTCCAACGGCAGTGATTACAGCACGGCTACCGTCGCCTCCGTCATCGACGCCATAACATATAAGGTCGCTGACACTTCCGCCTTGGAAAGCGAAAGCTTTACCGTTACTCTGACCTCCCTTTCCGACACCGGTGGCGATCCTCTGGACGACACCGTCAACGATACCGTGGAGCTGAACATCAGCGCCACGGTGACCATCGATTCCAGCGTCAACGTCGCGCCCACGGCCACATCCAGCAATGACCTTGACCTGAGCGAAACCATCACCGGCACCAACCTCGACGAGGTCGTAGAGGTTTTCTATTCTTCGGACGGTAACTATGTCTACGCTCTGGACAGCGACGGCACCCTGTGCGTGTTCTCTGTGGATGAAAACGGTCTACTGACGGAAATCCAGAGTTTGGACGGCATCGACGCCCTGCCGAGTGGCGCGGACATGGTCCTGAACGAGTCAAACTCCACACTCTACGTGCTTACGGAGGTCACCAATGTAAGCGCCTATAAAAGCTATTCAAACATAGTGACTTTCACTGTTGCGGAAGACGGTACGCTCACCTACAGCGAAACTCTCGATATCAGCTACTCAAGAAAAATAGGTTCAAAGTACTACACGAGTACTGCAACCGGCACATCCATCTCGATTTCCGATGACGGCGAACAGATTTATGTGGGAACCAAGGGGTCCGGGGTGATTGTCTACAACGTGGATCTGGAAGACTCCGACGAAGACGGTTCCACCAGTGACCTGACCTTTTCAGAGAGATTCAGTAGTACCGCTGTAAGTGACTATGCCACAATCACCACGGTCGGAGACTATGTTTTTGTGTCGGCGGGCAGCGCCAACATGGTTCAATCGATATACATAACAGTATACACGCGGCAAGAGGACGGTACCCTGTCATATCTGGATTCCTATGCCACCGACAGCATCAGCCAAGAGCCGGATGATTTGGAAATAACCACTTCCGAAGACGGTTCCCGAGTTTACCTGAGCGTAACCGTTGACGGGTCAACCACAATCTACGCGTACGATTTCGACAGCAGTGAGAGCGAAAACAATCTCACAGCCCTATCCTCGTTGACGGTCAGCGCCTCCGTCACGGACATCCAGTCAAGCGACGACGGCAGCACCCTGTATGTGGTCTCCGAGGGCGGCACCCTGTACGTCTATTCCGTTGACGATAATGGTGAAATGACTCTGACCGACACAGTGGAAGGTCTTGAAAACGCCAACTCCCTGAGTCTTTCAGCCGATGGAGAACTCCTGGTGGGCGGCGGAGCCCTGTACAGGGTCAGCACCAAACTCATCGGCAGCCACAACGATTCCTTTGCGTTCGCCGATGACGTCACCATTGCCGACCACAACCTCGACCTCCTGAACGACGGTAAGGGGAATTATGGCGGCGCAAGCGTCACGGTCCAACGCGAGAGCGGAGCCGACAGCTCGGACACCTTCTCCTTTACGGCAAACGACAGTTACACCCTCGGCAGTGACGGCACCAGTATTCTGGACAGCGACGGTAATACCGTGGCCACCTTCACCAACAGCGGCGGAACCCTGGTGATCACTTTTGCCGACGGCACCACCTCGGCCGAAGCCAACGCCATTCTGAAGCAGTGGAACTACAGCAATAGCGATGCCACCTCCACCGGCGATACCGTGACTCTGACCGTGGTCGTCAACGACGGTGAACTCGACAGCACGACTCTGGAAGTCGCCATCCTGTTCACTGCCGCGAACTCTGCCCCGAGCATGAATACCACGCCTGAGGACACAGAGAATTTCGACACCGCAGGTGAGGAAGTAAAACTGTTCACCAATACTACCATAAATACCAACGACGTGGGCCAGGCTCTGAGTGAGCTGGTCCTCAGCGTGGGCGGCCTCAGCGATGTCTCGGGGGCCGAATACATCGTGGTGGACGGCATCAACATCGCCCTGAATGAAAGCTCTTCCGGGACCACTGACAACGGCTACAGCTACACCTACACCCTGAGCGACGACGGGACGGCCACCCTGACCATCACTTCCAGCGAAGGCATCAGCACCGGAGACATGGAAAACCTGATAGACGACATGGCCTACGGCAACACCAGCGAATCAGCCATGACCGGAACCCGTACCTTTACCCTGACCAGCCTGACGGATAACGGCGGCACCGACGGGGGCGGCGTGGACACCGTCGCCCTGAGCATCACGGCCACCGTCACCGTAGCCGTGAACAACGCGCCCACCGTCAACGTCAACAGTGAAGAGGGCTCGGGCGTCTACTACAATGACGGCAGTATTGACGGCTTCTCCGGCTACGTCACCGAAGTGGAGATATCGGATGACGGCAAAACGGTCATAGTGCTTGGCAGCAGCAGCGGCAGCGGCAAGGGCGACAACACCATATATGTGTATAGCCGGGATACTGATACCGGAGAATTGACCCTCTTGCAGTCCTTCACCAGCGATGACGTGAGTAGCATTGGCTACCTCGGCAGCTCAGTCATTTCCAGCGATGGGCAATGGGTCTATATCTCCAGCTACGATGGAAGCGAAACGGTATCGGTAATGGTATTCAGCCGAGACACCGATACCGGCGAATTGACCTACGTGAGCGCTGTCACGGAAGATATAAACGCAACGAAGTACGGCAGTGCTCTGGCTGCGGAATTAGTCCTGTACGAAGACGATGACGGCGTATCATCCCTGTATCTGGTATGCGGCATGACCCAACAACAAAGCGGCACAAACAACAGCAGTATCACAACCTACTCCATCGGGGATGACGGCGCACTGACCGAGGTCAGCTCCTACACGGGAGGCAGCTCCGAATCCGGCGTGTACATTCCCTCCGACCTGGTCATTTCAGATGACGGCACATACGCCTATGTAGCCAACATTTCGGGAGAAAGCATCGGTGTCTTCTCACGCGATACCGAAACAGGCGAACTGACTTTCGTGGCCTCCATTGACGTTGACGACCTGTCGGCCGACGGTTCCGACGTGTACAGCAAGGCCCTGCGCTACATGAGGGATATCACCATCTCGGCAGATGGCAACTACCTGTATGTGGCCTCACGCTACGGGATTACTGTGCTTCAGGTGGATGGCAGCTCGGTCAGTTACGTGGGTTTCTTCGAAGTCGGCAGCGACAGGGTCACGTCCGTGACCCTGTCTTCCGACGGCACCACCCTGTATGTCGGCGCCAACCGCAGCTATAGCGTGTATGTGTGCAGCCTGGACACTACTACCGGCGAGATCACCGATGTTGAAACGGTGTCTACGGGTGCTTGGACAGCGAACCTGGCTGTCAGTTCGGACGGAAGCGACATCTATGTCGGCAACTTTTACAGCAAAAAAGGCTTGTACAACATCTCCGAATTACCCCAGGCGGAACTGAACCACGACGGCTCGGCCGCAGTGATCGGTGACACCATCAGCTTCTCGGACAAAGATGTCAGCGATTACAACGGCTTCACAGTCACTCTGGATCTTATCGATGGCGGAAGTGACTCCGATTCCTACGGGTTCAGTGATGGCAACGACCTGACCTACGACTCGGACGCTGGCACCATTTCTTACAATGGTACTGTCATCGCCACCTTCTCCCAGTCGGACGGCACCCTAACCATCACCTTCACCTCCTCAGTCACCGAAACGGTGGCCAACCTGCTGGTGAGCCAGATCACCTATTCCGGGACCTCTGCCGCCATCCTGTCCGTCACGGTGAGTGACGGAAGCAAGTCGTCCTCGTCCAATCTGGCTCTGGTCTATCCCAACGAGGCCCCCACAACCTCCGGGACCGGAGGCGCCATTGACAATACAACCACAGGGCACACGTATTCGTACTCCATCTCAGGAGTATCGGGAATGTTCAGCGACGAGGATGGTGACGACCTTACCTACACGGTGGAAGGACTGCCTGACGGCCTGACTGCGACCTACGACTCAACAACAGACACCATCACCATCAGCGGCACGGCCACCGAATCCGGGGACTTCACTGTCTCCGTCACGGCCACGGACGCCACAGGCGAAAGCGCCAGCGTCGGCTACACCATGACCGTCGTGGAAAACTCCGCGCCTGCAACAACAGTCACGGACTTCACCACATCGGCGAAAAGCGGCTACGAATACTCCTACGACATGTCCGCTCTCTTCACCGACGCGGACGGAGATACCATCACCATCACCGTTGACAGCGACAGCCTGCCCACAGGCCTCAGTTACGATTCGACCTCCAAGACCATCTCCGGAACCACGTCAGTCACGGGCAGCTACGAAATCGTGGTTACCGCCACGGATGGAGCCGGGGGCACGACCACCATTACCCTGAGCCTGACGGTTGCCGAGAACACAACCCCGGTAGCCAGTTCGGAAACGACAATGACAGAAGCCAGGGTCAACGGCGAGTACTCCTACAGCCTGTCCGGACTGTTCTCCGACGAGGACGGCGACGACCTGACCTACACGGTTGAGGGATTGCCGGACACCCTCTCATATGACGCGGAAACACAAACCATCACCGGCACGCCGACCTCAGCGGACAGCTATACCGTGACCATCACATGCACGGATGAGGTCGGAGAGACCGCCACCATCACCTTGACCCTGAGCGTGGCGGAAAACAATGTTCCGGTAGCCACGCAGGAATCCCTCACGCTGAATGAGGCCACCTACGGAACGGCCTATGAAATGATCTTGTCAAGCGACCTGTTCACCGATGCGGACGGCGATACCCTGACCTGGACCGTCACCGGCCTACCGGAAGGCCTGACCTTTGACGCGGAGACCCTGACCATATCCGGAACCACAACGGCCACCGATTCCGAAGTGACCATTTCCGTCAGCGACGGCTATGGGGGAACCGCCAGTTACACCACCACCCTGACAGTGTCCACGCCCCCATCCGTGACAGCCACCGGCACCAACACCACCAACACCATCGCCTCCGGGGCGAGCTCCGCCGAAAGCGACGTGGACCTGTTCGAGGACGTGACCGTCAGCCAGGACGCCTACAATGAAGATCTGACCTCGCTGGTTCTCACTGTGGACACGTACGGCGAAAACTACGCCTTGGTCATTGATGGAGACGAAATAACCCTGACCGCGACCTCGGAAGCATCGACAACAACAGCCAACGGATACAGCTATAAGGTGGAAATTGTCGACGGCAAGGCTGTGGTGACCATCGATCTGACCAGCAGTTCAGCCAACAGCGCCGACGACGTAAAGACTCTGATCGACACCATGGCGTATCGCCTGACGAGTTCCTCCGTTAACAGAAGTACCGCCACGGTGACCTTGGTCAGCCTGAGCGACTCCAGCGATGACGCGACTGAAGTGAATATCAGCTCCACCGTGACGCTGAGGCGCAATAGCGGCTTCCACACTGATCCGTCCAACGAGACTTCCGGGGAAACGTTCACAAGCAATGACCCCATAGCTGACAGAAAATCCGCAACTGACAGCAGTACATCCGGTTCCCAAAGCGAGAGCTCGGACTCCTCAGGCTCCAGCTCCTCTGCCCAGACCAACCTGGACATGAGCAGCTCATCATCGGTCACAAATGCCTACTATTCCCTGATATCCCAGACCACGACCAGCTCCAAGACCTCTTCCGAAACGTCCACAACCGTCGAATCCGTCTTCGATGCAGAAACGGACTTGGGTGACGACGTATCGACTGTTGAGGAGATAGACGGAACATGGTCGTACGATGCGGCCGGCAATCGGCAGATATTGGAACTGCCGTCCTTCGAGCATCTCGGCATCGATGCCGAGGTCGTGAAGTATAGAATTGTCTGGGCGGAAACCGGGGAGCCAGCCAAAGGGCTGCGCCTGGATGTGAACAAGTGGAGCCTGATCTCGGCTGGATTCAAGAATCCCGGCAGCGGTAAAGTGGTACTGCAAGTTGAAACCGCAACAGGCCAAAAGGTTGAGATTCCCGTGAAGCTGAATGATGCGAACGCTTCCATCAAAGACGCTGTCGACGGAGATTCCGCATCAGATGAGAACGCCCCGGCTGATGACGGTCACGCAATGGCAAAACCGTCTTCCATCAGTGAAGAAACATCCCTCATCGCCACAATTCCATTTGGCGAATCCGTCCAGGCGGACTCCTCAGGTAAGCCTGCATTGACGATGCAATTGGCCCAGAGCCTTAAACAGTCTGTTGGCATGCACACCCTGTTGGCACCACAGAGCGAAGCAAAGGACACTCCTTCGGAGAAAAAGGTCGCCTAGCCTATAAACGGCGGAAGTGATTTGATCTGTAAAATCTTATAGTAGAGGATTGGTATGAACATCCACACATTAACCAACTTGAAAAAGCTTCCTGCCTTTCTGGGAAGCCTGCTTTTGGTCTGCCTGCTTGCCGCATGCTCAGTCAGCAGTCCGCCGCCTCTGGATCAGCAGGACATGGCCCGACTGGCCGCCGTTGACCAGCAGACCATGTTCGGCAATCAGGAACCGGTCACCGGTGCCATAACCCTGGAGGAAGCCGAAGCCAGGGCTATCAAATACAACCTGCAACACCGCCTGGCTCTCATGCAACGGGCTTTGGCCGAGAATCTGACTGACGTCAAGTATTTCAGCTTGATGCCAGATCTCGTCGCTGAAGCCGGCTATCAGACCCGCAACAACGACAGCGCATCCTCCAGCGTATCCATCGATTCGGGCGAGGAATCTCTGGAACCGTCGAAAAGCAGCGAGCGTAACAGCCGTACTGCCGGTTTGAAGATGACCTGGAACATCCTTGATTTCGGTCTCAGCTATTACGAAGCCAAGGCGTACGGCAACAAGGCCCTGGCTGCGGAAGAACGCCGCCGCCGCGTGGTCAACGACATCATTCGCAAAACCAAGGCCGCTTATTGGAAAGCCGTTTCCGCAGAAAAGATGCGTAACGAGGTCGCCGCTGTGCTGGCCCAGGCCAGCACAGCCTTGGAACAATCCAGAGAAACCGAGCGCCGTCGTCTGCTGCCGCCGTTGGTGACCCTGCGCTACCAGCGAGACCTCCTTGGGATGGTCCGCCAGTTGGAACAACTCGACATAGAACTGGCCAAGGCCAAGGAACAACTTAGCGCGCTTATGAACCTGGCACCGGGAAGGGAATACAGCCTTGCCATGCCCGAGGATCCGGGCAAGGTCCCGGAGATGTCCTTCAAGCTGGACGACCTGGAATCCCTGGCCATGATACAACGGCCTGAGTTGCGCGAGGAGAGTTACCTGGCTCGCAACGCGGTTCTCGAAACCCGCATGGCCATGTTGCGCATGTTTCCCAATGCCTCGCTTTTTGGAGGATTGAACTATAACAGCAACAAGTATCTGGTAAACAGCAGCTGGGCCGACGCCGGTGTCCAGGTTGGCTGGAACCTCTTCAAGCTTCTCTCCATTCCAGCGGAACTGAAAGCGGGGGAGAGCCGGGAAAAAGTGGCTAGTCTGCGCCGCCAGGCCCTGCGCATGACCGTACTCTCGCAGGTCCATATCGCATGGCACCAACGGCATTTGGCTCAAAAGAACTTCCTCAGATCCCAGGAGCTGTGCGATCTGCAAAAAGCCATTCGCCAGCAAACGGTGAATGCCGCTTCCGGCAAGGCTGCAACCCAATTGGAACTGATACGCACCAAGGTGGAAACCCTTCTGGCCATCAGGGCCCGCGATCTGGGCTATGCTGAAATGATCGCAGCCCAGGACGCCGTCTATCAGGCCGCAGGTCTCGACTCCATGCCCGCCAAGGTGCGTGACCTCAGCGTTGCCGGACTGGCCTCCGCCATCGGCGAAAAGAACCGCTTGAACGAACTGGGGCAGATCTACGTGCCCAAGCTGAACTTCGCCTATGCCGTGGAGTCCCAGCCAAGCCCGGCTACGGCCCCGGCTGCACCCGAGGCAACGCAAGCCGTTGAGTCCACAACCATGGCCCAACAAGATGCCACCAGGCACCCGGCCATCCGTCTTGTCACAGGGCAGCCGTGGCAAAACCTGGGTTCTCTGCAAGGGAGCCAGCCATAGGCCATGCCTCTGTCACCCATTCCGGGAGGCATCTCTCCCGGGGTGATTACCCAGCAAAAAGCCGGGAGAACGCGTCCCGGCTTTTTGCCTTGCACTCGGCAACCCCAAGCGACACAAATTGGAGAATAGTGACATGAGTCGACTCTCCCCATCAAGGACTGAACAATGAACCGGGCTTTTCCTTTACCTCAGTCCTCTTCCATTTTTATTGTAAAGATTTGGAGTCTGTTGTTGGCGTTCGTTCTATGCCTGCCCGCCACGCCGTCCCAGGCGACAGACACCGCAGTGACCCTTCAACCGCCTTCCCCCACAGCCAGCGGGCAACGCGCCCAGTTGGTGGCGATCAAACAGGCCGTCCTTTCCAGCGAAATGACCGGTAGGATCATCAGACTCCATTTCAGGGAGGGCCAGCGGTTCAGGATGGGAGACAGGCTCGTCACATATGACAGTGCGCTGTTCAGAGCCAGGCTTGACCGCGCTGTTCAGGAAGAAGCTGCCGCAATAAAGCGTCTGGAAGTGGCCACAGGACTGCTTGAACTCAACTCCATCAGCATCGGCGATTATGAGCAGGCCCAATCGGAAGTTTCGGTTGCCAAGGCACAGACCCATGCCGAGCGAGTCCTGTTGAAACGCTGCCAGATCTGCGCGCCATTCTCGGGCAAGGTCGGTGAAACCTTTATCCGCGAGGCCGAACACGTATCCGAAGGCACAAAGCTCCTGAGTATCTACGACGACAGTGCGTTCGAGATCGAAACCATTCTTCCTTCGCGTTGGCTGGTCTGGCTGAAGCCGGGCTATCCCATGATCATAGCAGTGGATGAAACCGGCCAGAGCTACAAGGCCAAGGTGAGCAGGATTGCAGGCACAGTCGACCCGGTCAGCCAGTCC
>Ga0207831_100277_pt1 | contig 21739 bp, 21 predicted proteins | sample TtanPargueraPR_7_FD_187741 | JGI IMG/M metagenome (GOLD analysis project Ga0207831, IMG submission 187741) | Aerobic enrichment media microbial communities from Bioluminiscent Bay, La Parguera, Puerto Rico - Tt and M1 (2) (SPAdes) | ecosystem: Environmental > Aquatic > Marine > Unclassified ... | reverse complement strand
CATTGCCATTGTCGATAAGTTCGTCAGGATGGCTGCGTTGCAGCCGAACGGTGAAGGTGAAAGTGCTTCCCTTACCCTCCGTGCTGGTTACTGAAATGGTGCCGTCCATGAGCCGGACCAGTTGGCTGCATATGGTCAGACCAAGGCCTGAGCCGCCGAAGCGTCGAGTGATGGAGGCGTCCGCCTGCATGAAGTCACTGAAAATGTCTTTTTGCCGGGAACGGGGAATACCAACACCGGTGTCCCGCACGGAAAAGCGCAGCAGAACGGAACGGTCATCTTCCTTTTGTGCGGATTGCTCGGTGCGGACGCTCAAAGCAATGCTGCCTTCCGAAGTGAACTTGACGGCATTGCCCATGAGGTTGATGAGAATCTGGCGAAGCCGTTGCGGATCACCGAGCAGAACATCAGGCACGTTGGAAGCGACATCCTGTGTAATTTCCAATTCCTTGTCCTCGGCCTGAATACGGTGGATGCGCATAACCGAGTCGATGATGGTAGAAAGGCGGAATGGCTCTGTTCCAAGTACCATTTTACCTGCCTCGATCTTGGAAAAATCGAGAATATCGTTAATGAGCGTCAATAATGAGTCGCCAGCTTCCAAAACATGGTTGAGATACACGGCATTCTGTTCCTGATCCTCAGTGCGTAATGCCAGTTCGGTCATGCCGAGAATGGCGTTGAGTGGCGTGCGTATTTCATGGCTCATGTTCGCAAGAAACGATGATTTTGCCTTTGCCGCACTGACAGCCTTTTTCTTGGCTTCTATGAGGTGCAAGCTTTTGTCAGTGAGTTTGCGGTTAAGTTCCTGCAATTTTTTCGTTCGTTCATGGACCCTGTCTTCCAACTCGTCCCTTGCCTGTCTGAGTTTGTCCTCGGCAAGCTTGCGTTCGGAAATATCTATGCCGAGCACCATGACCATCCGTTCTCCTGCCTTGTCGGTCATGGGGCTGAATTGCAGATGAAACGTTCGCTTGTCGTCAAGAGTCCATTCACGTTCTATGTTTTTGTCGCCTTCCATGGCCGCCCTGGGCGGACATGCCGGACAAAGCGATTCCGTACAGCCCAGCAATTCATGACAGTCTTTTCCCTTGGGGCTGCCGAAGAGCTTTCGGAAATATCGATTCGCATAGCGGACCGTGTTGTCGGGATAAATGTGATAGACAAGACCGGGCAGGGTCTCCATGAAGAATATCTGACGCTGTTGCTCCCTGCGCAGGTTTTCCCCTGTGCGGCGCAGGGCGGTGACGTCCTGGGAGATGACGGCCACACGGGTCATGGTGCCGTCTTCGTCCGGTATGCCGCTGAAAGAGTGGACATACGCATGCCCGTTGATTTCCTCTTCCATGTGCGAGGTTTTGTCATTTTGCAACGCGGCCCGCAGTCGGTTTCTGCGTGCAATGAACAGATCCTCCGGTATGAAGTCTGCAAGCAGGTGCCCCTCAATTTCCGAGGTGTCGTTGGTATTCAGCATGATGCACGCCGCATGATTGGCAGCCAGAATACGTCCTGCCCTGTTGATGATCATGGCCGGATTGTCGCTGGCCGCAAGCAGGCTGCGGGTGACGGAGTCGGTAATGATTTCCTGTGGCTGGCTTTTGTTCGCTGTCATGGCGTTGCCGGGTGAAATGTCTATGATGAGCAAACCATTGCACAGGTGGAAGAAAAAGGCGATTATTTACCGTGTCGCACGTTGGGATTTGTTGGAGGAATTATGGATTTGCAGGGAACTGTCATACGTCCGCCCAGTGAAGCCGGGAGCATATTGCTTCAGGTCAGCCTGGGCTGCACGCATGGCAAATGCGCCTTTTGCGGGGCCTATTTGGACAAGCCCCGGTTTGCCATAAAGGAGCACGGACAAGTGTTGGCGGATCTTGCCTGGGCCGCCCGGAATATGCCGGATATCCGGCGGCTTTTCCTGTGTGACGGTGATGCCCTGAGCATGCCCCAGCGGCTTTTGGAAGAGATTCTCGATGCTGTTCGGGAGCACTTGCCAAGAGTGACGCGGGTAGCCGCCTATGGCAATGCCCGCGGATTGCGCCACAAGAGTATGGCTGAATTGCGGCGACTGCGGGAAAAGGGACTGGGTATGGTCTACATGGGACTGGAATCCGGGGATGATTCCATACTGAAGCGAATGAACAAGGGGTGCGGGATCGATCGTATCATTGAACAGGGGCATCGGGTCATGGAAGCGGGGTTAAAATTGAATGTGACCGTGATCAACGGATTGGGGGGAGTGGAGCATTCCATGGAGCATGCTCGTGAAACTGCCCGGGCGCTTTCCGAATTGGGGCCGCAACAGGCCGCTGCATTGAGCCTGATGCTTGTGCCGGGTACACCGCTACACCGGGATAGCGAACAGGGACTTTTTGTTGTGCCGGATGCCATGGGCATGCTGGCCGAACTTCGGGAAATGGTGGCCCATCTGCACATGAAGGGACTGTTTCTCGCCAATCATGCGTCGAACTATGTACCGGTCCGGGCCAGACTGCCACGGGACAAGGATGCGGTTTTGCACGACCTTGACAGTGCTCTTGCAGGGCAGGACAGGATTCGGGACGAGTCCTTGCGTCGACTGTAACCTGATATGTCAGCTGGTCTTTTCGTCGTGGTCGGAACCGAAAAAGGAATCGGCCCAGGAAAATGCATGCTGGTAGCTTACGGCAATTGTGCCGGGCAGCAGGTTCAAAGCTCTGGTCATGACCCCGACGTCATCCCAGCGGGAGGCCTCAATGGCGTGCGCAAGCCGGAGCCACGGGGAAAAGTCGTTTTCCACGCCGCACAAGGCCCGCTTTACGGCATCGTCGATGGGAAGATGTTTGACCAGCTGTTTCATCTCCATGTCGAACATGGCGTCCAACAGTGAAAACAGACCGAGCATGAAAAGCTTGTCCGAAATTTCCTCATACCCGCCGCCAAGGGCCGCAGTTTCAAAAAGCTTGGCCCGGTGTGCCGAGAGATAGGTCAGTTCGCGGCTTTTCTCCGAGGGGGTTACGTCCGTAAGAATGACGACACGCAGCCAATTGCGGATAGGTTTCCAGCCTGCGAGAACCACGGCTTGCCGAATGGAAGTGATGGTGGTCGCAAAACCGAAGTTTGGGGAGTTCAGGAACGCGAGCAACCGATAACTGATGGAAACATCGGCTTCAACGGCTTTGGCCAGGGCGTCAAAGTTTGGCTCGTCGCGCCCAATAATTTTGAAAAGTTTGAGTCTGGTTATTTCGCCGGAGGCAATTTTTCTGCCAGTGTCCACTTCCGGCTTACAATAATAGAATCCGTGAAACAGGGTGAATCCCTGTTTTTTGGCCCGGCGCTGTTCATCAAGCGTTTCCACTCGTTTGGCCATGAGACGGGCCTTGCCCAACTCCGTGGCATCCTTGACCAGATGGTGCAGCTCAAAGTCGTCCTTGTTGTGAACGTCCACGATGAGCACGTCCGCCATGGCGCAGAGCTCTTCCTGGCCGGGGGTGCTTTCGAAGTTGTTGATGGCCAACAGGTAGCCTTCTTCGCGCAGGTCTTCGACAGCTTTCAGTAACTTGGGGGTTATTTTTTCACGCTCTTCAATGATTACCGTACCGCATTCCGCTCCCAGGGCCCTGTGGTAATCGGATTCAATGGCTTCTCCCGGAAAATGAACCATGGTCCGGGCGCCTTTTTCCGTGCCGAGGCTGCACAGGGGCATGTCGGCCAATACGTGCATGGTTGCTTCGGCGTCGTCAGTGAAGGTGGCAGAGGTCGCGTACATGCTGTCACGAAACAGAAGCATATAGGCCCATGTCTTGCCACTTTCATCAAACACCGGTTGCCTGGCGATGAAGACGTTTTCGTACGTTTTATCCTGAGTCATTTAACCCCCCTCTAGTCGTTGAACGATAGTGCCTTACAATGCGACAAGCGTCAATTGAACAGGCGTTTAAGACGTCTTTTATACCTGAATTGACGTTTGTTACGGTTCTTTTTTTTGACCTTTGGCAATCGGGTGCTGTATTCGGGGCTAATGACCATCCGGTCACAATTCAACAGTAACGGAGTGCGCATATGAATACGGGAAAGGCCATACGATTGGAACGGATCATGAACAGGAATACGGGGAGGACCGTCATTGTCCCCATGGACCATGGTGTAACCGTCGGCCCCATAGCGGGAATCCATGAAATCCGGGATGCCGTGATGGCAATCGCCGAAGGCGGCGCCGATGCGGGGCTTGTGCACAAGGGGATAGCCCGGCTCGGGCACCGCGGCACGGGACGCGATCTTGGATTGATCGTCCATCTTTCCGCGGGAACAAGCCTGAGTCCCCGCCCCAATGCAAAGGCCCTGGTGGGAACTGTGGAAGAGGCCCTCAAGTTGGGCGCGGACGGTGTAAGCGTGCATGTGAACATAGGAGATGAAACCGAGGTGGACATGCTGGCGGATTTCGGACGCATTGCGGCGTCGGCTTCCGACTGGGGCATGCCCCTGCTGGCCATGATTTATGCTCGCGGCCCGGAGGTGCCCAGTGAATATGATCCGGAAGTGGTCGCCCATTGTGCCCGGGTTGGTGCGGAGCTGGGGGCGGATATCATCAAGGTTCATTATACGGGTGATCCGGAGAGTTTTGCCCATGTGGTTCAGGGAACGGGCGGAGTTCCAGTGGTCGTGGCCGGAGGCGAGCGCATAGAAAGCGTTCGTGATTTTCTGACAATGGTCCGAAATGCGTTGGATGCGGGCGGAGCCGGACTTTCAGTGGGTAGAAATGTTTTTCAGCACCCGGACCCGCGTTCCCTGTGTAAGGTGCTCCGGCGTTTGGTGCATGAAGATATGGATGTGGATCAGGCTGTGGAAGGTTTTTCCGGCATCCTTTAAGCCTCTTTTGTTTTTTGTTGATTGCCGGGTGGTCCTGTCGGAGTGCCCGGCAATTCGCTTGCATGGAGGGAACCTTCGTTTTTCTCCATCGTTGTTCCCACTGCCGAAGATATTTTGAATCCCCTGTCCCGCAAATCTTTTGCCGCAGGGAGTTCTTTGCCGTTTCGCCGTGTGATAAATATTACTGTCGTCATGGAGCGTTGTTGTATTTTTATAGTGAGCAGGTTTCGCTACGTAACTCGGCTCACTGTACGGATATATTATAATCATTGTCCAGAATAATATGTATTTTTCACTATAAGTCCGGTAATTTGTGTTTTAAATAAAAGCAAAATATTTCTATAAGTTTTGCTTACTGCATTATTGGAGCGTCGTTATTGGGAGAAGATAAAGAGGCGGTATTGTGAAAGAAGGGGACAGCACATGAAAAAAGGCGGCCGAAGCCGCCTAGGGTCTGATCTCGTGTCAATGCAGAGAAAAAGGCGTTAGGAGGGCCTTTGCTCTTTTTGAGCGGATTCCTTGAATATGAAGATGGGCAGCTCCTGAACGTTTTCCCAGTCGGATTCCTTGCGCACGGAAAGTGCCAAGAGGTGGCGTCCTTCCGCTGCCACCGGGACTCCCGGCAATTGGAAGTTGAGCTTGTGCAACATGCTTCCGGTAGGTTTCACGTCCTGCACGCCCAGCGTTTCGGCTTTGCCGTCCGGTGAAACAAGTTGCAGGGCAACGGAAAAGTCTTCCTTGCCTTCCATCTCCCACATCGTGCCCACGTACAGGGGCGGCAGGGTTACGGGCAGTTGCGGAACAACCGCGTGTTCAATGGTGCGGATAAAGGATGTGGCTCCGGTTTCCCTGTCCACAATGATATCGTTACAGACCATGGCATAGAGAAGTCTCGGCATGGTTTCTCCTTGATTGTTTTTGTTATTTGCGGCTCATATCGCTCCAGGCCCAGACGACGTTGCCGCCGATAGCCCGGGTGATGTCGCCGTCATAGTCCCGCTCCAGACGATAGGTCATGGGCGGGAAGTCTCTGCTGTTGTCCGAGTAGAAAATGAGTTCCACATCGTCTTCAAGGCGTTTGGTGTTGACCCGCTTGACCATGGCGCCACCTTCCGGACCGGGTTCGCAGACCAGCATGATCTTGCCCGGCGGTGTAGGGTCTCGGTCATCGCGGTCCACCAACACGATGTCGCCGGGATGCAGGGTCGGGACCATGGACATTTCCCCCTTGCCCACCTGGACAGCCACGAGGTTGGAGCGCATGCGTACGGACGCATGATGCCGCCAAACCAGCACCCAGCTTTCAATGGCATCTTCAGGGATCAGGCCGGGACCTGCTGCCACAGGAGATGCGGCAAGAGGCACCGCAAGGTAGTCTTCGGGCAACGGATCACCCACATCCTTGGGAGTGGAAATTTTTTGCGGTGCCACGAAGCATACGTCCATGGCCGCGTTAGCCGGTTCATCAGGAAAGGAAATCTCCGCGCCCAATCCATCCAGAATTCGTCCGAGTGAGTCTGCGTTCAAGCCGCGTTCCTGTTTGAGAAAGCGGTTGAGCTGGGATGGGTCGACCTGAAGTTCGTCCGCCATGCGTTTGTTGTTGGCAAAGGTTTTCCCCTTGCCGATCCTGTTGAGCAGGGCGGTACGCACGTCGTCGGTAAAGCCCATGTTCCTCTCCTTGTACAGGCGTTTCTTTTATTAGGTAAAACACAAAATTTGGCAAATGTCTAAAGCTGAATGGCAAATTGTGTTGACTTTATATTGTCAAATGACTAATATTTGAACCGCGATGAGAATGAAACCAATGGAGTGATTGTTATGGAACCGATTGTGGAAATAACAAGACTGGAAGAAGGCGAGGCCGGGACGTTCGGGGCCTTGCGCGTGAACAAGCGGCTTGAGTGTCTGACCCTGGAGCCGCAGGACAGATTGAACCGACAGGATGTTTCCAGCATTCCGGCCCAACAATACCGGTGTGTCCGTGTGCATTCACCCCGGTTTGGCGAAACGTTTGCCGTAGACAACGTTCCGGGGCGGCAACACGTTCTGTTTCATTCCGGGAACGTGGCAGAGGACACGCATGGCTGCATTGTGCTGGGGAGCCGGGTCGGTTCTTTGCATGGCCAACGCGGCGTGTTGGATTCCGGAGCGGCTTTTGCCCGGTTCATGACGGTGTTGCAGGGACAGGACGTTTTTCTCCTGACCATTGCGGAACACTACTAGTCTTGCCTGTGGTTCGGTCTTTTCCGGGACCGTGTTAACAAATTCTGCATGTGAGGGAAGAGAATGCATCAGGAGATATGTCTCAAAGGCGCAAAGGAGATTTGCTATGCGGTGGGGGAAAACCCCAAGGAGATAGTTTCATTGGTTCGGGAACACGGCCTGCCCGCCTGGAAACGGGCAGACCGGGGGCGGTGGCGTGCGTTGCCGGAGGATTTGCGGTTGTGGATGCGCCAACAGCGTGACCGGAATATCGGTCGACACCTGTATGGCGATATCAGCTGAGATCCGGGGGCGTGACCTTATGGCGGATGCTCCATGTGCCGCTGACGCCACTGGGATCGTTACCAAGGCTTATGCGCACGGCGTTGCCGTTGGCGGATGCCGGACGGGTTCGCTCGGCGTGGGCAAAGGCCTGTTCCATGCGTTGCAGTTGCAAAAGTTTTTGCGGCGGGGCTTGTGTCGCTGCTATCAGCACCGGAGCGCGGGTGGCAGGTTGTACAGATTTCTTTTGTTTGGGACGAAGCGGGGCAGTGCGAGGTGTGGGCGCTGCCTTTTTCTTTGCCGTAATAACCGGGACAATTTTGTCTGGTTGACGCTTGGTTCGGATGGAGCGGAATGGTTCGGACAGGTTGCGGGTTTCACGCGAGGTGTTCAGGGAAGGGGAAAGCGGCAGGGAAGCCAAAAGGGGTGGAGAATATGTCGAGTTTGAAGAGATCATGGGCATGGGGAGTGCGTGAACGGGCGGATCTCCGACCATGTTGCCGGGGATGACTGTTTCCGGCTTTGGCTGGATTGCGGCCAGCATGATGTTATCTTCATGCGGGTTCTGTCTTCCGCGAGGGTTGAGCCATTTGTCCAGTTTATCCAGTTTTTCACCTACCACTGCAACGGGCGTTTTGCCGTTGGCCGCATATTCATAGGCATATTCGCCTACGGTGTAGACTGTCCCAATGTATTGGGCCGGTCCGCTCAGCAGGAGTGATCCCGCGCCGACCAGGGCGTTCAGGGCCAGACAGCCGGAAACTGACACGGCAACTCCCAGCAATATGCAATTGGCAAGCAAGGATGATCTCATGCCTTGGGGAAAAGCAAAGGGCGTGCCTTTTTCAAAAGATCAAGGCAATCGGATCGCTTGGCAGCAGCCTCATGGCGCGCCATTGCCCGAGAGTCGGCTTGTTGACGCTATTTGTCCGTTTTCGGGGAGGCGTTCAGGATGCGCATCCCATACACATGGTCCAGTGGATTGGCTGACATGTCCGCGGCGTTCCACAGCTCCATGCCCGGTTCCAATGTGGTGATGACCGTCCGGCCTACCACGTGTCTGCCCGATTTCCCGAAAACCAGAGTCTTTACGCCCCACATGGAATGCATGATCACAGGGCTGCCGTCACGGGTTCCGATATACAGCATGATGTGCCCGGGCGAGCGGATCAGAGTCAGGAATGGTATGGCATTGTCCATGATGGCCTGCTTCTTGGCGTCCCGGCCGAGGCTGCCGAGGTCCGTGTGAAGCCCGGCCTCGTATTGCTGGTTGGAATTGCGGGGCAGGTAGATGCCGAACCCGCTCAACAGGTCCATGGTCGTGGCCGAGCAGTCGCGGTCTCCATAAAGCCCCCCCCATCCATAGGGCCTGCCCATCATGGTATTGGCGATCTTCGCGAACATGGCCGGTGTGGGGGCAAAAGGCATCAGGGCTGCGTCGTTCCGGGATATGCGGGCTGTCGTCAGCATCGCGTTACCGTGGGCGTCCCGCAGGGGAACCAGTACGGAAAATCCATTCCGGTCGGGTCGTTCGGCAAGAGGAAGGATCGTTCCCACCTCTCCCATGCAGCAGAAACGGCCGTCCTGATCCGCAATGGATACCCGGTCGCGGGTCATGGCCACCATTGCCGGAGCGTTGAAGCGTTTGCAGAATGTTTCGTCTGCCCAGCCGATGTTGCGCACCGGCACCCAGCCGAAGGCAAATCGGGATTGCACCAGTACCCATGCCTTGTCCGCGCTCATGTGCATGGCGCGTAGTGGCGTTCCTGCCAGCACCAGAGAGTTTTGAACGTAATCGAAGGGATAGCCTTCACCGGCCATGGTGAAGTCGTAGAAAGCCGGTTCCTGTGTGGGCAGGGCGCGCATGCTTGTGTTGACCACGGCAATGCAGGCGCGGTCCAGCGAAGGATATGCCGAAACCCGAGACAGCGTGCGCATGCGTTTGAGCCATTCCGGGCCGCGTTCAAGGGTGTTTTGTCCGAAAAGGTGTTTTTTTTGAAAACGGTCCAGAGCCCAAAAAACCTGATCCGCCGTCAGCGTGTTCCGCTCCCTGGTCCATGGTGAAAAATGGTGGCGCAGGAAGTCCGCAAACAACACCGCCTGCGTTCCGGCACCGATCAACGGCTTGTCGGGATTTTTTCCATGGTAGGCACCGGCGTCCTGCGGCAGGGTTTGCAGGTCCCGGATCATGCCGGGGGTCGTGGCACAACCGGAAACCAGTATGAACAAGGCCAGCAGCATGGCGGAAGAAACGTTCTTACTCATAATTTGATAATTAGGCACAGAAAGCGGCGGGGATGTCAACTCATTGAGAGAGGCAGGGCCATGCCCTTGACTGTTGGGTTGTCCGCTCCGGAGCATGAAAAACAACGTTATACGTCCGGATAATTCATGCGCCTGAATTGACACGTTTTCTGGCTTTATATACGTTGGCGACACCCTCTCTCCATATAATTATCTTAGGATGGTGAAGTTGCATGAAAAGATATGGTCTTCCATTTGTTTTGTTGTTGGTTTTTGCTTTGAGTGCCTGCGGCGGATCGGAACCGGAGGCGCAAAAACAGGTTGAACAGACCTCGCAAACCATTACAGATATGATGGGCCGTTCTGTGACCGTGCCCCTGAATCCCACACGCGTGATCTGCTCCGGTCCGGGGTGTTTGCGCTACCTGACCTATCTTCAGGCTCAGGATCTTGCCGTGGGTGTGGACAGCATTGAAAAGCGCAAGACCCGTATCGATGCCCGTCCTTATGCCTTGGCCAACCCCCAGTTTGAAAAGCTGCCAATGTTCGGTGAATTCAGGGGCCATGACAATCCCGAACTGATAGCTGCGCTGGAACCGCAACCTCAGGTCATTTTCAAGACGTACCGCAATATGGGTACGGATCCGCAGGAATTGCAGAACAAGACCGGAATCCCCGTTGTTTCTCTGGACTATGGCGACCTGAATGCACGCCGGGGTGCCATGAATACGGCATTGACCCTTATGGCCAAGGTGCTGGGCAGGCCGGAGCGCGCGCAGGAAGTCATCAGGTTCATTGATGACGCCGCTGCGGACTTGCATGATCGTGCCGCCAAGTCCGCACAACATCCCAGTTGCTATGTGGGCGGTATCGCTTCCAAAGGGCCGCACGGTTTTCGCTCCACCGAGCCGGGCTATCCCCCGTTTGCCTTTTTGGCCGCGCACAACGTGGCCGCGCCTGCTGACGGTTCCAAGCCTGCACGCCATGCGGATATTGCCAAAGAACAAATTGTCCAGTGGGAGCCTGATTATATTTTCGTGGATCTTTCCACCATCCGTGCGGGTTCCGAGGCCAATTCCCTGTACGAGTTGAACACGGATCCCTCCTATAAAGGACTCAAGGCCTGCAAGGAAGGCCGTATTTTCGGCGTACTGCCGTACAACTGGTATACATCCAACCATGGCAACACTCTTGCGGACGCCTACTTTATCGGCAAAACCCTGTACCCGGATGCCTTTACGGATGTGGATCCCGTGGCCAAAGCCGACGAGATTTACACGTTTCTGGTCGGAAAATCAGTCTTCAATGAAATGAACAAGGCGTTTGGAAGTCTTGCTTTCAAACCGCTGGATCCGTCCGTGTTGCGCATTGGTGACAAAGGCGAAATTCTGGCCCGGTAGAGGGATATATGCATTTTGAAGACGGCTGCATACCTGCCGGATATCTTCGGCACATAGGGCGCAAGCGGATGATCGTGACCGCCGGGGCGGTGGGTATGGTCGCATGTGTCCTGTTGGCCGTGAGCCTTGGTGCGGTCAATATCCCGTTGCCCGATGTGCTGGGAACGCTGGCGGGAAAGAGCGCCAGCAAACGGTGGGACGCCATTATTTGGAATATCCGTCTGCCACAGGCCCTTTCCGCTCTGGTGGCCGGAGCCGGTTTGTCCGTTGCGGGCGTGGTCATGCAGTCCGTGTTGCGCAATCCTCTCGGTTCACCCATTACGTTGGGTATCTCCCATGCGGCGGCATTTGGCGCGGCGGTTTCGGTCATGCTCTTTGATGCCGGGAACATGCACTCCACCGGGGCGGACGCCATCGTAATCAACAATCCCTACCAGACCACGGCCGCGGCGTTTTTCATGAGCACGGCCACCACGCTGATCATGATCGGCATTGCCCGTATCCGGCGAACTTCTCCGGAAGTCATGATCCTTGCCGGAGTGGCTTTGAATGCGTTGTTCACTGCCGGAACCATGCTGTTGCAATACTTTGCGGACGACGTGCAGTTGGCTGCCATGGTCTTTTGGACCTTTGGCGACACGGCGCGTGCGGACTGGGCCGAATTGGGATTCATGAGCATCGCTCTGGTCGGTGGACTTGTTTTCTTTACGGCCAACCGTTGGAATTACAACGCCGTGGATGCCGGAGATGAAACCGCCATGGGGTTGGGCGTGCGCGTGGAGCGTGTGCGTATTCTCGGCATGCTTGTGGCTTCGCTGGTCACGTCCGTGATCGTGGCTTTTTTGGGCATTATCGGCTTCGTGGGCCTGGTTTGTCCGCACATGGTGCGTCGCGTGGTAGGGGACGACCATCGTTTTCTGCTGCCGGCATCCATGGTGTGCGGCGGACTGTTGCTGGTGCTGTCCGACACTGTGGCGCGACTTGTTCTGGCACCCCATGTGCTGCCCGTGTCCGTACTGACGGCCTTTATGGGTGCCCCTGCGTTTTTGTACCTCATTATCAGGGGCTATCGAAAATGATCCTGCGTGTTGACGGACTTGATTTTCAGTACAGGAGCACACCCGTGCTGCGGGATGTGCATTTTTCCGTGGACGAGGGGGAGGTCTTGGCCATCATGGGACCGAACGGCGTGGGCAAGACCACGCTGCTCAAATGTATGAATGCCATACATCGTCCCTCCGGCGGTTGTGTGCTGGTGGACGAGGCCGACGTGTTTCGCCTTCGTCCCGACCAGATAGCCCGCAGGCTGGGATATGTTTCCCAACGGGCGGAAACCGGGCGCATGACGACTTTTGACGCCGTGCTCATGGGGCGCAAGCCGCATATTCGGTGGCATGTGAGCGAGCATGATTTGCGCATTGTGGACAGCGCGCTCAAACGGTTGCGCCTGGAAAAGCTCTCCCTGCGCTATCTGGACGAAATGAGTGGCGGAGAAGTGCAAAAGGTCTGTATTGCCCGCGCTCTGGTTCAGGAACCGCGCATTTTGCTGCTGGACGAACCCACCAGCAGCCTTGATCTGCGCAATCAGGTGGAGATTCTCGGCCTTGTCCGGGCCGTTGTCAGGAGTCATAACGTGGCTGCCGTCATGACTATGCATGACCTGAATCAGGCTCTGCGCCACGCAGACAAGTTCGTATTCCTGCGGGGAGGAGCGATTCACGCGGCCGCAAGCCGGGATGAGGTGACCGAAACCATGATCGAAGACGTTTACGGCGTTCGTGTGCAGATGGTTCAGGTCGCTGGCCGTCCGGTGGTCATCCCGATGGATGACACCGAAGAACGTTTATTGCGGGAACATGACCACATTCATCATCAAGAATACGGCATCAGCCAATAGGAAGTATCATGAGTTATACCACCCCGGACCATGTTATTGAAGAGGCCGTGCGTTTTCACGGCCATGTTTGCCCCGGCCTTGTCATCGGTATTCGTGCCTCGGAAGTCTGTCTGAAGGAATTCGGCCATAACAACGAGGAGCCTGTCTGCTGCGTCTGCGAAACCGACATGTGCGGCGTGGACGCCATCCAGTTCATGACCGGCTGCACGCTGGGCAAGGGCAATCTCATGCAGCGCGATTATGGCAAGATGGCGTTCACGTTCTATCGCAAACGGGACGGCAAGGGATTTCGTTTGCTTCTCAATCATGATGCTTTGGGCGCCGAGCATGCGGAAAGTGCCGAACTGCTTAAAAAGGATCTGGAAGGAACCATAACGCCGGAAGAGGCGGAACGCCTGGCCATGTTGCGGGAGCGTACACGTCTGCAAATTCTTGATGCGCCCATTGAAAGCCTTTTCACACGCATGGAACCGAACCAGTATATCCCCCGTCCTGCCAAGATACTGGAAACACTGATATGTGCGAGTTGCGGCGAGGGCATCATGGAGTCGCGCTCACGTCGTTTTGACGGGAAAATTCTTTGTATTCCATGCTTTAACAAGGTCGAACAGAAAGTGTGATGTTCCTTTACTCCTTCGGGCCGGAGCGTTATGGCTTGTCCATACCGAGGGGGATTTCATGGAAAATCGAATAGAACGGCTCGAATCCGCTGTTGCCCAGCAGGATAACACCATCGAAGAATTGAATCAGATGGTGTTTCGCCAACAGCAACAGATCGATGAGCTGGAAAAAAAACTGGGACTGCTGGCTGCCAAGTACCGTGAAATGGCCGAAGCCGCCGATGCCGGTATCGTGGACACGCCTCCGCCACACTATGGAGGGCGTTCATGACCTCGGCGCAGGAGATCATCGACGCGCTCGGCCTTGAACCGCACCCGGAAGAGGGCGGTTATTTCCGCGAAACGCATCGAAGCGTGGAAGAGCATGCCGCGGGGCATCTTCCTGATCGTTACCCCGGTTCGCGTGCCTATGGAACAGCAATTTACTATTTACTCACTCCTCAAACCTTTTCCCACCTTCATCGTCTTAAAAGTGAAGAAATATTTCATTTTTATTTAGGCGACCCTTGCGAGATGCTGCATCTGTTTCCGGATGGTCGACAGAAAGTTGTGACTCTTGGGCAAGACATAATAAATGGCCAATGCGTGCAACAGGTTGTTCCTGCAGGAGTTTGGCAGGGGATGCGTCTGTTGCCGGGAGGAAAGTTCGCGCTCCTTGGTTGCACTGTTGCCCCCGGATTTGAATATGAAGATTATGAACACGCCAATCGCAATATTTTGTTGCAGCAATATTCCGAATCAGAAAAATTGATACGTTTGCTCACATTGTGATGACTTTCTCCCGATAAAGAAATGGAAATATGGAATGATTGATTATCGTGATAATCAATTGTATAGTTGTTTTCTCTATCTTTGTGGTGGAGATTCATAAATGGAATATCAATAAGGTGTTGTAATTCAGCGAGGGGGAAACTCATGAATTTTTTTAAAAATCTCAGCCTGCGAAACAAGATACTATTGCCCGTTACTCTTGTTGTCACGATTATACTGGTAACGACATTGACCGTTCTCGGAACCCGGGTTTCGGATATGTCCGGGCGACAGGCTCTGGAACGCACAGAAGAGATGGCTTATCGCTATGGTTCGGAAGCCAAGGGGCATCTCGATTATCTCGTGAATTTGGCGGATATTTTTTCTCGAAGCCTGGAAGAATATATCGTCCAGCCTACAAAACCATCCCGGAGCACGATCATAGGCGTCATGAAAGGTATTCTGGACGGCAATTCCGAAGTCTTCAGCATGTGGGCGGTCTTCGAACCGAACGCCTACGACGGCAACGATGCCGCATATGAAGGTCAGCCCGGCATGCTCGGCAACGGACGTTTTGCCCCGTATCTGACTAAAGGCTCCAGCGTGGTTGACCATGTCTCCGGCCTTGCTGAGCCTTCGCCTACCAGCGACTACTACAACATACCGCTGCGTACGGGCAAAACGTACGTGACGCCGCCTGTAAGTTATAACTACGGTGGGAAGCAGGTCCTGCTGGTCAGTGCTTGTGTTCCCATCGAGTATCAGGGCCGGGTTGTAGGCGTGGCCGGTGCGGACATGTCCATGGACATGCTGAGTGCCATCACCAAGGATCTGCATCCGTATGAGATCGGTTACGCCACCATTATGACCGGGAAAGGACTCATCGTCACGCATCCCGCCCAGGAGATAGTGGGCAAACCTCTGGCCAAGGTTACGAGCCGGGATTTTTCGGACCGCGTTCTGACCAAGATTACGAACGGCGAACCATATCACGAAGTGCGCGTGGCCAAGAATACGGGCAAGGAAGCCCAATTTTCCTTTGCTCCCTTTGAAATTGGCGACACCGGCAACTATTGGATGATGGGCATTAATGCACCCATGGAAACTGTCATGGCCCAGTCCCGGGCCATGGTCAAGATGTGCATCGGGTTGGGTGTGGTCGCCTTGATAATTTTGGGCGTTATTATCTTTTTCCTGGCCCGTTCCATCGCCGCTCCGTTGGGAACCGGCGTCGACTTTGCCCAGCAGGTGGCCAGCGGCGATTTGACCGCAACCCTCGAGCTGGATCAGAAGGATGAAGTCGGCAAACTCGCGGGAGCGCTCGACGGCATGGGTCACCAACTGCGCAAAGTGGTTGAGAACGTGCGTTCCGGCGTAGATAACGTGGCGGCCGGTTCCGAAGAACTGTCGTCCACAGCGGAAACCCTTTCCCAGGGAGCTACGGAACAGGCCGCCAATGTGCAGGAAGTTTCCTCATCCATGGCGCAAATCGCATCCAACATCGCGCAGAGCACGGAAAACGCCAAGACGACCGAAGAGATTGCCCTGCGTTCGGCAAAGGATGCCGAGGAGGGCGGAAAAGCCGTACGGAATACCGTGGTCGCCATGCGCGAGATCGCGGATCGTATTTCCGTTGTGGAAGAGATTGCGCGGCAAACCAACCTGCTGGCTTTGAACGCCGCTATCGAGGCTGCTCGTGCCGGAGAACACGGCAAGGGCTTTGCAGTCGTCGCCGCCGAGGTTCGCAAGCTGGCCGAGCGTTCGGGAACCGCTGCAGCGGAGATCAGCGAATTGTCCGTTAATAGCATGTCTGTTGCGGAAGGCGCCGGAGAGATGTTGAACAAGATACTGCCGGATATTCAGCAGACGGCCGAGCTGGTGCAGGATATCACCGCCGCTTCTGAAGAGCAGAATCGCGGTGCGGAAACCGTCAATCAGGCCGTGCAGCAACTGGATTCGGTTATCCAGCAAATAGCTTCTGCTGCGGAAGAAATGTCTTCCACCTCCGAACAGCTCTCCGGGCAGGCCGCACACCTCATGGATACCATGTCCTTTTTCAAGATTCATGGGAATGGTCAAAGGTCGCGGACTATGCGTCGGACCAAGACGTCGGCTCCTCGCCCCAGTCTTCCCGCGTCGCAGGGAGGTTCCGTCAAGATGCCCTCTCGTCCTCAGGGCAAAGGTCTTGATCTGAACATGAAGGATGAAGAGTTCGAAAAGTTCTAGCGTCGCGTTGCAAAACAAGCAAAACAGCCCCGGACCGTCGGTTGCGGTTCGGGGCTTTATTTGTACCTGCCAGTCGTTGATTCAGGACAAGGAAAGAGCTGCCGCATGAGCCGAGGCCCACGCCCAGTGGAGGTTGTGTCCACCCAAATCGCCGGCTACGTCCAGTAACTCCCCGAGGATGAACAGTCCGGGAACAGCCGTCACTTCCATTGTCTTTGAGGATATTTGGGCCGTGTCCACGCCGCCCACAGTGATTTCTGCCTTGCGCCAGCCCTCGGTGCTTTGCGGAATGAATTCCCAATGGTGGATGGCTACCGCCAGTTCTTGTTGTAGTTTGTTGGAGATCTGTGGCACGGGAGTGGAAAGAGCCTGTTCAGAGAACCATTCAAGCACCATACGTTTGGGTAACAAGGATTGCAGATGTTTGCGGAGTAGCTGGTTTCGGCTCCGGTTTGCCTGAATATTTTGCGCCAGATCAGTTGTCGGCAGCAGGTTGACGTTTACCTTTTCTCCCTCGCTCCACACGGAGGCTGCCCGCATGATGGCCGGGCCGGAAAGGCCTTTGTGCGTAAAGAGCAGGTCGTCGGAGAATGTCCGGCCTTTGCAAGTCACTTCGGCAGGCAGGGCGACTCCTGCCAGCCGTTTGCACAGGCTGCCAGATTCGCCTCCCAAAACCAACGGCACCAAGCCCGGTTGCAGGGGCGTGATTTTCAATCCAAAAAACCGCGCCAGTTCATATCCCAACGATGATGCCCCGGCCTGGGGCCAGCTTTGTCCGCCAAGAGCGAGCACCAACGTTGGTGCGCAGAGCTGTTCATCGTTGAGGTTCACGGTAAACGGGCCTCGTCCTTCCACCGATTCGATAATTTTGTTGCAGAGGATTTTAGCCCCTGCCCGGTGGCATTGCTCCACAAGCACGCCTGCGACTCTACCGCCTCCCTGATCGGAAAAAAATTGACCGTCAGCCTTTTCCTCATAGCCGATGCCGTGTTCCGCGAAAAAACCGACCACATCCCAAGGCGTGTGCCGGGCCAGTGCGGATTTGCAGAAATGCGGGTTGGAGCAAATGAAATGTTCGGCCGAGGTGTACAGGTTGGTGAAGTTGCAGCGGCCGCCGCCGGCTATGCGCACCTTTCTTCCCGGTTTGGGACCGTGGTCCACCAGCGTAACGGCCAATCCCTGCCGTGCGGCAAGCATGCCGCAGTACAATCCGGCCGCTCCGGCCCCCAGAATGATTACGTCCTGTTGCGTCATGGCCCGGTTGTAGGCTGGTTCCGCATCATGCTCAACAGGAAAAACGCACGGCAAGCCGTCTTTTCATTCGTCCGGGTTTCTGGTACTATGCAGGATATAAGGCCTTTCATGCCACGTTCACAGGGAGGATATTGCAATGGAAGGATATTTCTGGTTTTTCCTCGGTCTGATCATGACGATCGCCGCGCTGGTGATGATCAAGGTCAGCACCCCCAACGAAGACTAGGGGAACCGTGCCGCTGAAACGGCACAAACTTTTTTTGCAACGGGGAATCCGCATTGACGGGTTCCCCGTTTGTCCATGAACACGCATACACTTTCGAGGTTCGCCATGATCATCTACTCGTGGAACGTCAACGGCTACCGGGCCGTACTCAAAAAGGACTTTCGCTCCTGGCTGGATGCCTGCGGGGCCGACGTGGTCATGCTGCAGGAAACCAAGGCAGAGAAAACACAGATTGCACAGGAAGATAGTGAGCCGGACTCCTTCTCCTACCACTATTGGAATTCCTCCAGGAAGAAAAAAGGCTATTCCGGGGTGGCCTGTTTTTCCAATCCTGAACCTCTGGCCATCAATACGGGCCTTCCGGATCCCGATTTTCAGGGAGAAGGGCGGGTGTTGCATCTCGAATACCCGGATTTTCATCTCTTCAACATCTATTTCCCCAACGGGCAGATGTCCGATGAACGGTTGCAATACAAGATGCGTTTTTATGACTGCTTTTTGGCGCATGCCGAAGAGCTGCGAAAGGACAAGCCCATTGTCGTCGGTGGTGATTTCAACACCGCCCACACGGAGATTGATCTCAAAAATCCCAAGTCCAATGCGGAACGTTCCGGGTTCCTGCCAGAAGAACGTGCGTGGATCGATTCTTTTATCGAACATGGTTACGTGGATACTTTCCGCATGTTCGAACCCGATCCGCATCATTATTCATGGTGGTCATATCGTTTCAATGCCCGCAAGAACAACGCGGGGTGGCGTATCGATTATTTTTTTGTTTCCAGCGAATTGAAGGACAAAGTCACACGGGCGTGGATAGAGCCGGATGTGTTCGGTTCGGACCATTGCCCTATCGGAGTGGAAATCGACGTGTAATCGGTTCCCGAAACGAGGAGATAAGAAACAGGGCCGTGCGCATGGTTTGCGCATTGGCCTTTTTTTGGTGGTGTTTTTTAAATTTGCTGCCCAAAGCGGCTAACGGTCGACATCCAGTTCGCGTTTCTTGGTATACAGAAAGCGGATGAATTCGTACTCGAAGGGCGTATCCGTGGAGTAGTAACGGAAGGGGGTCGTGGACCGGGCATTGAGCGCGCGAACACCGGTGTTTATGTTTCTGGCCGTGTCCTTGTCGTCCATGTCAGCTAAATCATAGATGGTTTCCATTTCATAGTAGGTGATGAAATAGTCGCCCACTTCCCCAATGGTGTCGCGCACGTTGGACGGCCCATAAATCGGAAGTACCAGATAGGGGCCGGAATCAAAGCCCCAAACGCCGAGAGTCTGGCCGAAATCTTCCTTGCGTTTCTGGATTCCCATTTCCGTGGCCACGTCGAACAGTCCCAACACACCCAGCGTGGAGTTGACCAGGAAACGGCCCAGCACCGTGACTGCCCGTTTCGGCTTGGCTTGCAGTACGGAGTTTACGAAGTTCGGAACTTCGTTCAGATTGTCTATGCCGTTGGAAATCCCCTTGCGCAGTGGAGGGATGACGACGGCCTTGTACACGGAAAGTGTGGGCAGGAATACATAGGTGTCGAACCGGGCGTTGAAGGCGTACATGGTCCGGTTGAACTTGTGCAGCGGATCGTCCACGCCTATGTAGGAATCCTCGGTGGCGTATTTGATCTCGTCCGGTGTGGGCGCGTGGCTCACCTCTGTACGGAAGCTCCTGTCGTCCAGCGTCAACTCCGGGGCGACCTTGGTGGTGACGCAGGCTCCAAGCGTCAACAGCAGGCAGGTCAGGGCCGCAAAACGGGCAAGATGCTGCATGAGGGGAGAGGGAAGGTTGTTCATCGTTTCACCTCATCCGCGGTTGCGCCCATGTCCTTGAGCATGCGCCGTGCGAACGGGGCGTACATCATATTGCCGCAATGTCCGCCGTGTTCAAAGAGGAATGCCCTTTCACCGAACACGTCCTGGAGGAACGTAACCTCGTCGTGGTCAAGGATGGGGTCGTCCAGATTGCCCACCACATAGATGTTGTCAGCCGAACGCAAAAACGGCTCAATGCTTGCGAGGCTGCAATTGCGGATCGCTTCCTCCTTGCTTATGGGAGGGCCGAGATAGCGCAGGTAAGGATAGAGATATTCATCGAAATATTGTTCGAAGCGCAGCTTTGAGGCTACGGTGAAGTAGGGCAGCAGCGGGTCATGCGAGGTCAGAAAAGTGTCTGAAGGAACCACGTATCCGGCGTGGAGGCATACGTCCGAGGTGAAAATCATGGAAGCCGCCGTAACGCGGAATGAAGTGCCGATAAGGATTTTGTAGTCGGTTTCCGAGGCGTCCAGATATTGTGAGAGTTGAAAGAGAACTTCGCTGTCGAGCGATTCCACTTCCCGTTTTTTGTAGAACTTTGCGAACTGGCGATAGAGTTTGTCCATGACCTCGACCGGCGTTTTCCCGCCCGTGTTTTCCGGGGCCAGCCAGGAGTCGAAACGGAGAGCCGAAGCATAGAGGTTCACGGCCGGGTTGATCATCAGCACCTTGTTGAAATGAAATCGTCCCTTGCTTTTGTCGAGATGCGCCAGAAACGCGGAATGCATGCCGCCGAGGCTGTACCCGCCAACATCGTATCCCGTCACTTCGGCTTCCTCTTTGATTTCATCCGCGATCCAGCCCATGACCCGATATAAATCCTCCACGTCGTTGGGAACATAACCGGCAGCGGCATGGCGCGAAGCGCTGACAATGAAGTTGAAGTGCGTGGGGGAACTCAGGCAGGCGACATGGTAACCCGCACCATAAAACAGGGCGCGCAAAAAACGCATTTTACTTGCGTCGTGGTCCGCGCCGGTTCCGGCAATCAGGAACATGAGCGGGGCCGGTTTCTTTTGCAGGGCCACGGAATATTCCAGATCTTCCGCATACCAGAAGATGTCCGGAATAGGGCGGGAGTCCACTTCGAAGCTGCGCAGGGAAACGCGGGGAACCGGCTGTATGGTATACACGGCGTCCGGTGGTGTGCCGAATACCGTGGCTTTGTATGGATCAGTGAAAGGATAGGGCTTGTCCTCGGCAACAGCGTGAGCCGTTGCCAACAGGCAGAACGCAAAGGCCGCCAATGCTACGGCTTGTCGAAAAAACGTTTTTTCCACGTGTCTCCGTCTTTCAGCTGAGAGAGCGGTCGGCCGTGGCAACTCCCCGAAGTCCGGCCGAATTAAGTGCCCATCTCATACCGTTCCGGTACTATTCCGTCAATGAGCATTGGATTACTGCCTTCCACCATTCCCCGAAGGAATCGTGCCGTTGGCCGTATTACGCATGGACGCTCATTCGGCCCGGTGGTAAAAACAGCCATTCGCATACTGAAAGACCGGGAGATAGCATGCTGCTTGGAATCGACGTCGGAGGCACGCACACGGATGCCGTGGCTCTGGATTTGACCGAAACCCGTGTGGAGGTGGCCGCCTCGTGCAAGGTGCCCACGAACCATGACGATCTGCTCGCATCCGTGAACGCGGCTCTGAAACGGATTCTTGCGGACGTGGACCGCGCCAAGGTCCGTCAGCTCAACCTTTCCACCACGCTTTCCACCAATGCCCTTGTTGAAGGACGTACCGAGGATGTGGGCCTGCTGGTCAGCGCCGGTCCGGGCATTGATCCGCATAATTTTCGGCCCTGCCGGGATTTTCACGTGTTGGAAGGCTCCATAGACCATCGGGGCAACGAGGTCCGCGCCTTGTCTGCAAGGTACGTGCAGCGTGCCGTGGACGCCTGCCGGCAAAACGGCGTGCGCGTATTTGCTGCGGTGGGCAAGTTTTCCACCCGCAATCCGCGGCATGAAAAACTGATT
>Ga0207831_100273_pt1 | contig 21955 bp, 17 predicted proteins | sample TtanPargueraPR_7_FD_187741 | JGI IMG/M metagenome (GOLD analysis project Ga0207831, IMG submission 187741) | Aerobic enrichment media microbial communities from Bioluminiscent Bay, La Parguera, Puerto Rico - Tt and M1 (2) (SPAdes) | ecosystem: Environmental > Aquatic > Marine > Unclassified ... | reverse complement strand
GAGGAGCAGCAGGTGCACCTCCGCCCGACCGGCCACCTGCCGAAGCGCCGCATGCATGCTCATACCGAAGGCGTCGTAATATTCCCAGAGCAGCGGAATCCAGATGAGAGGATAGTCACTCCAGCCCGGAACGACAACATACATCAGGTATCCCATGAGAACGATCACGAGAAAAGACAGGAATTCCGGTCGCATGTGCCGCGCACGTTTCCCGAAGACCAGCCAGCTGTATCCCTCAAGCAGCAGCGGGACGAGCACGTAGAACGGTTTGATCAGTCCCCCGAACGCGGCGAGCAGTCCGACCGTCAACGCAGTACCACGGCCCACGCGACCACCCTGCCAGCGCACCCAGATGAGCAGTATATACGGCAGCTGACTGAGAATGACGAGATGCTCCCGCTGCGCATAGTTCGGCGTGGTGACGATATACACGTTCAGATAGGACCATGCCGCGAGCACGGCGAGACCGATCCCGTATCGGCGCTGCTCTGGTAAGGACCGCACGACACGATACGCCAGCATAAGTGTCAGCACGGTGAACAGCAGCATCGCCACATGCGCACTGCGGGCAATATCCAGTCCCGTCCATCGCGAGAGCAGCACCGGTACCACGCTGACGTAGCGGATCCAGGGCGGATTGGGGTCGACAATATGCCGTCCGGTTTCGCCGAGCTCAAGAATGGTCTGCGCCGCGGTCACATTGTATCCCACATCGAGATTGAGATCCGACCGATGCAATGTCACCGCGATACTGTGCAGCAACCCCAGCAGCAGAACTGCCATCACCACATACCGATACCGGCCGTGTAACGCACCGTGGCTATTTTTTCTTGTTATTTCCAATCCGTGAAAACCAGTGACCTCATCCGTGAAAATCAGCTTGCCAGGCCGCAGTTCGAGCCATGCGAGAACGAAGGCTAGTGATACGATTCACCCCACAGCTCCTCCGTCACATCTTGAAATTCCAGCGGCGAATCCCAGCAGGAAAACCAGGAGCGATTTTCATGCAGCGGCAGATTCAGACCGAAGTGACTGTTCAGCAGGACGGGAAACACATTCACCGGAGTAACATGATGTGAATACGCGGAAACATCCCCATGCGAAGAATACACGGCAAAAAAGTTCGCCATGCGCTCACGCATATCGCTATTTTCCATGCTCTCCCAGTCGAGATACGCACCGGGACCGTGGTCGGACATGATCATGAGCGTGAGCGGACGCTCGGAAGAGATGATAGCATCCACCGTATTTATAATGTGCCTGTTCAGAGCTGAAATCTCTGCAGAATAGGAATCAGCATATCCAGCACTGCTTACTCCGTTCGCATCACGGTAATGGCTCCCGTCGCGAATATCAACATGCTGCGTGGAAACAGAGGAATCCGCCGCAAGCGTGAACGGTGGATGCGGAGCAAGAATGTGCCCCAGAAAAAATAGTGGCCGGGGATGCCGGCCGGCCCGCACTGCAAAATTCAGCGCATCGTCGATATCGCTGTTGAGGGAAGAAATGCGTCTCCCGGTCGGATCTGCACCGAACTGGCGAAGGATCTTTCGGATACATACCCAAGACGTCTCCTCGAGATACAGATCGGTTGCGATATCTCTCGTCAGTTCTTCATTGATGGTAAGATCCGCCTGTTTCACTTTCGGGGAACCGTACATGGCCGTCGCAGCCAGCATGTATTTCGCCGATTTGAACATCGTCCATACCGGCAGATCCGGATATTCCTGCGCAAGGACACCCCTGACTGCATCTGCATCGTGGTCTGGAAAATCGTCAGGATCGATCGGCTGCATCCCTAGCAGCGCATGGAGTGTCAGCTGCGTCTGTGCATAATTCGAAGCAGAACTGTCAGCAACGAAAAAACCGCGATCGCGCAATTGCTGAATGAAGGGCGTATTATCCATGCCATACAGATCATGCAGGACATCAGCCCGTGCATATCCATCGAGGAGAAGCAGGATGATATTCGGGTTGTCCGCGGAAGGCGCGATGGCCGAGTCTGCAGCCGCGACAGCGGTGCCGGGAGCATACTTTTCTGCCTGCAGATGAAACCGGACGATATCCCAGGACGGAAACAGCAGCAGAATGACCGAGAATACGCCCATCAGTTTCAGGACGTTCGTGTGACGCCTGACAACAAACCATACGGCGACGGTGACGATCCCAATCACCAGATGCAGCGGAATCTGGACAACGAATCGCGACGTCATAGAAAATGGTATCCCGACCTCGGTGAGCATACGACGCACATGCGCGTTCACCAGAAGCAGAAACACCGCAGCGGATACCGCGGCAAATGACGCGGCAGCTTCCTTCGTCAGCAGGCTGACCACCGCACCGATAACAAGAGTACCCAACAGCACTGCCACGCCCACCATCACAACCGCCCCCGGCGTAATCATCACGCGATTCTCAGCATAAAAATGCAGCACCGGATAGACCGGGAAAAGAACCGCGAATAGATATGACCAGTATGATTTAGACATGGTGAGCAGTTAAGTAAAGGCAACTACAGATTCTCTCAGATTTTTGCACCCGCCTTCGTCCTCGCTTCGCGAGAACTTCGGCCTGGCGCGCAGATTCTCACAGTGACATTTCTACCGTGAAATCTGTGCAAAAATTTGTGCTAATCTGTGGTTGCCTTTATGTGGTTGCCTTTCCATTACGTGCGACTTACGAGGAACATCTCCCTCCCCGACTCCCCCAGCACCACCGATTCCACCACCCTGAATCTCCCCTCCAGCGCGGACAGGAATCCCTCCCGCGAATACGCGAATCCCTCCCGCACCGATCCCTCGGTCATGGCACGCACGTTCACATCCTCCCGCGGAATCCACTCCACGATGGCATGCCGGGCGATGCGCGCGAGGTAGGACATCTGCTCCTCCAGCGGCACCATGTGCGTGAAGCGCAGGTGATGCATGAGTCCGAGGTAAAGCGCGAGGCCGGCAGGACCCCGCGCCTCCAGAGATTCCCGCTCGCTGTGCGCCCAGCCGAGCGCGGGCGACGGGTTCGCGAGGTTCATCACGAGCGGCGTGAGGTGTTCGTCACCGCGCTCGCGGGCGTCGCGGTACATGGCATCCACCACGGCGTCGTCGGCGTCGAAGGCGGCGGTCGGGATGCCGGCATCGGCGGCCAGCCGCGCGTAGCGGCCGGTGTTGCTGCCGAGATCCCAGACACTCGCGGGCGAAACACGCGCGATCCACCCGCGCACGAGATCCTCCTTCTTCCGCGTCTCCGCGCCGCTGTACACGGTGTCGTCGTAGTAGCGGTCCCACGCGGACCCCCCGCCCGGCAGCGTGATGCTCTCAACGGTGCGCCGCAGGCTGTCGACCAAAGCGAGGGTCTGTTTCAGGGACTGCCTCGGCGCGGCAGCAGGCGCCAGTCGGCCGGACACCCCCTCCCGCCGCATCCTGCGCGCATCGCGGCGGATGGAGCGCGCGTGCAGGTGCACGTGCATGAGCGGGCCGGGACGCAGGGACGACCATCCGCGCAGCAGCCGCGCGCCCGCGTCGAGCGGAATGCCGTCGTGCCGCGCGCGCAGAAGGTCGGAAACAGCGCGTCCCGCCCTGCGGGAAAGCAGCAGCGGGACGAGAAACTGTTCACAGAACTGCAGGTAGCCGGCCCAGGGCTCGCCCTCGCGGTACGCGGTGAAGGAGAGCAGGTCGGTGAACACCGGCCGGGCGCCGGCGAAGGAGACGTTGAACGCCGAGGCATCCTTCAGCGTCATGCCGTGGCGCAGGGCGAGGCGCAGCACGCGCAGCGTCAGCAGCGCGGCATCCCGCAGCTGCGAAACACTCCATTCATACGGGAAGGAATACAGCGCGAGGCGCGGCGAACGCAGCACATGCGCGGCACCGGGATGCGGGGATTCGGAGGCGGGGATTTCCTCGAAGGGAAGGATGAGCTGCTTCTCACGCAGCTTCTCCGCCAGGGGGGATGCGGCGAACAGTGCGTAATCGTCCCGCCCCGGCGGCAGGACCACGCGCAGGACGTGATCCTCCCGCACGGCCACGAATCCCGCCGGATCCCGAAACGACCCGGGATGCCGAAACGACCCCGGATGCCGCGGCGCGTCAGTCGTCATCGTCCTCCAGGGGAAGCCCCCGCATCTTCCGCCACATTTTATAGAGCCAGCTCCTGATCGCAAACAGGAATCCCAGGAATCCCGCGATCAGCACCTGCGCAATAAAACTCCCCGTACCGGGATCAACGTATAAAAGGAAAAATTTCATAGATCACTTCTCTGGAGGACGGATTGAAATCCATTCAGTGCATAACATACAAAATCGACCCGCACACAACATACGGATTTCTCGAAACCTCATCGACACGGGATTTCAATCCGTCATTCATCCATGGTCCCCCAAACCTCTCCTGACACATCCACCAGCTCCAGCGGCCTGCTCCACGTCGAATACCACGCACGATCCGGATGCAGCGGGAAATCCGTTCCGAAATGACTGTTGAACAGCAGCGGGAAGACATTCACGGGCGTGATGCGGTGGGGGAAGTCCGACACGTCGCCGTGCGAGGAATACACCGCGAAAAACGACGACAGGCGTTCGCGCACATCCGAGCGGACGCGGCTTTCGAAATCGAAGCGCGCGCCCGGACCGTGGTCGGACATCAGCACCAGCAGCAGCGGCCGGTCCGCCGCGCGCATGCTGTCCACCGCCGCCAGCACCATGCGGTTGAGCACGGGCAACTCCTCCCGGTAGCGGAGGATATACTCGCGCGGCGTGGTTCCGTACACGCGGTGGAAGTGGCTGCCGTCATGGATCTTCGGAAATATCTCGCCGCCGCTGCATCCGCGCGCCGAGAGCGTGAACGGCGGATGCGGCGCGAGCAGGTGCAGGAACAGCATCGCCGGCTGCGGCCGGTGCACCAGCTGCACGCCGTATTCCAGCTGTTCGCGCATGAACGCGTTGATCGCCGACGCGCGTTTCCGCCCGGGAATCCGGCCGAGGACTTTGCGCAGGAAGGACCACGACGTCTCTTCGGCCAGCATTGCCAGCTCGATACTGCGCATGACATCGTCCTGCAGCACGACATCCGCGTTCGCGGGTGGCGGCACGTTGTACATCGCCGTGGCGGCGCGCAGATAGCCCGCCTCCCCGAGCATCCGCCACACCGCCGCGCGGCGGTAGCGCTCGGCCAGGCGTGTGCGGACGCGGTAGCCGTCCGCAGAGGAAGCGAACGGCGCGCCCTCCCCGACCGGCAGCGGCTGCATCTCGAACAGGCTGAACAGCGACAGCATCGTCTGCGTATAATTCGCCCCGGCGCTGTCCGCCACGAAAAAGCCGCGCCCGCACAAAGCGGACACAAATGCACTGTTATCGAAATCGTACACGTCGCGCAGCACATCCGCGCGCGCGTAGCCGTCGAGCAGCATCACGACGATATGCGGAGGATCGACGGTATCGGGGATGGCGAGCGATGCGGGGGAAGGACGTGTATCAGAAGGAGGGACGGACGCGCCGTCACCGCCGCGCGTGATGAGCGTGGCCAGCGGCAGGACGACAAGCACCGCGGCCGTGATCGCAGGCACACGCATCGGCATGCTTCCTGAGCGGACGGCAGTCCAGGCGCCGATCGCCGCGAGAAGGTAGAACGCATGCACCGCGGCCTGCGACAGCAGGCGCCGCACCAGCGCCGGCGGAGCCCCCGTCGCCTCGATCACCGTCAGCACATGTCCGTTCGCCATCATCAGGAACAGAAGCACCGCCGCCGCCGTCACCGACGCATCAAAGCGCCGCGTCACGAGTCCAACGAGAGCACCCAGCAGCAGCGTCCCCGCCACCAGCGCCCCACTCACCACCCCCACCGTCCACCCCGACACCATCAATGGATTCATCGCCCAGAAATGCAGCACCGGTCCCACCGGCAACAAACATACCAAAAACCTCTGCGCTAATCTGTGCATGAATCCGCGCTAATCTGCGATATGATTTCTCTGATTAATCTGCCCCAATCCTCCCAGAATCCCCAACACCACCACCCCCAGCGGCACAATATACGTCGCCGTCAATCCCACCGAGAACCCCAGCAGAATCACCACCGCCGCCAATCCCAGAAACCTCAATTCCCCCTTCAGCCTCAGCACCGCACGAATCGTCAGACCCAGCCAGGCCAGGTACAGCAGCAGTCCGGCGATACCCGACATCATCAATATCCGCAGGAAGTCGTTATGCGCACCGAAGCCGGCGGCACCAAAGTAATTCCTGCCGGAGAACGATGACCCCAGCAATTGCGCATGCAGCGGAAGATCCTCGAATGCGGACAGGATATTGCGCCAGATATATCCCCTCGCATTTCCGAAATTATCCAGCGGCGCTTCGCCCGTGATCACGTCGATATCCGGCGTGACAATGGGCACGTATTCTTCGCCGGAGCGGATGCTGAAGCCGGCAGAAGTCAGGAGCAATGCGACCGCAACGAGCATACCCGATTTCAGCCATGCCCGGCGCAGGATCAGAAACAGGATGAGCAGGGAAAGGACAGCCATGTACACCACCCAGGTCGTGAGATGCACTATCCAGGCGGAAGAGAAGGCCAGCAGCGCCGTAAGCGTGAGCAGTGCATAGAACCAGCCCGCACTCTCCCGCCGCAGCGCGAGATACCCGGCCCCCATCAGCGCCATGCTGAAATGGATGCCATAGAGGGATACCTGGGCGTAGGGACCGGTATACCTGATCACGCCGCTGCGGATCGATGTGCCGATCGGACCGAATATCAGCTCATACACGATGAATCCCGCCGGCACAATCGCAGCGATCAGCACCGCCTGCGCGATGCGCGTCAACACCAGCTCACTGCGCAGGTAATGGAAGCCGAAAAGGATCATCAGACCCGGTAGAACGAACTTCAACGCCATGCCGGCGGATTCCTTCGACGGATCCACGACGAGAGCGGCCACTCCGGCCGCAAAACCGAGAAAAAGCCACGATGTCACCACCCGGTGACATACGCACCCGGATGTCACCACCTGGTGACATCGCAAAAACGAGCTGAAATCGCCTGTTTTTCTCCACACCGCCCATAAAAGAAAAAACGGCAGTCCCACGCCGATCAGCTGCAGCGGTGAAATGCCGAGTGAGTGTTTCCAGTCCCAGGTGATGTCGATCAGTGGTCTTGCAGCTATCAGAAATAGAATGACCATTAAAGGCCATTTATCGGTCTCGTTGAAGCCCCTCAATGACTGATACAAACCACGCACACTGAAAAACTGCGTCAATTATTGTGATAGATACCAATGATATGTCCGCTGGATCCCCTGTTCAAGTGAAATCCCCGGTTCCCACCCAAGGGACTTAATCTTCGATACATCCAGCAACTTTCGAGGCGTCCCATCCGGATAATCGGGATTGAATCGCAACTCTCCATCGAAACCGACGATATCCTTGATCGTCTCAGCCAGCTCCTTGATGGTCAGATCCTCACCGGTACCGACATTCAAATGCTGTTCGCCATCATAGTTCTTCATCATGAACACCAGCGCCTCCGCACAGTCATCCACATGCAGGAACTCCCTCCTCGGCGACCCCGTCCCCCAGATCTCCACATAGTCTTTCGTAACACCTTTTTCGGCCAGCTCTTCGATAAGATCGTCTGTGTAATCCGTGTAATCTGTGGTTGCATTATCCCTGCTCAGATCCTCCAGAACAGCATCATGATCACCATTCCTCATCAGCTTCGCCAGATGAAACTTCCTGATCAGTGCCGGAAGCACATGACTGTTCTTCAGATTGAAATTATCTCCTCTCCCATACATGTTCGTCGGCATGGCGGAGATGAAATCATCGCCATACTGACGCTTGTATGACTCGCACATCTTCATCCCCGCGATCTTCGCGATCGCATACGGCTCATTCGTTGGCTCGAGTTCACCAGTCAGCAGTGCATCCTCCGTCATCGGCTGCGGAGCGAGCTTCGGATAGATACACGACGATCCGAGGAACAGCAGCTTCTTCACGCCATGCTCGTGCGCGGTGTGGATGACATTATTCTGAATCGCGAGATTCTGGTAGATAAACTCACCGCGATAGACGTTGTTCGCATGAATCCCCCCGACGCGCGCAGCCGCGAGAAAGACATAGTCAGGTTTCTCGTTTTTGAAAAACTGCTCGACATCCGCCTGCCGTGTGAGATCCAGCTCTTCGAGCGGCCTGCCGATAAGATTGCTGTATCCCTCGGATTCGAGCCGGCGCCAGATCGCAGAGCCAACCATCCCGGTGTGACCGGCTATATAAATCGTGTCAGATTTTTTCATAGAAATACCTCTGTGTTCCCTGTGTCCTCTGTGTCTGAGGGGTTGGATGCGCAAATGGCAAATCAGTACCCCCGTCGGCGCACCTTCTCCAGGTCCGCGTCGACCATGATCTTCACCAACTCCTCGAATTTCACCTCAGGCTGCCAGCCGAGCTGCTCCTTCGCCTTGCCCGGATCACCGATGAGGATGTCAACCTCGGTCGGCCGGTAATATCGGGGACTCACTTCAACGAGCACTTTCCCGGTCGCCTCATCGATCCCCTGCTCATTCTCCTCCTTCCCCTGCCAGCGGAGGTTGATCCCGAGCTCACGGAACGAAATCTCCGTGAATTCACGAACAGTGTGGGTTTCCCCCGTCGCGACGACGAAATCATCCGGCTTGTCCTGCTGCAGCATGCGCCACATCGCATCGACATACTCGGGTGCATACCCCCAGTCGCGTTTTGCATCCATGTTGCCGAGGACAAGTTTTTCCTGCAGGCCATCCTTGATGCGTGCCGCGGCGCGGGTAATCTTGCGCGTCACGAAGGTTTCGCCGCGCCGGGGTGATTCATGGTTGAACAGGATGCCATTGCAGGCGTAGAGATTGTAGGCCTCACGGTAGTTCACGACGATCCAGAAACCGTAGATTTTCGCCACGGCGTAGGGTGAACGTGGATAGAACGGTGTGGTTTCGCTCTGCGGAATCTCCCGCACTTTCCCGTACAGTTCACTCGTCGAGGCCTGGTAGAATCTCGTCTTCACACCGGTCTCCTTGATTGCATCGAGAAAGCGCAGCGTACCGACGGCGTCCACCTCCGCAGTGTACTCCGGCACTTCGAAGGATACCTTAACATGACTCTGTGCCGCAAGATTATATACCTCATCAGGATCGACTTTCTCGAGCAGACGATTGAGATTGCTTGAATCGGTGAGGTCACCGTAGTGAAGAAACAGACGCTCGTTGTAAACGGACGGATCGTGGTAGAGATGATCGATGCGGCCGGTGTTGAACGATGAACTGCGGCGAATGATGCCATGGACGGTGTAGCCCTTCTCGAGCAGAAGTTCAGCGAGATAAGAGCCGTCCTGGCCCGTAATACCAGTAATAAGAGCGGTTTTCATTGCTATTTGTCTATTATGCGTGTTATCGGTTCATGAAGAGCGATTCTACCATTGAAACACAGAGGACACTGGGGACTCAGAGGAGTCATTTCTTGAAAAAAGCCCCTGTGTTCTCTGGGTTCTCTGTGTTTCAAGGGTTACTTCCGTGCGGTTAATTGCTAAAAGCCGATCTGGAAACCACCACTCAGAGTGGTCGTTTTCCCAAGGTACACATTCGGGACGTACGCCGCGGCATCGGGACCGCTGACGTCCCGGAGGTTGACGGCCGCGAATACGCGTCCGTTGTGCGTGACTTCGTAGCCCGCTTCGAAGCGAATGCTCTGCATCTCGAAGCGCACTTCCTCCATGAACGGTACCTTGATTGCATCCGTCCCCCTGATGTAAGTGACGTCCGGTCCCTTTCGTGCGTTCGTGAATTCAGCCTGCAGCCGAAGCCCGCGAAACGGCTTGACGATGACCGACGCGTACATCTCGTCAGAGTTATCACGGAGATAATGCCCGAGCACGAAGCTGTTGGTCTCAAAGGTCGTCGTTTCGAGGTTGTGCTTGTACGTCATGGGATTCGTGCGAGTGTATTCACCGCGAACGATCACGTTCCGCAGTGGCCAGTTGCTGAGCTGCGCGCCGGCTTTGATGCTGAAGAAGTTGTTGTCGTCCCCCTCGGTGAAACGGCGCGTGTTCAGTTCGTCGAAGAATATCGTTGTGAAAAGATGCAGGTGCCGGATGTTCCGTGAACTGATGTCCAGGAACATCTGAGCATTCTGACCTGTCTTGTTGCCGGCTGCATTCAGGGTGTGGTCGACGGACTTGTAAAACAAGAACGGCACGAGATAGGCCGCCTGCACGCCGATGTCGGAATACACGATGGAGTTACCGAATGATACATGCAGCTGCCGCAGCGGTTTGAACGTGAAGAGATTCGCCGCGAGGTACTTGTCGTGGAAAACTTCACGGAATACACCATCACTGGTATTGTACGAGCGTGTGCTGTCGAGCACTTCCGACACCAGCCACGCATGCACGTAGTTGAATTCAAACCAGTTTGTGGGTGCGAGATGCAGTTTCAGCTGTCCGGGCGACGGGAAACGACCGGAAAAGATGTTCGTCCCGTTGTACCCGCTGCCCCACTGGAAGTGATCTTTCATGATGCCGACCGATCCCCAATCCCAGCCGACAGTGATACCACCGCGCGTCTCACTGTAGTCCTTACCACCTCCGACAGCGCCCTTCGCGGGCGCACCAAATCGCTGGTTCAGGTATTCAGGACGCGTGATCTGCACGTTTTCCTGGTTGTCTCGGAGGCTGGCATAGACTCCCACGTGCTCACCGATATAGCCGAACGCATTGATCCCGTGCCAGCGGTGGTAGAAGCTCTCATTCTCATTCGAGAAATACTGCAGGCCGAGAACCGGAGTCACGCCCAGCCGGAATAGTGAGTCGGCGTAGAATATCCCGGTAGGATAAAACGAAGCCGAAGCCCTGTCGCGGTCTCTGAGCAAATCGATATCGCCCGGCCGGCGCTCATTCGTGCCCTGCTCCAACTGGAAATGGCGAAGATAGAACTTCAGCTCCCCTCGCATCCGCGTCGAAAGCTTGTCCTGCACACTCTGTGCCTCCAGGAGTTTCTGCATGATCAGCTTCCGTGAGTAGGGTTTCACGCTCGTGTTCAGATCGATTACCTGCGCTGAAGCGAGTTCGTCGAGAAACTCATAGAGAGTCGTCCAGGAAATATGTTCCGGTACGTCCTGTGCGTACACGGTATCGTACGAGTGGGTCAACCCTGAAACACAGAGAACCCAGAGAACCCAGAGGATTTTTTTAGGGAAGCGTTTTTGTATGGATCGGAGCATTGGCTGGCGCTATGTTGAGATTGCTGTTACGTGCACAAAATAGGGGGAACACGATGAAGGGAATTGCTCTTCAGAACAGAATCACATCTGACATCATTGAGTGTGCAATCAGAGTTCACAGACGGTTTGGTCCTGGAATGCTGGAGGCACTTTACGAGACCTGTCTTACACACGACCTCGTCAAAATGGGACATACGGTTGAAAGACAACTCCGAGTTCCTGTTGAATATGACGGGATTCTTGTGAACACAGGCTTCAGACTCGACATGCTCGTTGACAAGCTGATCGTCGTCGAACTGAAAGCTGTCGAAACCGTCCTTCCTGTCCATAAATCCCAAATTCTCACCTACTTGAAGGTACTGAAGCTGAACCTCGGTCTGTTGATCAACTTCAATGTCGTCAGACTGACCGACGGAATAAATCGCATAAGACGTTGGGACTAACTGAATCCTCTGTGTCCGCTGTGTCCTCTGTGTTTCAAGGGTAAATTCACTCGTATGTGATTCTGAGGGAAACGACACAAAGGTTGAGGTGATTACCCGCTGCGCGCATTGCGGAAGAATATGTTCACCATGGCCTTCCACAGGTACACGGTATCCGTGCGCCAGGGCGCTTTTTCGTAGGCATCGAGATACCGCCGCTCGGAGTCCATGATCTCTTCCAGCGTTTTGGGCATGTCGGCGTAGAAGGGGGGTACGAGCCCGGGACGGTACTTGATGCGCCGCTGCTTCAGGTCTTCATCGTACAGGCTATAATAGTGTGGGCTCAGGGGGCGAACTCCAACGATCTTCATCTCGCCTTTGAAGACGTTGAGGAACATGGGGAATTCATCCAGCCAGAGCTTGCGCATGAAACGGCCAAGGGTGGTGATGCGAAAATCGTCCTTGAACTTTCCCCCCTCGTCGAGTCCCTCATTCCGATGGATGTACTCCTGGAGGTACTCGGCGAATGGATACATGGTGCGCATCTTGTAGACGCCGATGAGCTTACCGTCCTTGCCGATACGGTTGAGTTTGACGAGGGGACCGTATGTCGGACTCTTATCAAAAACCGGTTCCTTGATCTTCCGCGCGGCGAAGTACATGCGTCCGTTGGAAGCGGTATCACCGAGCAGTTCGAATCCGCATGAATAGAGCCGACCCAGGGTCTCGGCACGCGACATGACGCGGTTGTTTCCTCTTGTCAGGAGAAAATAAATTCCTTTTGTGAATGCCAGCTTGGGAAACACACGCTTGAAGGCGTAGTCAAGGGGGTAGTAGAGGTAATTGAATACCGGCGGATATTTCCCGAGAAGCCGTTTTTTGCGCTGTTCCTGTGTCTCAACACAGTTGATAAAAATTCCACCAGCCGGCAGACGTTCGTTGACGGATTCGAAAAACTTGTTGACGTACTGGATGTCGTTGATGCGATGCAGGTTTACGATATTCCGGTAGACATCAATCGGTTGAGCGAGGATATTGAATCGCGTGGTCGTGGAGATGAAGAGCGTCTGGCCGGGATGGTCACCCAGGTGAAGACGAATGAATGAAAATGCCGCTTCACCCGCCTCATCGACGATGGAATCATGGAGCCCCTCATCGATCCGCCACTCCTGTACCGACCGCTCGACTTCCGACTCGAAATCCAGGCGTGGCTTTTCGCGCATGGTGTCGCGAAGCCGGCTCGCCGCAGTCAGTTCGCGATCAAGCGTATACACATAGGTCGCGAGCAGCTCAAATGCTGTCGTGAACACCATGGCGCCGATGAGCACGACACGTGAATAATCGATGCCGCCGTAAAGGATGATGGCCGTGACCACGAGCAGCAGAATCACATTCGTGCGGAACACTGCTATCGTGGCCTCGTTCATGCTCATCTCGCGCTTGAGCTGGAATTTCCGGCCAAGGAGAGATCCGATCAGCCAGACAGCTGAAAACACCGCGATAGGCGTGCGGTAATCCACGATGAACTCTGCCAGGTTGTGTCCGCGGAAGAGCGCGGTCAGGTAGAACGCGGCTGCGATAAATAGCGCATCGAAGCCGACAAAGAACAGGTACTTCTGCAGTCTGCTCATGGCTTCGCTTCAACCGGGTTTGAGCCGTAGGTCACGATGAAATCTGCCAGCCACGCAGTGACATCATCCTTGTCTGCCTGCATCTCCATCGCACGATCGCGCCAGTTCTGTCTTTCTTTGATATCCGACACGATTGTTTCAACTGTCTGCCGCAGCTTCTGTGTATCACCAGTGGAAATACCGACAGTCAACTGGTACGAATGTTCTAGTTCTGCAAGATACCCGAGCTTCCCTACAAAATCATTGTACCGAACAGACGGCGTACCGAGAACGGCTGCCTCGGCCGCCATGGTCTGGCTGTCCCCGGCATACAGATCCGCAAAATAGAGTACGTGATGGATATCACGGGGATGAACCGGCAGCTTGTAGGCTTCCAGCGCCGGATCAAGCTGCTTCTCCGAATTCACGAAAACCTTTCCATGCTTCTCAAGGATGGCAACCAGGTCCAACGCGAGCTCGGTGCTGATGCCGGACTTCCCAATATCATGGTGAGCTGAGAGTGAGGAAAAACGAAGCAGGAAATACCGTTCAGGAGATCCGAGATAGTCTTCGACAACAGAGCGGTCAGGCTTGAAATAGTCCGAACGGAGGTAGGCCAGTTCATGGTAGCCGTCATAATGAACAGTCTTTTGCCCCCATTTCCCGGGGGAACAGCTCCTGGGCGCAACGATCACCGAGGCGAACGGATAGCCGATCGCCGTCGAACTGGAAATGACATCGAAATCATCTTCATTGACGATGACTGAGGGAATTCCGAGCAGCCAGCCTGCATGGGCAATAATAATTGGTGTACCTACGAGAATATCCGGACGCAGTCTCTTTGCGAGCCGAAAAAAACCAAGCTCCTTGCGGACAAACTGTCCGAGGAAGGCCCACTTCCCTTTCCTTTCACCTCCGGTACGAATACGGTGCCACGATACCGGGACTTCCTCCGGATCAATGAGCTTTTCAAGCACATCCTTTTCATTGTAGGAAATGTGTACCTCGTGCTCATCGCGCAGTCTGTTTACGACATGCTTGAAAAGATGATAATGCGCAGGATGGGCGAGGTGGATCAGTATTCGCATCAGTGGATCAGTTTCATCCTCTGTAACCGGAAGCGGACTGCATCACCGAGCGTCGGAACGGAATTATACGACGCATGGACTTCGTCATTTCTTTTCATCACCATCTCGCCCTGTTCAATCCTCTCAAGAGCGTGAAGCATGGCCCGTGGAGCGACCTCGTAGTTCTTTTTTACCAGTGACGCAAACGTCTCGTGATCATCAACGCGAAACTGTTCCTGGTATACGATATCCCCTGCATCGATGGCATCCGTTACCCAGTGAATGGAAACACCTGTCTCCGCCTCCTTCCGGTACAATACCCAGAAGGGGGTGAGCCGCCCCCTGTTTTTCGGCAATAACGCATTATGTCTGTTGAGAACGCCGATGGATGCTGCCTCGAGAATCTCTTTTCCTACAATATTCTGGCTCTGGTGGATAATGATGTCAGGCTTTTTCTCTCGTATCCAGGTTCTGACAGCCGAATCCTTCAGCGAATACGCATGAACAACATCGATACCTCTCGCCTGCACAAACGCTGAGAGAGGCAGCTTCTCAGTATTCTGCCAGGACATTGGCATTTTCTTGCGCAGCCAGTACGTTCCTTTCAACAGAACATTTTTTGAATAGAACAGGGGTCCCATGATGAACAGAAGCGCAATGAGATACCCGATTTTCGAACGCTTCTTGCCGATGCGCATTCTGTCCCCCCGCGCTACAACAACCCCCACGACGTCATTCTGCCGCTCCCGAATGATCTCCTTGATGAAATCAACCGTGAACGCGGGATCATCCATTGTGATGATCAGTATTCTCATTGCGCATCATGGTATGCGGATACATATGATGCCATCGTCATTGACGTGAAGTTCCTCTCACGGAAGTACGTGAGCTGAGTTTCATAGAGGGGAAGCCCGGCAGGACCGAGATTCTTCAGTTTCAGACGGCGACGGATTCGGTCACCGAGTAGATGGGACAGAAATGAATCTGTTCTGCGATGGACGCTGAATTCCTCATCGCTTTCGTCGATGAATTCATTAGGATGCGTATCAAACACGATCGGCTTTCCTGTCCTAGCTGCCTCAATAGCAATCAAACCCCGTATCAGACGTGTCTGAAACGGAAAAATCCGCATTGTCGTACTCAGGTAGGGAAAAAGAAATGCAGAAAGCGGTACTTCGATCAGGGGCAGATCACCAGCTATATGGAGTCCTTCGGAATGGACACGATACGGCCTCCTTGGGGCTCGCAGCCACTTGAGCTTCTCTCGACCACCGAAGGAGAGGAAAAGATCGAAGCGCTGTGACGCGACGGAACTATCGTAAAGGTAGCCCGTTTTCAACAGGGCTTCTGCCGTGTACCGATTCACGCGCAGCGCTGGTGCACGAAAGCCGACTACTTCTTCCCCGGAAATATCCTCGAGGATCTTTTTTGTGCGCGACATGGCTTCAACCTGCTGATCGTAATTCAAACGATCCAGTGCTTCATCTGGCTCATGTGAATATGCATGGCTCGCCACTTCGTGCCCATGCGGAACAATCATCTGCACCACTTCGGGGAAACGCTCGGCAATATATCCTGTGAAGAAGAATGTACTCTTGATCCCGTGCCTGTCGTAGAGTTCGAGAAGCCGGGGCATACCTTCTTTCAGAACACGCTCGCCGGTTTCATCCCTCAGACGATTATGATAAATCGAGTGCGTTTCGACATCATTTGTCCAGAGACACACTCTAGCCATGGTGATTCAATACGGTAGAGAGTGCCACGGCCATCCAGGCGTTGGACCAGCGCATATACGAGATACGGTTTGTGTACCAGGGGAATTTCTGATAGTAGAAATATCCGCGCCTGTCCTGCATCTCGCGGATCGTGTACTCCGGGATCACTCTGGCGAAGTCGCGGTATTTATCGAACATGCTGAACGTTACGATGCCCTGTGCCTGGTTGTGAATCTCCACCGGCCATTCCTTCGGCAGCCGCCATTTCGATCTGCCGTCTTCGAAAAACTGGTCATTGCGATAGAACGTCAGTCCCTTCCGCACAGCATCCTCCCATTCCGGCTTCCGTATCCCGGTCAGCCGCATAATTTCTTCGATCGATTCGATCACGTACCCTTGGTGAAAATCGATCTGCACCCGTTCCTTTCCGGAATCGAGATCGAGACTGTAATTCCACCGCCCGTCAAACTGCTGACGATTGACTACGAAATTGACTGCCGATTCGATCAGAGCCAACAGATCGTCACCCCGAGTAGTCCGCCGAAGTCCCGCGTCGAGGGACGAAGGCGCGGCGTATCGAGGGGCCGTAGACCCCTCAGAGCTGCTTAAAACATTCACATATCGTGCAAGTAGCTCCGCCCCCAGCAGCGATGCATTGTAACATGCATCCTTCATGACCGGCGTGTACGAGATGCAGACACCTGTCTCATCTTCATAACGCGGTAGTTGGTTCAGCACGAAGTGAACGGCGCCCTCCATCACCTCGATCACCCGTTCATCGCCTGAGCTGTGGTAATACTCATGCAGTCCTTTCGCCACAAAGCCCGTCACGACGACAGAAGGTTCGTATGCTCCGAGATGCTTCACCGGTGAGGCCCATGGGAAGTTGTATCCCCAGCAGTAGCTGCTGTAGCCTTTCGAAGGATGCTCCCGAAGCCACGTGAACAACTTCTCGGCTTTTCTGAGGTATTCCTGGTCTCCGCTCTGTTGATACAGCAGGCTGTACGCTCGCAAAAAAAGGCCGACTCCCTTGGGATTGCGGCCTTTTCTGACGCCCAGCAGAGGACGGATGTTCAGCGGATTGCGCTTCTGGAACTGTATGGCGAGAACCGGCCCCCACTTCCCCAGCCAGTGAAACGGGAGGGGAGAGTTGAGGGTGTCGTAGGGGTCATAGCCAGCGTAGTCCTCCGACTCTGCATACCGCAACAACCTCGCAAGCGCCTCTTCGATCATACGGAGCTTAACAGTACAGAACGAGAAATAGACCTTGAGACACAGAGAACTCAGGGGACACAGAGGCTTTTTCAGTTCGCATTTCGATAAAGCCTCTGGGTCCTCTGAGTCCTCTGTGTTTCAAGGTTTCCTGTTCCTGCTGCATCGATTACAGATGAACCATCTTTCTTTCCCTGATTGACTCGAGGACAGCAAATGTCGCCTTCGTCGACAGATAAATTTCCTCGAACGGGATAGGCGCGGGTTTGCCCTGCTCGATGCACTCGACGAAGGCCTTCAGCTCCGCAGCGTGACCCTTGTCCTGCTTCTTGAGTTTGCTGCGCTTTTTCTTCTGGCCGTACACTGTCATCTCACGGAAGTCGTCGATGACCACGGAGACTCCATGGCAAAATACTTCGATATACTCCTTCGGGAGTTTCTTGCTGCCGTTGGAGAAGTAGGAAATCGTCGCCGAACTGCCGTTGGCGAACCCGAGACTGATTGAGACGGTATCCCGCAGATTTGCACCTGACGAGGTTTCATGCGCAGCAACGGAGACAATCTTCGAACCCGCGATGTACATGGCGAGGTCGATGAAATGGCATGCCTCGCCGATGATGCGTCCGCCGCCGACGTCGGGGTCATGCACCCAATGCTCTGGTGGAAGGATGCCGGCGTTGATGCGCATCTGAATGGCCTTCGGCTGATCGTCGCGGAACATGCGTTTCACTTCCATCACATGCGGCGCGAATCGCCGATTGAAACCGAGCATCAGGCGGGACGAACCGTTCTGATACTCCTTGGCAATTTCTTCCAGCTCCTCCGGTCTGAGCGTCAGCGGTTTTTCTACGAACACGTCCTTCCCGGCGCGCAGCGCTCCGAGCACATAGTGCGCATGCGTATCGTGCCTTGTCATCACGAATACTGTATTGACCGCATCGTCTGAAAGGATTTTCCCGATATCATCCGTCGCATAGGAGAATCCATACTTGTCCATCACATACCGCGACGTATTCCCGTGCCGCGTCGAAATCCCGACGAAATCAACAAGTTCCTTCAGGTTTGGCAATATCATGTTTTGAGCGAAAGATCCAGCACCAATGAACGCGGCCTTCACCCCATGCGCCCTTTGCTCTTTGCACTTTGCACTTTGCACTCCATTGTACACAGTGCTCTCTATTTCCCGGTCAATATCATATTTGAGCAAAACCGCACAATAATGCTCGGACCTGGAAAGTATCATGTCATACGCTTCCTTCGCGCGTTCGAGCGCGAATTCATGCGTAATGAGCGGTTCGATGTTGAGCCTGCCCGCTGCGAGCAGATCGAGATAGGCCTGCATGTTGCGCTGCTCTGTCCAGCGCACGTACCCGACCGGATAGTCAATGCCTTTCTCTTCATACTGCGGATCGTAGCGGCCCGGACCGTAGGACGAAGACATACGCAGGTCCAGTTCCTTCCTGTAGTAGTGCTTCCGCTCGAAGCCCGTCGGCACGGCGCCAACGATGACGACCTTTCCTTTCTTTCGGCACAGTTCACCGGCAAGGTTAACCGGCCCGAGCGAGGAAGTGCCGGCAGTGATGATAACTGCATCCGTGCCGATGCCGCCGGTCAGGTCCAGCACCGCTGAGGTTATCCCCTCCATCTCAGCGTGGTAGGAATACTCGAAACCGCAGCGCTTCGCCAGTTCCACCTGCTGCGGATCGAGATCGATGCCGATAGTCCGGCAACCCTGGGCGGCAAGAAACTGCATGGTCAGCTGTCCGATCAAACCGAGACCGACTACCACGACGGACTCCCCGAGACGCACCTCCGCCTGGCGCACGCCCTGCATGGCAATGGAAGCAATAGTGGCGAGTGCCGCGTGACGGGGATCCGTGCCCTCGTGAACTTTCGCGCACAGGTTCGTTCCCACGGACAGTACTTCGGCATGGGCAGCGTCAGCACCGCCACAGGCGACCAGGTCGCCCACATGTATGGCTGATACATCATCCGTCACTTCGATGACGCGTCCCATCGCTGTGTACCCGAGCGCTGCGTAAGCCTCGAGCTTGTTCATGACGAGATCGTAGGTATCCCGAAGGCCGGAACTCTTTGCGAGCTCTATGACCTGGCGAACTTCTTTCTGGCGAGATTTTGCTTTGTCGATGTATCCCTTTCGCGCATCGGAGACCGTCTTGCCCTCCGTACCGCCGGAAATCACGGAATACATTGTCCGCACGAGGATCTTTCCAGAAGATGGAACCGGCTGCGGGACATCCATCACACGCATTGTGCCGTTCTTGAGATTTTGCGTGAGCTGTTTCATATCAATGAGTCTCTATCCACCGCTGACGCCAGATGCGATAGGAAACGAGCGAGTAGAGAATGGAGGAGTTATCGTTGACGCCGGCGATGTGTTCATCGGCCAGCGCGATGATGTTGTCTGTGTTGAAATGCGGCATCCCTCCGAAGTAGTCGATCTGCAGCAGGTCATCCAGTTTCTGTCGATCAGAAAACACGCTGCGCAGCGGCATCCCGAACCCCGCCTTCCTGCGGTTCAGGATGTAGTCGGGGAGGAGTCCCTTCATCGCATCTTTCAGAATGCGTTTCGAATTGCCGAACGAAGAGAGCTTGTATTCCACCGGGAGCGAGAGCGCGAATTCGACCAGGCGATGGTCCATGAAGGGCACGCGGCCTTCCACGCCGTTCGCCATGCACATCCTGTCGAGATAATTCAGGTTCTTGACCAGGAAGTTCTTTATCTCGAACTGCGTCAGCGCTTCGAACGGATCGTCCGCGTTCTCGAAGTACGGGGTGATGTACTGCAGCGGATTGTTCCCACCATTTACCACAGACCGAGAACGTTCATAATCGCCGACGATGGAGTATAGGCCATACTTGCTGTTGCCATAGGTCTCGTAGCGCCCCAATTTGACGAGAAACCGTTTATACCCTTTTGCGCGGCCTTTTCCGGGTTGCAGAGTTGCAAGGCGCGCAGTCAACAGTTTCCTGACGGAGGCGGGCAGCCTGTCCATGTATCTCGAAAGTAGTGTCAGCAGGTGTCCGCCGTAACCGAGAAATAGTTCATCGGCGCCCATGCCCGATAGGAGAACCTTTGACACACTGGCCGCATTTTTCGTGATCAGGTAGGACGGGATCTGTGAGCCATCCGCGATCAGGTCGTCGCCGTAGTAAACTGATTCCGCGATGAGGCGCTCGTCCGTCTGGTCGAAGCCGATATCGTAGAAATGGGTACGCAGCCCCCAGTCCTGCGACAGACGCTCAGCGAAGTACCCGTCCGAGCTGGTTCCCTCTCTTTTCAGATCAGTCTGTGACTTCCGAGCGCAGTGATGTTCGACATCACCGCGCTCCCGAAGGAAGTATGCGATAGCGGAGGAGTCCAGGCCACCGGAGAGGAAGGTTCCGATCGGGACGTCAGCGATGAGGCGGTCCTCCACGGCATCTCGCAGGTGTGCGCGAAGACCGGCCACTGCATCGTCATATGAAGCTACACGAATCGCGGAGTGATCCGGCCTCCAGTAGGTATGCATGGAGACAGAACCGGAACTCAGGTCATACTCCAGATACGATCCCGGCGGCAGACGCCTGATCCCGGCATATGGCGTGCTGTCCTCAGGAAAGTACTTGAAGACAAAATACGAGCGCAGGTCATCCGTGTTCTCCGATATTTCGAACCCCAGTTCCGGGAACACTTTCAGCTCGGATCCGAAGTACAGGTCACCGTCATGCAGAGCGTAGTACAGCGGCTTCACACCCAGACGGTCACGGACCAGGTACAGCTTCCCCTCGGTCTGCGCAAAACACGCAAAGGCAAAATCACCTTCAAGAAGCGGGATGCATGAAGGCCCCATCTGACTGAAAAGTCGGAGAAGTACCTCCGTGTCCGTACCGGAGCGGAGGGATTCTCCGAATCCCATGGATCCAGCCAGCCGACCGAAATTATAAATCTCTCCGTTATAGACGATGTGATGGGCATCATCACTTGTACGCATCGGCTGGTGACCGCGCTCACTCAGATCAAGGATGCTCAGCCGCGTGTGGCCCAGACGTATAAAGCGGTCACGATCCCGGATGCTTTCATCACCACTGTCGTCGGGACCGCGGTGACCGAGTGACGAAACCCCGCTCTCAATCTGTCGATCAGATTGAGAAACTGATCCGTAGAGTCCGCACATCAGCTGTCGTGCTGCAGAACATGGTCAAACACGGCAGAAAGGCGATTCACCATGTGATCCAGGGTGAACCCTTCCTCGTAACGCTTGCGCGACATCTCCCCCATTTTCATACGCAGAGATTCATCCTTTAGAAGCATCTCGATTGCCTCAGCAACCGCCTCGGCGCTTTGCTTCTCAACCAGGAAGCCGTTTTCGCCATGTACGACCGATTCTGCAATCGCCGCGTGGTCCGTCGTAATAATGGGAAGCCCCGCCGCCATCGCCTCTACGATTACCCAGGGATGTCCTTCGTATGGATAGTATGTCGGGAATACAAAGATGTCGGCATTCTCCAGCAGTTCCTTTTTTGCATCCCCGGCGACATTTTCCATGATAGTAAAACATTCCCTCATGGATTCCTGCTGCGAAAGCATCGCTTCCTTCGTCTCTGGATCCTGCCAGTTGCCGGCCGCGATGAAACGTACATTTCTATAAGCACCATGGACCAGACGAGCCGACTCCATGAACTCCATAATTCCCTTCG